>VTLG01007581.1_pt1 | contig 44233 bp, 62 predicted proteins | sample 4694571 | NCBI WGS metagenome assembly VTLG01 (sample SAMN12604809, study PRJNA352737) | marine metagenome | biome: ENVO:00000447; feature: ENVO:00000209|ENVO:00000569|ENVO:01000036; material: ENVO:00002151; isolation source: viral sequences binned using virsorter ...
AGATGCGTGTGCCTTATGAGGTAGACAAAGAAGTAGAATTAAGACGCATAAAAGAGCTAGAAAGACTATTAAGACAATATAAAAAGGAATTAACAAAATGATTGAAACAATATTTATAATCGTATCAATTCAGATATGTTTAAAACTATGTTTGGACAACAATAGTTAATCTTTAGAGTCTATCAGCTCACGTTGGTAGGCTCAATAAGGTTAATTACAACCTTGATGCTAATAATAAAATAGGAGTAAATAAAATGATTAAACTTTCAAAAACTTCAAAAATGCCATGTAAATCTTTTGCTTTACCAGTATCGAAAAATACTTGTATTGGTATGCTAGATGAGCATGGGAAAATTAAAGAGGTTTGTCAAAATTGCTATGCTATGAAAGGTAGTTATTCATGGAGATCAGCTAAGGCTTTAAGAAAGCATAATTACGAGGAGACACTTAATAATCTAGACTCTTTCCATGACGATATGATTAATCTTATTAAAAGAGAAAAGAGTAATTATTTTAGGTGGTTTGATTCAGGAGATATTTACGATAATGATTTACTCTATACAATTACTAGCATTTGCCGATTAACTCCAGATATATTTCACTGGATTCCTACCAAAGCTCGTGAATTACTAGATCAAGATTTATGGGAAAAGCTAGAGGCTTTGCCAAATGTAAAAGTAAGATATTCGAGCCCAAGTGTTAATGGTTATTATGAGTCAACACATGGTAGTACAGTAATCCAAAATGGTCAAAAAATTGACAAGTCAAAAGTCTATGTTTGTCCAGTAGGTAAAGATAAAGACAGAAAAAGCTGTCAAGAGTGTCGCGCGTGTTGGCATGACGATAAAGTTATAGCTTATACATATCACTGAAATCCGATTTAAGCCTATATTCTATAATAACTGGTAGGATGGGTTAGATAACATTAGAATATGGGCTTATTTAGGCTCTCAGGAGCTTAGAAGTTGAATATTAACCATAGGAGTAATTATGAATGTACTCAGTTTGTTTGATGGAATGAGTGGTGGACAGCTAGCGTTACAAAAAGCTGGACTCCAAGTAGACAAGTATTATTCGTGTGAAATTGACGAATACGCTCAGTCTGTCACAAGATACAATTTTCCTAATACTATCTTTTTAGGAGATGTGACAAAAGTTGATTTTAGCAAGCTCAAAGATATAGATATTGTGATTGCTGGCAGTCCATGTCAAGACCTGAGCTTTGCTAAGGGTAATGGCAAAGGTTTAGAAGGAAGTAGATCTAGCCTATTCTATAAGTTTGTAGAAGCTATTGAGGTTTGTAAGCCTGAGTATTTCTTGCTAGAGAATGTGAAAATGAAACAAGAGTGGAAGGATATTATTTCAGACTTGCTAGGTGTTCAGCCTATCTTTATAAACTCTGCTGATTTCTCAGCTCAGAATAGACAAAGGCTTTATTGGACTAACATACCAGTTTATACGTGGACACCTTGTAACGATAAACTCCAAGACATCCTAGAAACCGGACAAGTTGATCGAGATAAATCACATTGTCTAGATGCTAACTACTTCAAAGGTGGAAACCTTAAATCCTACTTTGAGAAGCACAGAAGGCAATTAGTTTTTAATAGATGTATTCAAGTAGGAGAAGCTGATATAAAGGGTAGAGATATTCTAAAAAGAGTTTATAGTCCTGAAGGTAAAGCACCAACACTCACAACCTGTGGTGGTGGACACAGAGAACCTAAAGTATATGTGCCACCTCTACAATGGAGAAAACTCACTCCTATCGAGTGTGAGAGACTCCAGACTGTACCAGATAACTATACGAGTAAAGGCATACGAGATGGAAAAGAAGTAAAGATAAGCAACACTCAGCGTTACAAAATGTTAGGCAATGGGTGGACAATAGACGTCATAGCCCATATCTTTGAATCCTTAAGAAAAGGAGCAGTATAATGAGTAATCCATACAGATACATGATGAAAATTAAGTATAACGAGGAGGCTAAAGCCTTTATTGAATCCCTAAGAAAACTAGGGAAAACTGAAGGATTCAAGGTACGAGTCCGAGGTTCAGGAGCTAGAGCACCTCAGAACAGAGATGATGGGCTTGACCTTAGACACTTTGACCAAAGCCTACCATTAGAACACGCTACTCATGTTAGGCTCTACCTAGACTCATCTAAGAGTGATGGTGAAGGCTATACTGGTAGTGGTTGGATTGGTTTAGATTGGAGATCACAGTTAGCATGAGTAAGCTTGAGAAGTACATTAGAAAAGACTTACCAGATGAATTTTATGTAACTAGACTAACTTTAAAGGAGTTAAAAGAAATGCAAAACTTAGATAACGAGTATTGGGACAGATTGCAGCAATTAGAAAAACTGACCAATAGATTAACAAGAGAAATACAGGAAAATGACTTGCCTGACCAGTTAAATTCTCCGAAATCAGACGAAGATGGACTAAGAGTTAACAATTTTGCTAATAGGATCTATGACTTGGGTTGTGATATTACTGACATCTCAGAGAAGCTCATGGTAGGCAGAGCAGTCCAAGAGAACTACGAGGATAAACGAGAAGATGACATTATTAATCCATTTATCAATAAGGATAACTATTTATGAGTTTACTTAACCGAGCAAAAGTTAAAAGACACGTTCTTATGATTGCGCATGAATCTAGGAGTGCTCGTTTGCACAAATACGAGCGAGTTTCTAAGTCCTCTTTAGACTATCTAGAAGCTAGACTACTATTAGAAATAAGAGAACTTGTAGAGAACCAAACGACAGGCATTACGATTAAACCTTAGTCTACTATTAGTATACTAGTAGTAACACTAGTAATAATCTATACTTCTTATATAGACTTATATTAGTCTATATAAGCTTATAACTAACTAACTAAAGGAGTAACACTATGTATGTACCACGCAGCGAAAGAGCTGACAAGATTTATCCAGTTAAAGTTTATAATAAAAAGGGAGAATTGACTCAATACATAAGTTGGGTGGAGTTGGAAGCTAGAGATGAGAAGGACATAGCTCAGGATCTTAAAGAACTAAAGCATGAATTAAAGACCAAGAGGACTTTAAACCAGTATGACGATAGAATAGATGTTTCTGATCATAAACTGTTGACTTGAGTTGACTAAGAGTATATCCTATATTTATGAAAATAAACTGTGGAGTTTAAAATGACTAAGGACAAACTAATATTATGGAGTCCTGTTTTAGTGGTACTGGTTTTATCTCTGGTGTTACTATGGTGGGATCATAATGAACGACAAGCACATACTCAAATAGAAACACTCATGGAAAACTGGAGTTTTGAACATTGTACTCCAACTAATAAGAACTGTGGACGATTTGAATAAGGAGGCAGCATGGCTAATACAAAGAAAGTAACATTACATGAAGATGAAATTGTTATTCGCAGACCTGACCTCATGTATAAGCTAGAGACAGCTTATAAGAAAGGCATGGAAACCGGTGAAATGATGATGGGTGAACTATTAGATATAGTTACCGAAGAAGATGAATGAAATCCTAATTACTTTAACTTTGTTAATACCTCCAGCTTCTGAAGGTGTTCATTGGGGGATGAATGAAGTTCCGAATCAACTGGTGATTACTTTCAAGTCTGGAGTAAAAGCCAGTTATAGTGCTATCCAAGTTCCTTGCCATACTAAGCCCACCAAGGAGGGGTGGGCTGTGTATCACACGAAGTCAATGGGGCAGGAAGTTTGTTACTTAACAGACACTAATTATCCTGTTATGGTCAGGGGTCCTTGGAAAACTACAACTAAAAAAACTTACAAACTACAGAAATTTTTTGAGCCTACACCACCATGACATTACACTACCTAATTGAATTTACTTTAACAGTATGGGCTGCTTGGTCTGTTCGGCTTATTAATAGACAGGCTAAGTGTGCTCTGTACTCAGGAATCCTGTGTAACCTCTGCTTCTTGTCTTGGTGGGTGTTTACCAAGCAGTATGGGTTCTTGGTGGGAGACTTTGTGTTTACTGTTATGTATTCAAGAGAACTGTATAGGAGCCTAAAAGGTAGGTGCTAGACCCTTCGGCAACCCATAATAATGGATTGTAAGGCTTCTCACGAGGTCAAAATTTCATAAAAAAGGTAAAAACCTATGCTACAGCGACAAAAAGACCTAGAAGCTGAAATGGTAGCTCTTGGGATTAAAAGGTTTCGAGAAGAAAACAGGCAAGCTAAGAAGGGTAAGCACGAGTCCACTACTCCTGCTGGAATCCAGTTCCTAAGGAAAGGTGTGGGTAAAATAGAAAAAGAGATTGTTGAGCTCAAGAAAAAGTATAATGACGGATTACCTACAACACATTCAACAGACGCAATAGCGCGTCTATTCGAGCTGCCGTCAGATGTGATTGCCTTTCTTAGCTTAAAAGCCTGTGTTAACCACTTGTCAACACCAGTAAAGCTGGTTAAGGTAGCCCATGAGATAGGAGCTTTCTTAGAAGATGAAGCACGCTTCAGGTTCTTTCAGCAAGCTAATCCAGCATTATATGGAGTGGTAACAAGAGACTTAAACAAGAGGACTACCAACTATCGAAAACAAAAAAGAGTTCTGGTTCATTCTGAAAAGAAAGCTGGTATTAGCTGGAAGAACTGGCTAACTGGAAATAAGGTGAGGCTAGGACAAATGATGGTGTCCTTGGTGTGTGATGCTACCAAGCTATTTGAGATTAAACTACATACGGCACAAGAACAAAACAGAAAGACAAGTTATTGGTTGGAAGCAACGGAGGAATCTATCAAGTGGATTGAAAAGAAAAATTCTATTTGTGAGCTGTATAATCCAGTAACGCTGCCTTGTCTTATTCCTCCTAGAAAATGGGAATCGGTTTATACAGGAGGTTACTATACTTATACAGGTATGAACTTGGTGAAGACTATGGATCAGTCTTACCTTGAACTGATTGATGCTACGAAACCAACTGAGGTATTCAAAGCTGTTAACATGGTACAGGAGACAGGCTGGAAGATTAACATGGAAGTCTATGAGATTATGGAACACCTGTTTACTTCCAAAGCCAGCTCTAAAGTAATCCCTGAGTTCCATGAACGGACAATGGAAGAACCTTATCCTAAGAAGGGAACTAAAGAAGAACAAGTAAACTGGAAACGTAAAGCAACTTTGCTGCATACCGATAATGTCAGAAGGAAAACCAAAAGAATACAATTTAGTCAGCTCATGTGGACAGCAAGAAAGTTCAAGGATGAGAAGGTGTTCTACTTTCCTCATACTTTGGATTTCAGAGGCAGACTCTACGCGAATACCGCCTTCCTTAATCCTCAGGGGGAAGACTCAGCCAGAGGCTTGCTGGAGTTCTCGAAAGGGAAACCTATGGGAAACTCAGGCAAGCCTTGGTTGATGGTACACTTAGCTAACTGCTATGGGTATGATAAGGTGTCGCTAGAGGAACGAGTAGAATGGGTTCTGTTGCATGAACAGGATATTATGGATATAGGTTTAGATCCTCTAGAAAATAAGTGGTGGATGGATGCAGATAAACCTTGGCAATTCCTGAGAGCTTGTATTGAGTTTGTTAAAGCAGAAAAAAACAAAGACTACAAAAGCTATTTACCTATTACTGTGGATGGGTCCTGTAATGGGCTGCAACATTTCTCAGCTATGCTGAAAGACCACAAGGGAGGAGTTGCGGTAAACCTGTGTCCTTCAGATAACCCTCAGGATATTTATGGTATAGTTACAGAGGTAGTTAAAGAAAAAATTAAGAATGATCCAGAAGCTATCTTAGAGGAAGGGGATATAAACAGAGCTCTTATCAAGCGTCCGGTAATGACAACTCCTTATGGAGCTACCTTATATGGAATGAGAGATCAGCTCTATGAGGAATATAAGAAGCAGCTTGATAAGGGGCTCCAGTTTCCTACAGTTAACAAGGATGAAGACATTTGGAAATATTGTAAATACTTGGCTAACCATATTTACGCTTCCATTGGAGATGTGGTGGTATCAGCAAGAGAAGGTATGAAATGGCTCCAGGATTGTGCTAAAGTGATGAGCAAGGAAGGTAAGCCTATCTATTGGACTGTGCCTACTGGTTTTATAGTCAAACAAAAGTACATGAAACCTGTGGTAAAACAAGTTAAAACTGTTTTAAATGGAAAGCTGGTGTCTTTGTTTTCAGCCCACAGTTTAACCGATAAGCTGGATAAACATAAACAGGCAAATGGGATAGCCCCTAATTTTGTGCATAGCTTGGATGCTTGTCATTTAATGAAAACTGTTATTGCTGCTTATGCAGACATCCAGAGCTTTGCAGTAATCCATGATTCATTTGGAACCCATGCTTGTGATATGGAAATTCTTAGTTCAGTCTTAAGAAAAACTTTTATTGATCTTTATTCAGAAGATGTGCTGCTTAAGTTTTCTGAGGAGCAACCCACAGTCTTACCGGAATTACCGAAGTATGGCACTTTAAATATTAACGAGGTGAAAGATGCAGAGTTCTTTTTTAGCTAATACAGATGCAAAGAGAGTATCAGAAGGGATGATGTTAGTAGTAAGTAGTCTTGAGGGCTTTACTAAAGCTGAAAAGTGTGCTATAATCAGTTCTGTTTTTAATTGTTTGTATCACCATAAGTTTGAAAGGAGATTTAGTGATGTTATGGGAGTTGTAGATAATATGCGTATAGATTGTAAGTTAAAAAAAATCCCTGAGTTTGGGGGTGCAGAAAAATTTATTCAAGGAGAAATATAACAATGCAAAAGAAAGAATCATTTCCGATTAATTTTACACCTGTAGGAATCGCCTCATATCCTCATTTAAACAAGCCTGATACTCGGTTTGATGATGATGGGGTTTACCAAGTTGATCTTATTTTTGACAAGAAGGATGTTAAAACAATTGAAAAGATAGTTAACCCATTGATGAATGGTGGCAAGCACAATCCTATCAAGGAAGAACTTGGGGAAGACGAAAAGCCTACTGGTAATTACAAGGTTAAATTTAAAATGAAAGCCATGATTAAAGTTAATGGTAATCGAATTAAACAACAGCCTGTTTTAACAGACACTAAAGGAAACAGAATGAGAGCTCAAGTAGGCGGTGGCAGCCAGCTTAGGATTGCATATCAAGCTATTCCCTTTAGTCAAGGACAAGGTGGAGTTACTCTGAGAATGAAAGCGGTCCGAGTGCTTGACTTGGTGGAATATACGGCTGGTGTCAAATGGGATCAAGAAGATGAAGGTTTTGTTCAGGAAGCAGACGAAACTCATAAGGAGACTGTGGATAGCGAGGATAAAGTTTTTCTCAAGGATGGTGATGATAACTACGAGGACTTCTAATGATGCCTTCTTTTGAGGAATTAAAAAAGTATACGGCTGCGGATGTTGCGGATAACGTAAGGGAGCTCCCTGATTTAACGCTATATGAATTCATAATACAAGTGGAGTTCATGGTTGAAGCAGGGAGTTTTCCGAGGGAGATTTTTTACGAAGTTTCTCAAGTTAGTAAACTACTCCGAGGATTAAAAGAGGATAGGATCAAGAGTAATGTGGCGAACTAAAAGACAAAGGCTCAGGGGTGTACGAGAGGGCTATAGAAGTGGTCTAGAGGAGTCCATAGCAAAGCAGTTGGAACACTGTAAGGATATTGCTTGGACTTATGAAAAAGAAAGGATCAAGTATATCCCTGAGCCTAGACATTATACTCCTGATTTTATTTTAGAAGGTACAATATATATTGAGACAAAGGGAAGGTTCTTGGCAAAGGACAGAACCAAACACCTGTTAATCAAAAAGCAATATCCGGATTTAGATTTACGATTCATATTTACAAATTCCAGACAAAAACTTTATAAAGGCTCAAAGACAACGTATGCAGCATGGTGTGAAAAGCATGGGTTTCTTTATGCCGAAAGGAGCATACCTGAAACATGGATGAACGAGCTCACCAAAAAGTGATACATGAGCCATGTCCGAAGTGTGGCTCTAAAGATAACTTAGGGAGGTATCCAGATGGACACGCATACTGCTTTGGAGAAAGCTGTGATTATTATGAGCATAGTGATAGTAATTCTGCTAGGTTTGTGCCTCAGCCAACCACTAAAGGACTTATTATGGGTGGATGCTACAAGCCCCTTACTAAAAGGGGAATCTCGATTGATACCTGTAGATTCTTTGGATACCAAGTAAAAACAACTGCCTCAGGTACGACTATTCATTTAGCTCCCTATTTTAATTGCAACAAAGAGCTGATAGCACAACAAATTCGTAAGAAGGGACACGACTTTAGCTTTGTTGGAGATACCAGCAGTCTTGGGTTGTGGGGTAAGCAGTGTTGGACTTCTGGAAAATACATTGTGATTACTGAAGGCCAGTTAGATGCTATGTCTGTTGCGGAAATCAATAACTGTAAATATCCTGTAGTGTCTATCGCGAATGGTGTAGGATCAGCTTGTAAGAGTATCAGTAAAGATTTAGAGTGGCTGTTGGCAAACTTTCAAGAGATTGTGTTAATGTTTGACAACGATCCTCAAGGTAAAAATAGTGCTCGTAAAGCTGCTGAATTGTTTCCACCAGGACGCTGTAAAATTGCTTCCTTACCTCTTAAGGATGCTAATGATATGCTCCAAGAGGGTAGAGGCAGCGAAGTTGTAAATGCAATATTCAGGGCTAGTGTCTATAGACCCGATGGAATCATAGCAGGCGAAGATACTTGGGACCTTGTTAATACTCCTATGGAAGCAGCAGACATGGAGTACCCTTGGCAGGGGCTTAACAGCCTTACTCTAGGAGCGCGTAAGGGGGAGCTTGTTACCTTCTGTGCTGGCACTGGAGTTGGCAAGTCCACAACTGTTAAAGAGATTGCATCTTATTTTCTCAGCAAGGGAGAGACTATAGGATATATTGCTTTGGAAGAATCGGTTAGACAGGCTGCGGTTGATTTCATGTCTATCGAAGCCAACCAAATGCTACACCTTCAAAATAATTTGGATGAAAAATATTTGAGGGATATATGGGATAAGACTTTAAATACAGGCAGGATCTATTTATACGATCATTGGGGGAGCTTAGATGGTGAAGTGCTATCAAATAGAATTCGCTACCTTGTAAGAAGTTGTGGGGTAGGTTGGGTTATTATAGATCACATCTCTATTATGATTTCAGGTATGGAAGGTGGAGATGAACGAAGATTAATTGATAACTTAATGACTAAACTAAGATCCCTAGCAGAAGAACTTAATATAGGGATGCTGATAGTATCACACCTAAGAAAACCTAGTGATGGAAGGGGGCATGAAGATGGAAGAAAAATTACACTTAATGATGTTCGAGGGAGTGGAAGCATTTCTCAGCTTAGTGATTTCGTTATTGGACTCGAAAGAAATCAACAAGAAGACGGTGAGACGACTGTTCGTATCCTTAAGGCAAGGTATAAGGGCAGCTCGACAGGAATTGCAACCAAACTCTACTACGACAAAGACACCGGAAGACTTAGAGAGTGTGGATCAGCTCTTGAGGAAGGATTCTAAACATGAAAATCATATTTGATATTGAAACAGATGGTCTTTTACCAGATGTAACTAAGGTTCATTGTGTTGGGCTTACTGTTGAAGGAGCTAAAGCCTCTCAGATTTATGCCAACCAGAATGGGTATGATTGTATTGAAGATGCTCTTGAGGTGATGGCAGAGGCTGAGACAATAATTGGACATAACATTATCGGCTTTGATCTACCTGTTCTTAAAAAAGTATTAGGATGGGAGCCTCGACAGTCGATTCAAATTGAAGATACTTTAATTATGTCTCGTTTGATGTTTCCCAACATCATGGAGCTCGATGCCAAACCCCCCATGCGAGTACCAAGAAAACTATGGGGTTCGCATGGTTTAAAAGCATGGGGGTACAGACTTGGGTTACTGAAAGGAGAATTTAATAATGACAATACTGAGTGGGGTACTTTTTCTTCTGATATGGCAACGTATTGTGCAAACGATGTTTCTATAACATCTTTACTGTACGAACACCTAGATTATTGTGACATTCCACCCGAAGCTGTGATGTTAGAACATGACTTTGCTTCTATCATTCAAAGACAGATCGAGTGGGGTTTTAATTTTGATACGAAGAAAGGACAAGGATTATATGTCCAGCTTTTAAAAGAAAAAGATACTGTAGGTAAAAATTTGAAAGAGACTTTTGGTTCTTGGTATAAGGATGGAGGTGAGTTTACACCTAAACGAGCAAACATATCCAAAGGATATTCTGCTGGTGCAGTCTTTAATAAGATAGAGAAGATACATTTTAATCCAAACAGTCGAGATCATATCAGTCTTAGATTAAAACAGGACTATGGATGGAAGCCTGCTGAATTTACTCCTAATGGTAAGCCTAAGATTGATGAAAAGATTTTAAAAAAGCTTCCTTATCCTCCATGTGAAGATCTGTATACTCATTTTCTTTTGTCGAAAAGAATTTCTCAGTTAGCAGAGGGAGATAATGCTTGGCTTAAGTTAGAGAAAGAGGGGAGGATACATGGGTACGTCAACACTAACGGAGCTGTTACTGGTAGGTGTACTCATTCTTCTCCTAATGTAGCTCAAGTTCCTGCGGTGTATAGTCCTTATGGTAAGGAGTGTCGGGAACTCTTTAAGCCCACCAAAGGTAAAGTATTAGTGGGCTGTGATGCAGACGGCTTGGAACTGAGAGCTTTAGCTGGCTATCTTAAACGCTATGATGGTGGTACTTATGCTAATGCAGCAGTCGAGGGCAACTCTAAAGATGGAACCGATATACATACACTAAACCAAAGAGTATTAGGTATTGATTCAAGGGATAAAGCTAAGACTTTTTTCTACGCTTTTATCTATGGGGCTGGCGATGAAAAACTAGGACTCATCTTAGGCACAAACAGGAAAGTAGGAAAGAAAGCTAGAGAAAAGTTATTAAAAGGAGTCAAAGGTTTAGAACAGTTAACGGATGCTGTACGAAAAGCTTATAGAAGACGCGGATATTTAATAGGTTTAGATGGTAGACACCTTCACGTTAGATCTGAGTATAGTGCTTTGAATACATTACTTCAAAGTGCTGGAGCTGTGTTGATGAAAAAAGCTTTGGTTCTTTTAGATGAGAGGTTGAACGATTTAGGTTTGGAGGCTCCGGTTGATTATGAATTTGTAGCTAACATCCATGATGAATTTCAAATTGAATGTAAGGAGAGGTATGCCAAAAAATTTATCGGACCCCAAGCAGAAGCAGCTATTAAAAGGGCTGGAGAATACTTTGAATTTGGATGCCCTCTTAGTGGCACGTTTAAAATTGGAAGAAATTGGGCTGAAACACATTAAGACCTATGATGAACTGGAAGTATTTTGTGAGGGGCTCTATCAGTTTTTGTTAACAAAAAACCCATATAGTAGGAGTAAGGAAGTAAACCTATATTATGGATTTATTCGGCAAGCTAATAGATATATACTTCAATTATTACGAAACTTTACCTGTCAAGGCTGCGGTAAAACAGATAACGGACATGGACTACACTTTCATCATGTCCAGCCGAAGACTAAAATATCTAAGGTTTCTCATCTGGTAAAGTTTGGCTGGAAAAAAGCTTTACGAGAAACTTTATTATGTTTATATTTATGTAATGAATGTCATTCTAAAGAACATAGCAAAGGACACCAAATTTATGGAAACAACGCAATTATTAATAGATGGAGACATACTTATATACAAAATTTGTTGGGCAGTACAGAATGAGATAGAGTGGGATGATGGTATAGTAACAACTCATGTTAACCTAGAAGAAATGTATAGACAGGCTGATAAGGTTATAGACAACCTTACTACAACTATCTTAGCTGGCAGTGTTGCAGATGTTACGATTTGTCTATCGGATAGGTCAAATAATTTCAGGAAGAAAATTTTTAGCGAATATAAAATGCAAAGAAAAAAAAACAGGAAACCTCTAGGATACAATCAACTGGAAAAGTATCTCCGTGATAAGTATGAGGCTGTTTCGTACCCTACTTTAGAGGCTGACGATGTGATAGGAATTTTAGCGACAGATAAAACGTATCACATTAATTTTGTAGCCTCGATTGATAAAGATATGAAAACCATTCCTTGTATCTATTATAATATGGATACGGAAATCAAAACCAATATTAACGAGGAGACAGCAGATTTTAATTTCTATATACAAGTTCTAACTGGAGACACAGTAGATAATTATAAAGGGTGTCCAGGAATAGGTCCTAAGAAAGCCAACAATTTACTTGAAGGCCAAAAGCCTGCTGACTATTGGGGTATAATAGTTCAAGCTTATAAAGCGGTAGGTCTGACAGAAGAAGATGCACTTGTTCAAGCTAGGGTGGCTCGAATTTTAAGGTGTGAAGATTATGAGAAGGGAGGAGTTAAACTATGGAACCCAAAGTAAAAGACCACCTAAGAGTTCAAGAAATTCTAGAGGAGTGTGCCTTACTAGCTGAGAAAAAGAATAAAGATTATGCTAAACCTGGAGATCCTTTACATAACTTCAGGAGATGTAAGGCACTTGGAATTCCTGTGAGTGTGGGGATTGCCTGTAGGTTACAGGATAAGTGGAGTAGAATTGAATCTTATTTTAGGGAGAAGAAGCTATCTAATGAATCTATTAAAGATTCGTTGATGGACAATATTAATTATTCGGCTATACTAATACAAGCCTTAGAGGAAGAAGGAAACGAACATGAATAAGGTGAAAGAGTTTCATCAAAAAGTAAACCTAGCTATTGACGAACCTTTTAGTAAAGAGCTTTTGGAATTCAGAATGAAACTAATTTTTGAAGAAGTCCAAGAGCTCGCGGATGTAGCTTTAAGGCTGGAGGGAAACCTAGATCAAGGCGAACAGTATGTTATGCTACAGGATTTTTTACAAGAGATGTGTGATGTGGTTTATGTTCTAAAGGGAACTGCTGTGTCTTTTGGGATGGATTTTGATAAAGCTTTTGACTTAGTTCATCAAGCCAACATGAGTAAGTATCCTTTTACTAAGAATGAAAACGGAAAGGTTTTAAAAGGAGACAATTATCAACCGCCTGTTTTAGAGGAGTGTCTATGATGCCTTCAGTTAGAGCTCAAGTAATAACCAGACGTACTTATAGCAGACCCATTAAAGGTGAACAGGAACTTTATGAAACTTGGGAGCAAACTGTTGAACGAGTGATCCACCATCAAGGCTGGCTGTGGGACAGAGCTTTAGGTAAACCGGAAACTCCAGAGTATACAGAAATCAGTGACGAGTTAAAAGAACTACGTCAGCTACTTTTAGATCGTAAGGTTATGTTATCTGGTAGAACTCTTTGGCTTGGGGGAACTGAGATAGCCAAGAGGAGAGAGGCCAGCCAATTCAACTGTGCTCATTTAAAAGTGGAGACTATACATGATATTGTTGACTCTTTGTGGCTCTTGTTACAGGGGTGTGGAGTCGGGTTTACTCCTGTCGTTGGAACCCTCTCAGGTTTTACAAAACCCATTGAAGAAATTGAAATCATTAGGAGTAAGCGTACAAAGAAAGGAGGACATGAAGGAAATAAGGAAAGCTTTGATAGCGACACAGGCACTTGGACCATTACCGTTGGAGACTCTGCTGAAGCATGGGCAAAAAGTATCGGCAAGATTTTGGCTTTCAAAGGGAAAGCTACAAGGTTCGTTCTCGATCTCACCCAACTTAGACCAGCAGGACAGAGGCTCAGTGGATATGGGTGGATCAGCTCAGGAGACGCGCCCTTGTCCAAAGCCTACACAGCTATCGTTCACATTTTAAACAAGAAGTCAGGTCAGCTCTTATCTAAAATGGACATCTTAGATGTAATGAACTGGTTAGGTACTGTATTAAGCAGCAGGAGATCTGCCGAGATAGCTTTAGTTTATCATAATACTCCTGAATGGAAACAGTTTGCTAGAGCGAAAGATAACCTTTCAGACACTCCTCATCGTAGTCAATCTAATAACTCTATAGTCTTTTGGGAAGAACCTACTTATGAAGAACTCGAAGAAGTCTTTAAAATCATTAAAGAATCAGGGGGCTCAGAACCTGGAGTCATCAATGGAAAAGAAGCACGAAGACGAGCCCCTTGGTTCACCGGAGTCAACCCTTGTGCCGAAATCCTTCTTGGAAATAAAAGTTTCTGTAACCTGTCCGAAGTCGATCTCTCAAAATTTAGAGAAGACTCTGGTGGATTGGAAAGGGCGGTCTTCCTCGTTGCAAGAGCTAACTATAGGCAAACCCTTGTTAATCTTGATGATGGAATACTGCAAAGAACTTGGCATGAAAACAATGAATACCTCAGACTTTGTGGAGTGGGACTTACAGGGATCGCCAGCCGTGAAGACTTATCTTACTATGACTACAAGCGACTGAAGAACCTTGCAGTACATGGAGCGTATTCTATGGCAGATGCTTTGGGAACTCAAAGACCTAAGAATGTTACCACCATCAAACCGAGTGGAACATTAAGTAAAATAATGGATACCACTGAGGGATGTCATAAGCCAGCAGGCCGTTACATATTTAATCATGTTAATTTTTCAGTGAATGATCCTATGTTACCTAGACTTAGGGAAGCTGGATACCAAGTTGTTACTAATCCTGTAGATGAACATAATGTTATTGTTACCTTTCCAGTTAAATGGGAAAACATTAGGTTTGAAAAAGATGGAGATAAATATGTTAACCACGAGACGGCTATTAAACAGCTCCAAAGATACAAATTCCTTATGGACTCTTACGTTGAACAGAACTGCTCGATTACTGTTAGTTATAAAACTGATGAAATCCCATCTATCATTGATTGGCTCCTCACTAATTGGAATTCTTATGTTGGTGTTAGCTTTCTTCCCATTTGTGATACTCAAGAAGTCTATGCCTACCTACCTCAACAGGTGGTAACTAAGGAAGAATATGATGAGTATATTGCACAACTAAATCCGGTGGATCTGGATGAAGTCATGGGACTCCATGAAATCGAGGATGACGAATGTTTACAAGGAGTTTGTCCAGTTAAATAATCAGGTTATTCTATGGAAGAACATTTTTCAACCCTTTAGGAACAGTTTTATGACAAAACATAATAAATTTGGTTTAATAATTACAGATGAGTTGTTGGAATTGCTAGGTAAAATGTTTCCTGATAAGCTTCCTAATGATCTTGTATCTGATAAAGAGATGAGTAGACTCATAGGACAGCAGGATGTAATTTGGTGGCTCAAGGATAAACAAGAAGAATTAATTCAGGAGAATTTAGAGCGAGAAGCTCAAGTTACTATTAAAACTTAAAGGAGACTAGGAACGTGCTAGAGCTATTGAATATCTTAATGTGTGTAGGGGGAAGTCCACGGATGGCTCCACCCCCTCCACCCCCACCGCCACCACCGCCACCACCGCCTCCGAGCCCTCCAGCTCCGATAGCACAGGTGACTACAGGACCAGCTAGGACAACAAAAGATGTTCAGGCAAAGCAAACAGCTAAGGGTAAAACCAAAGTTGCTAGGAGAGCTACAGGTAAACGAAGATTCCGAGTTCCTTTAGGTGGTGGACCTACTGGACTTAACATTGGATAATAATATGATGACATACGGAATTGTTTTTATATCTGTTTACGCTGCCATTCAGCTATTTGGTCTGTTCTTAGGGCAGTAAACTATGTGTGAGCCCACAATCGCTACGGCTATGGCTATTGGAGCAGCTACTGGAGCAGCAGGATCAGCAATAACAGGAGGTGATCCACTACAAGGAGCTGTGTTTGGGGCTGCTACTGGTGCTTTTACTGGGGGTATGCTTCCAGATCCAGGCTTTAGTTCCACAGGGTTTTTGTCTAATCTTGGAAGTGCCGTTGGCGCAAGCACAACGGTTAGTGCAACTTTTGGAATGTCGGCAGCTCAAGCTGTTGGTATGGGAATCACAGGACTAGCTACGTCTATCGGAACAGGACTACTCATGCCTCAACAACAGGATTACTCCCAATACTATCAAGGTGCTTATGGGGCTGCTGATCCTATAGCTTACAACACTCAACAATCAGTAGTTACAGGATCAGGTGGAAGACAAGCCAGTGCTAATTTGGCTGAAGAAATTAAACGTGCAAAGAAACGCAGGGCATCCCAAGCAAACGTAGGTGACATAGATCTTGCGACTTCACTTTCTAATACAGGATTACAAATAGCATAATATGGTAGAATCTATATCTAAAAAGTATTCAAGCTTAAGTCAACGTAGACAGTGGTTTCTTACTAGGGCTTGGGATGGAGCAGAGATTACTATACCCTTTATACTCCCTAGAAATTCTTCTCTAGATCAGGATTTACCAACTCCGTTCCAAGGAATCGGAGCAAGAGGAGTAAACAACCTAGCTGCCAAACTCTTGTTAACTTTGTTTCCTCCTAACTCTCCTTTCTTTAAATTTCAGATAGATGATTTTACTTTAGAAGAACTCCAAGCACAAAGGGCTCCGGTAGAAGAAGGCTTAAATGCTATGGAGAGAGCCGTCATGGATGAAGTGGAAGCAAAGGCCATGCGCGTTCCACTGAATGAATGTTTACGGCACTTGATTATCACTGGTAATGCGTTGATTCATGTTGATAAAGATAACAAGATTAGAGTCTTTCATCTGGATCAATATGTAGTAAGACGAGATCCTCAAGGAGAAATGCTTGAGGTAATTGTTCAAGAGAAAATGAGTAGGGAGTTATACAAAGATGTTTTTGGTAGTGCTCCTCCTAATGAAACAGGTCATGCTGCGGATTCCGTTGAACGAGATTTAGACCTTTATACTGTAGTCAAACGAAGCAATAACAAGATCAAAGTATTCCAGGAAGTGCATGGTAAAAAGATTCCTAATACGGATTCTGTTTATCCGCTTGATAAAAACCCTTGGCTCCCCTTGAGGTTTTCTTCTATTGATGGAGAAGACTATGGGAGAGGATTTGTAGAAGAATACTTAGGTGACTTAAGATCTCTGGAAGGATTAGCCAAGGCTATCTTGGAAGGCTCTGCTGCTGCTGCTAGAGCTGTGTTCTTGGTTAGACCTAATGGAACTACCAAGTTAAAAACGATTTCACAGGCTCCAAATCTAGCGGTTCGACAAGGTAGTGCAGATGATGTGACCGTACTTCAGATGCAGAAGTTTAATGATTTCAGGGTAGCTCAGGAAACTATTAATCAAATTGAACGAAGGCTGGCAGCAGCTTTCATGTTAAATCAAAGTGTTCAACGTGATGCAGAACGAGTTACAGCAGAAGAAATTAGGTTCTTAGCTAATGAACTTGAGACTTCTCTAGGTGGTATCTATAGTCTTCTCTCACATGAACTTCAGTTACCTTTGATTAAACGTATTATTTCAGTATTAGAAAGAGAAAAGAAATTACCAAAGCTTCCTGAGGGAACTGTAGAACCTGTAATCATCACAGGGTTTGAAGCTTTAGGTAGAGGAAACGATGCTAACAAGCTTGCTACATTCTTACAGACAGCAGCTCAGATACTAGGACCTGAATCAGTGCTCACTTACACTAATGCCAGCGATGCTTTAAAACGCTTAGGTGTTGGTTTTGGAATAGATATGAAGGGATTAATAAAACCTGAGGAACAAGTGCAACAAGAACGACAGGCTGCTCAACAACAGCAAGCGATGGCACAGGCTGGTGTAGCTGCCACACCTAATGCTGTTAATCAAGCAGGCGAAATGATAAGGGAGCGACAAGCAAATGCCGAAAACCAATAAAAAATCTGAATCCAGTATTACTTCTAAGACACAATTAAAAGATGTCGATAATACAATGGTTATCATGGAACAGAAAGCTAATGTCCAAGCAGGAAAAGGTGGAGGTTTACCATCAACGTATACCAAGATTAAACTTCCAAATGGAACAATAAAAGAAACCTATGGAGAGCGTTATGGCAGACCAACTGATAATTGAAAATGACGCTCCTCAGAGTGTGGCACAACATGAAGCTGATATGGCATCTAAAGCTGTTATGGCTGAAAACACGATTGACCAAGGTGTTGTTCCTCTGGAGGGTGAGGAGGAGGAAAGCCAAACATTTAGACCAGAAAAATTTCAGTCAGATGAAGCTTGGAGAAAAAGCTACGATGAACTGGAAAGAAGGTTTCATGGACAAGCCGAAGAACCCCAAGTAGAAGACAGTGATTTAAGTATTCCTGAAACTCCTGACGCGCCATTTGATATGGGAGCTTTACAACAGGAATACATGGAAACAGGATCTTTAACGGATAAGAGCTACAAGACTCTCGAACAAGCTGGTATCAGTAGAGACTATGCTGATACTTATATAGCTGGTGTGAAAGCTTTAGGCGAACAAATAGGAAACCAAGTGAAGAATTCTGTTGGTGGTAATGAAACCTATACTAACATGGTGGAATGGGCGCAAGCTAATTATACTCCTGAGCAAATCCAAGCTTATGATAACGCTGTTAATAGCGGTGACACTCAGTTAGCTATGATTACAGCCAAGGGTTTAAAGGCTGACTATCAGAACGCTACAGGTATATATGGGCAGGAGATTAGCGGTGATGTACCCTCCAGGATGAGTGAGGGCCTTGAAGTTTTCAGAAGCAACGCTGAGATTACTGCTGCTATGAAAGATCCAAGATATGAAAGTGATCCAGCTTATAGACAAGATGTACTTGATAGGTTGGAACGCTCAGATGTTTTTAAATCAGGCCATATTTAAAGCCTGTTTAGGGTGGCTATGCTACCCACTGTAGTACGAGCTATAGAGTAATTAAGTGAGTAGATTAAAGACCTACTGCGGTGGATAATCTTTGAGTCGAAAAGTTAGTGAAGAAGTATAGCATTGTGTTAGATACTTTTTTTATTAATTTAAGATTGAAAGGAGACTTGCTATGGGTGTAACTGCAACTACCGCCCCTGTTCAAGTAATGTCTCGCTCTGGTCAAAAGAACAGCACTGGTGATTCCAGTGCGATGTTTCTTAAGGTCTACGCTGGTGAAGTGTTGACCGCTTTTGAACAAGCTAGTGTTACAATGGACAAGCACGTTATCCGTTCTATCAACTCAGGTATATCAGTGCAATTTCCGTTAGTATGGAAAACTGCTTCAACTGAATATGCTTATATTAATAGTTCTGGTAGCACTTCTACCACAGCTAATGAGCTTGATGGTACGGCAATCAATAAGAATGAGAAAGTCATTTCTATTGATGGTCTGCTTTTAGCAGATCACTTTGTCAATAACCTTGACGAAGCTATGAATCACTATGATGTACGTTCTATTTATGCTAAGGAAGCTGGTATTATTCTTGGTACACAATGGGATAAGAACATATTACAACAAGGTTTATTAGGTGCTAGATCCTCTACTCTCGTTACGAGTGGTAATGGTGGTGCGGTACTTACTAACTCCTCTTATGGAACATCCGGATCTACTTTGGGTGGTGGCTTGTTTGATGCTGCTGAAGAATTAGATGAGAAGAATGTTCCTGAAAATGATCGCTATATGTATGTACGTCCTGCTCAGTATTACTTAATGGCAGAAACGACTGACCTAATCAACCGTGATTGGGGTGGACGCGGAGTATATGCAGAAGGTGAAGTTATGAAGGTTGCTGGTATTCACATTGTGAAAACTAATAATCTTCCTATTACTAACATTAGTTCTGCTCAAGTTACTACGCATGACGGCAATTTCTCTACAACGAAGGCTTTGGTTATGCACAAGTCTTCTGTAGCTACCGTTAAGCTTCTTAACTTGGCTGTAGAAACTGAATACGACATTCGACTCCAAGGTTGGTGGATTGTGGCTAAGTATGCTATGGGTCATGGTTTTATCCGTCCTGAAGCGTGTGTTGAATTTAAAACCTCTTAAGGAAAGGATATTATACTATGACTGATATTGCGAATATCCAATCCTTAGCGGTTCCTGCTAATACTGTTACCAATGTAACATTAGTTCAGCCTTATGCTGATAATACTACTATTGGAACATCATTTGAAACAATCTGTAACACCAATGCGAATCAGGTTTTGCCTGTTATTGCTGGTGCAGATATTGATGTAGTATCTTCATCTACCGATGATGATGGTTCTCCTGCTGGAACTGGAGCTAATACTATTAAAGTAACGTACTTAGACGATGACTTTAATCAGGCTACTGAAACCATCACTTTGAATGGTACGACTGAAGTTGAAATGACTGAGCAGAATATTTCCTTTATCCAGAAGGCTGAAATTATGACTTCTGGTACTGGACTTGCTGCTGCTGGTGCTATCACTATCGCTGATGTAACTGGTGGTGGAGTACACGCTGTCATTGATGCAGGATCTAAAGAGTCAGGAAACTGTACTTGGAAAATTCCTGCTGGTCATACTGGTTATGTTCACGGTTTCTGGTATGATGTAGATGCTGTAGGTGCTGGTCAGGGTACGGCTGAGATTGCGCTTCAAGTGGCTCATGCCGAATCATCTGGTGTAGCTAACTCAGAAAGCTGGCGCACTGTTGCTAAAGTAACAGTAGTAGAGAACGACAATGATGTAGTTGCTGCTACTGGTGGTAACTCTAACAATATAGGTTCATTCTCCTTTCCAGGAAATGTGCCTTTTGTTGTTCCTGCTAAAGCTATGGTAAGACTCGCTGGTAAAGCTCATTCTACTGCTGTAGCTGCTACTTGTGGGTTCAGTATGTCGGTACAAGGTTCTGGTAGTGGTACTACCGTAACCTCAAGTTAACCTTTTGAGGAGTCTAGGGTAACACTTAGGCTCCTCATTTTTTTTTAACGGAGATTTTGAAGAATGACTGATACAAGTAGAACCGTAAGCAACTTAGTTACTAACTTGTTTCAAGACGGTCAAGCTGCTGGTTCTATTACTCCCCAAGACTTGCGAGACTTTATTGAAACAACTCAAGTAAAACAAGGGAGTATGTATGTTTCTTCTCCTGGCAGCACTACAATCAGTGTAGCTGGAACGTATGTAGAAGGAACAGCAGGAACTTGGACTCTTAGTACAGCTCCTACTGCAAATGAGTTTGATGAAAATACCGATGGGAGACTAAGATATACAGGGACTCCTACAATTAACTGTTTATTCTTAGCTTCAGCTTCTCTTGAAATTGATACCTCGGCTGTAGATAAAGAATTTGGATTAGCTATACATAAAAACGGAACACTTATTACAGGCACTAAAATAGTAGGCTTTTGTCCTAGAGTCACAGTTAACTCAGTTAACCTTGTTACTTTTGGATATGCTTCAATGGCTACTAATGATTATGTTTCTATCTTTGTTGCTAATGTAGATAGCACTGATAATTTAACTATTAGAACTGCTCAAGTTATGGGCATGGGGTTAGTTACTTAAAATGTCACATTTTACTACAGTACCTATAACAGAACTAGATGCAGTTAATATACTCTTAGCTGCGGTAGGTGAGGCTGCTGTTTCTAGTTTAGAGACAGCTACCACAGTAGATGTTACTCAAGCTAAAAATCTTATATCCAATATCAACAGAGAGGTCCAGCAAAAAGGATGGCATTTTAATACGGAATGGGATGTTGTATTGTCCTTAGATTCAGACAGCCGTATTCCTCTTGGGACATCCGTATTATCTGTTTATTCTCCTACTAAACTCACAACAATCAGGGGAAGGGAAGGATCTCCTTTTCTTTATGATTTAGATAATAATACTTTTATTTGGACAACTTCTATTAATGATGCTGTTACTATTACCTTGTTGGATTTTGAAGACATTCCACAAACTGCAAGGCAGTATATAACTACAAAGGCAGCGCGAGTATTTCAAGAAGAAATTATAGGACAAGTCTCAGCAGAGACAGTTAATCGACAAGAAGAAGCCGAAGCTTATGCTGATTTACTGGATGATGAAGGAGAGAGATCTGGATTCAATGTAGGCTATGGCACTACAGATATGTATAACACTACCAAATTATACAGGAAGCTATGGTAAATGCCTCTTATTACAGAGCAAATAAGTAACTTAATCAATGGTGTTTCGCAACAACCTCCTGCATTACGATTGGCTTCTCAATCGACTACACAAGAGAATGGGTTAGTTACTATAGCTGAGGGGCTTAAAAAAAGACCTCCGTTAGAATATATAGCAAAGTTAAGTAATAAAACTGATACAGATGCAAATGTTCATTTCATTAACAGGGATGCAAATGAGAGATATATAGTACATCTGACCTCAGAGCAGTTTAGTTCTGATTTTAGTTCCGATTTTTCTGGAGCTGAAATGGAAGTATGGGATCTAGATGGTGTTTCAAAAAGTGTCTCAGGAGCTACAGGAGATGTATTAACCTATATAACTAGTGCTAATACACGAGATAATCTTAAGTTATTTACAGTAGCTGATTATACCTTTCTATTAAATAAAACTGTTACAACTGCTAAGTCTACTAGCACAAGTGCTGATAGAAACCCTGAAGGCATAGTGTTTCTTAAGCAGGCTACTAATGCTGCTACTATGACCGTATATGTAGATGGTACATTAAGATCAACTGTTACTTCTAGTGCTGACGCTGCTACACAACTTGATGATATTTACAATGATATTAATGGAAGTATTGGTTCTGCTGGTACTGGAGCTTTTACTGTTACCAAGTTTGGGAGCTCCAATGTTCATCTAACAAGAGTTAATGGTGCTGACTTTACGCTTCATGCACAAGCTCCTGAAGACAATCTAATAGCTATCAAGGGCTCTGTTGTTGACTTTACGGATCTTCCCTCTAGGACTAAAGATGGTTTAATTATTAAAGTTACCGGAAGCCCAAGCTCAGGAACGGATGACTATTGGCTTAAACATAATAACCAAGCAGATGAAGATGTAGGTGAATGGGTAGAAACTGTAGAACCTGGATTGGCTAATAGTCTAAATGCAAGTACAATGCCCATACAGTTTATCAGGACTTCTGAAGATCCTTGGGATGATGCGTTTGCTGCTGATTTTGGTGAAACCGTATTTTCGCTAGCTCAAATTGCATGGACTGATAGGTTAGTAGGTGATGAAACGACTGCTCCTGATCCTAGTTTTATTGGTGAAACGCTAAATGATATTTTCTTTCACAAGAATAGATTTGGATTTTTAGCAGGAGAGAATATCATACTGTCTGAGCTTGGAGAATTCTTTAATTTCTATAATACAACGGCTACAGATTTACTGGATACAGACCCTATAGATTTAGCTTCTCCTAGTAACCAAGTAAGTATTCTTCATCATAGTCTTGCTTTTAACGAAGACCTTTATTTATTCAGTAATTTTGCACAGTTTAAATTATCTGAGTTTGCAGCAGGAGGTTTGACTCCTACTAATGCTAAACTATCACTGCTTACAGAATATAAGAATGACATAGGGGCTACTCCTATTCTGAATGGACGTAAACTTTATTTTTCAGAAGAAGTAGATGGCTTTTCTTCTATTCGTGAATTCGGAACTATAGAAGACTTACAGGAAGAAACAGCAGAAGAAATTACAAGTCATGTACCAAGTTATATCAAGGGTAAAATATTTGATATAAGTCCTCATAGTGACTTTTTGTTTGTTCTCTCAGATGAAAACTTAAATGAAATATTTATCTATAAAATGTTATTTGAGAGAGGAGTTAAAAAGTTAAGCTCATGGTCTAAATGGAAATTTAAATCTGAAGAAAAAGTAATAGGTATTAATGTTATAGACCATATCGCCTATCTTGTTATCGTTAGACCTGATGGCACTTATCTGGATAAAATAAGTTTACAAGATGCTAACCTTGTTAATCTGACTGAAAGCTCAACTCAGCTTTCCTTCAAGCCTCATCTTGATAGACTTACAGAAGTTACTGGCTCTTATAGTTCAGGAGCTGATCTTACTTCATGGACTATTCCTTATCCTGATGATTTTGGTTCCACGTTTAGAGTGGTCTTTGGGGCAGGCTTTAGTGGAAAAGAAGGTGACTTGGTGCAAGGGGTATCACAAACCACTCCTACAACCCTCACTGCTTCTGGAGATCACTCAGCCAGCTCATGTTTCATAGGTAAAGATTACCGCTTTCTCTATGAGTTTACTGAGCCTACAATTAAGACTGAAGTACAAGGAAGACTAAGCTCGTTATCTGGTGGTATCTTGAAGATCCGTAAGTTTAATGTAGATTACTTTAATACAGGATATTTTAAACTTCAAGTGACAGCTCCAGGAAGGGATGCTTTCAGCCATATCTATACTGGACGTATTCTAGGATCGACTCTAAACAAGATTGGTACTATTCCATTTGAAACTGGTAGTTTTAAAAAGCTTATCTTAGCTGATTCTAAAGATCTTAAACTAGAATTAATCTCAGATTCCTATTTGCCTTGTGCATTTACAGGAGCAGATTGGGAAGGTAATTATGTAGTACGGACTGTTTCTGCTAGGAGATAACATGAAGCCTTATCATAGGCAATCTATATTACATGATATTTGTGAACTAGCTCCAAATTTAAGATACGAAGATAAACGAGAAGTCAATACGTTAGGAAAGACTTCTGAACAAGCTTTACTGTCCGGATATTTATTTGGAAAAATTTGTCGTTCTATAATAGATAATCATGGACAAGTAGTAGGGATGTACGGAGTTTGTCCTGTAGATGAAACAACAGGCATTGTGTGGATGTTAGGCTCTAAAGGTTTACATAAGATTAAACGCGCTTTCTTACGAGAGAGCCGAACTGAAGTTAATGGAATGAATAGTCTCTTTCCGCATATATGGAATATCATAGATAGTAGAAATGATCTACATATTAAATGGATAAGATGGTGCGGATTTAAGATTATAGGAGAACGCATGATTAATAATGTGAAGTTTTATGAATTTTGTAAGGTAGTTTGATGCCTGTATTTGAATCTTTATACATGATTAAGTATCTTGTTGATGCAGGAACAGCTGCTTATCAACATCAACTAGATTTACAACAAGTTGAAATTCAAAGACGTAATGCTTATAAACAAGCTTCTATGAATAATAATCTTGCTTATATGTCACAGCTCCATGTAAATGAAGAAGATGCTTTAGATTTAAAAAGACATGGCCTTGACCAACAAGAGTTGCGTAATTCTATTCGTAGAGAACAGGCTAAACAAGCTGCTATTGATGCTAGTATAGGTGGTGGTTTTGGTAGGTCAGGTCAATCAGTCAGAGATACACAATTAAATATAGAAAGACATGGACTGAAAGCTTTAGCTCGTAAAGATTTAAATAGAGAAATTAGAGAAAGAAGTTTTATACAACGTAAACAAAATATTGCTATGACAGCTTTAAGTAAGAACAATGCTCTTATGTCAGGTATACCTGTAGCTCCTGCTGGTACTGGTCTTGCTTTACAAATAGCAAGTTCTGGAATACAGGCAGCTATTGGTGCAAAACAGGGTACATCAAGAGGTTATGCTAAAGCTATGGAGACTTCTTAATGCCATCACCAGACAAACTATTTAGGCTTGATCCTGTAGAAACTAAAATTGTAGCTCCTACTACAAACTTTCAAGTATTAGCTGAAGCTGCTGATCAGTCTGTAGCTAATAGAAGCTTAGGTAGAGGACTCACAGCTTTCTCTCAGGCTCTTGGTGGTCTTGCTCAATTTAAAAAACAACAACAAATTAGGAATGACATTAAGACAGCTAAGGATGCAGCTGTAAGAGGCGAAGTAATGCCTGATGTTTTACCTGTAGCAGAAACAGCTTATCAAAATGTTATAGATAAAAACACAGCTTCTGAATCTTTATTAGCTATAGAACGATTTGAAAATGGCGAGGATTTTGATACTTTAATTAAATCTGAAACTCCGTCAGATCAGAAGACCTCACAAATCGAAGCTTCTTATGATGACTTCTATGCTAGAGCTGCACAGTCAATGCAGAATCCTGATCTTATTCAGAATTTAAGAATTACTGTTAATGGTCTTAAAGAGAAAGCTTATCAAAAAGTTTATGAACGTGAAAGAGACCTGAGAACTATAGAGGGTATTCATGGTCTTAAGAATACTCTTGGTGAAACTAAAAGATTTGCTGAAGCTACTGGTATTCCTCTTATAGAGACTTTAACTCCTAATTGGGTACTAGCTAATGCTAAAGATTTAGGCAAGTCTCATCCTTATTTAAGTTTACCAGAAAGAAAACTACTAGCATTTCAAACACTGACTACAGATATAGATGTACTTGCAGATCCACAGATTATCGAAGAAATAATGAAGTCTGAGTATAACAAAGGGTTTACCTTTAGAAATCTCTATGAAGGTAAAGGTGATGATGCAGAAGAGTTTCAGAAAATATACAATGCTTATGTACAAAATTCTAAAGATTACTTTACAAAACTAGATCATGATGCCACAGCTTCTAATAAAGCTAATGTAGCTCAATTTAAAGATACTATACGACAAGAATTCATTGAAACTGGTAAAACTTCAGCTAATGGAATTTCTAAACGAGCATTAGATTCTGGTTTATTTGATGAAGCTCAAGCAAATAAATTACAAAAAGATATACAGAAGTATATGGATACCAATATTAAGTTTCAAGAAGGTAGTCCTGAAGATATAGCTATGGTTGATTTTATCTTAGCTCACGGTGTTACTACAGAAATTCAAGTAGATGCTCTAGTACTTGCAGGTAGTCTTAATCCTGCATTAGCTACTAAATATAAAAATTATCTTAAAGAAGAAAATAAACAGAAATTAGCTTTTATTGGTAAATATAAAGAACAAGTTAAAGATATAGCTAAGAACGCTTTGAGTCTTTCTAAGTTAGCACTTGGAAATAAAATGCGAGACATATTAGGTGGTGTTGATAGAGATGTTACTCCAGCTGAAATGATGAGAGCTATGTTGGGTACAGGTTTACCAACTGATCAAGTTAATAATATTATAGGACAAATACAAGATTTTCATAATGGTCTTAATGCTGAAGCTGAAAAGCTGGGTCTTCAAGACTCTGTAGCAGATAGAGCTGATGGTGCTATTCCTCCTGAACATTTACAAAAGTTTCAACTTAGAGTAGAAAATCAAATTAATAAATTAATAGTAGCTATAGATAAAGGACTTGAATCTAGACCCGATACTAGAAAAGCTAATTTACCTTCATTAGAATTTCCTGTAATACCTACTTCTGATGAATTTCCTTTAGTAGTTAATCAAACAAAAAATATTTTTGATAAATCAGGGTTTGCTCTTCAAACTGGCCCTGATATTAGTCCTACTGTTGATTCTGGTATTGCTACTTTTGATATTGAGACTTCATTTTTACAAGCTCAAAATATGACATTACGTTCTTATGTATTAGATGCTACTACTAAAAACTGGCCTAAACCATTATCAGATGTTGTTATAGCAGAGATATTACCAGAACGAAAAGATAAAGAAGCAGGGCCTTATGGTCCTTTTTTGACCGATGATCCTAAAGTAGCTGAAGCTAAACGTAGAAAACAAGAAACATTAGACAACATGAATAAATGGTTTTCTGATCTAGGGGAAAATATAGGCCTGATACCAGGATTTCTTAAGGAGGTATTCACTCCTGGTTTAGATATGAAGACAGGCAAGATGCGTGTGCCTTATGCAGACTTATCTCCTGAAGAACAAAAAGAAGTTATACAAAGAAAACGTGAAGAATTAGATAACATTGATAAAACTGTAATTGACGCAGGAAAGAATTTATTGAACTTAATGAAATCTATTGTTGGTGTAGGGGAAGCTGAAGGATCTTCTATTACTAAATTAGGAGATCCTACAGGCAGAGAAACTACTGAAGGACGTAAGGAATATACAAATAATCTTGGAGGTACTTCTACAGAATTGACTATTGGTGTAACTAATCCAAAGATAAATGATGGAAAACTTACTCATATACCTAGTATTTATAATGGTAAAATAGTCAGTCAAAAAGAGGCTGAACAGATTATTATAGATAATAAAGGACATGATCCAGAAACAGGAAAGTTTATAACTCCTGGAGGAGACCCTAAAGCTAGATCGGAGGCTATAGAACTTAAAGAAGTAGTTGTTTCAGCTCCAGCTCCTATTAAAGCTGGTACTAAGGACAGGATAAAAACTGCTGGAGGAATGGCTGGAGAAGAACCTATTATTAAAAATGAAGCTAAAGGACAAGAGGTAACTAAAGCTGCTATAGAAAGAGCTGTTGAGATTCTAGGGGATGATAAAGGAATTTTAAAGTTTATTGCCCAAAAAGAGTCTAAGAATGGAGAAGATAAAAATACCTTTAAAAATAAGGACAATAAACCTTATCATGGAGGTATTTTCCAAGTAGACAAAATTGGATTTGAGTCCACTAAAGACCTTAAAAGTCACCCAAAATTAAAACAACATTATAGGAAAATAAAACAGGCCACTGGTATAGATTGGACAAAAGTTGAGTGGGGAGATTTAAGAAAACCTCTATATGGGGCTATTGCTGCACGTCTATTTCTCCTTAATATACCAAAAAATAAGGGGGATATGTCCAATCATGCTGAGTATTGGAAAGATAATTATAATACTCAAGCAGGAAAGGGCTAATTAATGGTAGAACTTAAATTTGTAGGAGTTAAGTAGTGGTAGATTTTAATTTCTCTGAAGAAGCTTATGATGCTAATTTTGCTACCAATCAAAATAATCGTAAAGAATATGAAGCTTCTGAGGAATATTTAAAAGATCAACAAACAGATGTCTTTAGAGAACGAATGGCTCCTGTAGCTGACAAAGAGACAGCTAAGGTTGCTAATGATGATGACTCAGGTATCGTAGGTAATACTTTAAATTTTGCTAAACACGCAGCCATAGGTGCAGCTAAAGGTGTAGAAGAAATAGGTCAGACTTTTAGACTACTAGAAGATGATGCGTTTCATCTACCTAAACCTCAAACTACAGCTGAAGGTCTAGCACAAGGTTTTGGACAGTTTCTTCCTGCTTTTATTCCTGCTGTTGGAGCTGTAGGTTGGGGTGTTAGAGCTGCTGGTTTAGTAGGTAAAACTAAAAAAGTTAAAATGGCAGTAGATTTTCTTATAGGTACTGCTGCTGGAGCTGTAGCTGATGTTACTGCTTTTGATCCTAAAGACCCTAATGCTGCTAACTTTCTTTTAGTATCAGGAGCTATTGCTCAAGATTCTAGTGCAGGAGCAGCTGTAAAAGCTTTACTAGCACAAGATGATTCAGATACAGAAGGTGTAGCTAGACTTAAAAGTGCAGCTACAGGTATGATAGCTGGAGCTATAGTTACAGGATTGTTTAAAGGAGCTGGTTATGCTGTTACAAGAGTCAGAGGTTCGGAAACGCCACTGCCTGTTTCTGGAACAAAAGACATAACCTCCTCCCCCGAATTCAAAGCGTGGTTTAAAGATTCCAAAGTAGTTGATGAACAAGGTAATCCGCTGATTGTTTATCATGGGACAAGTGAGGACTTTCATACCTTTGATGCAACTAAACAGAGTGGTGGGCATTTGGGTGATGGATTCTATTTTTCTCCACTACCCAAAACAGCCAATAGGTTTGCAAGGCTAAAGGCTGGCCTATACACAGGTATGGAAGGTGCAAACGTAAGGCCTGTATATTTGTCCCTTAAAAACCCCAAGGTATTTGAGGACCGTGGCGAACTTTTAAAACATATTTCCTATGAGCAAACACGGCCTACTGTCCTTGACACCGAGTTGTTGAAAAGCCAAGGGTATGATGGGGTCATTTTAAAAAAGAATGGTTCAATGCTAGAAGGTGAAATCAGCGTATTTGAACCTACTCAAATTAAATCCCAGTTTAATCCCAGAACAGGTGAAGTTGTAGAGCTTGATGGTATTCCTATTAAAGAAGTAGAAGACATAGCTCAAAAAGAAGCTGAGAATTATACTGATGGTATTCTTAAGTCTAAAGGTGTAGACGTAGGTGATGGTGGTCCTACATATAAAATATCAGCAGAAGGATTTAAGAAATTTGGACATGACATTCCTAGTATAGAAGGAGCAGCTAAAGATAACTACGATAAAGCTCAAAGTGACTATGTAAGACCTTGGGAAAAACTATCTCCTGAAAAACAAACAGAAGCTAAAGGAATTATTCAAAGGTGGGCTGAAACGGGTGAAGTAGGTAAAGTAGATTTAAAGATTATTGAATCTATGAACTTTCTAAAACTTAAGACCCGTGAAGATATTCGTCATGTCATGCAGTTTCTTAGTGAAAAGATGGACATTAAACCTCTTCTTAAAGGTCGAGTATTAACAGAAAGTTTTGATACTGAAGCTGGAGCTGCTGAATTACTAGAGATTCCACAAAGAGAAATGGCTCGTATTATTGAAGAACAAGCTGGTAATGTACGAGGAGCTATCAGGTTCGTAGGTGTAGCTAGAGCTATGGGTGCTGCTGCTATGAAGAAAGCTGAAGATTCTTTTGAATTGTTTGCTATGGGTGGTAAAGATGATTTATATAAAGAAGGTTTAGAACATACTAAACTAGCTTATGATATGTTAGCTAGTGGTGGAGAACTTTCTAAAGCCTCCTCAGATCTTCTCAGAAGCCATCAGAAGCTCGTAGGTGAAGTAGAAAATCTAACTAATATCAAGACAGCCTTAAGACATTCAGTTCTCTATAACGATCCTGAACTGTCTATAAAACAAGCTGGATGGTTTGCTAATTCTAAACGTGCAGATGAGATTAAGATTACAGCTCAATTTCCTGGTGGAACGAAACAAACTAGAAAAATTCCCAAAATAGAAGGTGAAACTCCTGCACAATTTAAAGCTAGAGCCGTTAAAGAAGCTAGAAGAGGAGAATTAGCTGACCAAGCAAGAGCTACAAGAAGACAACTTATAAGTAGAGCTAAAGCTGCAAATAAAAGTACAATGGCTCGTGGCAGAGATGCTATGTTAGAAATCTATATTAATGGTCTTCTTTCTAGTGTTAAAACTTTTGAAGTAAACTTATTAGGTAATAGTACAGCTATTATTACTAGTGTTATAGAAAGAGCTTATGCTGGCTTTTTGCGTAAAGGTGGTACAGTTACAGGTCAAGAAGCAGCTGAATTAGCTAAATCTTATTGGAACTCTATAACTTCTTTAAGTGATTTATGGTCTCTAATGGGACAAGCTTGGAAAATGGAACCTACAGGAGCTATTAAACAAGACTTTATTAGACCTCATGATAGAACCTTATCAGCTGAAGGTTTAAAAATAGGTGGTAATTTAGGCCACATGATCAATATGTTTGGTAGTGTAGTTAATTTTCCTGGACGTACCTTACTAGCTGCTGATGAAGTATTTAAAACTATCAACTATAGAGCTGAAACAAGAGCTTTAGCATATCGTAAAGCAGTAAATGAAGTAGCTGTAGATGGAGCAAGAGTAGGAGATAAAGTACAGATTAAAAATCGTTTTAATGAAATTATGAAAGACGTATCTGCACATGATGATATTGTAGAAGGAGCTAAAGGTTTTTCTGCTAAGAATACATTCACAAATCCCCTCGCCAGCCATGTTATTAAAGGTGTTAATGGTGCTCCTGATAAAGTAGTTAAAGGTATGGGACTACGTTTAAAAGGAATACTTGATGCGGACCCTACAGGAATTATGAGAGTATTTCTTCCCTTCTTTCAAACTCCTGCTAACCTTTTAAATTTTGCATGGGAACGCACTCCTTTATTAAGAAAGCTCAATAGAGGATTACAAGCAGAATTAAAAGGAGATATGGGACAAGCTGCTAAAGAATTAGCTGAAGCTAAAGTTGGTACATCTCGTATGATGTGGGTTTCTACTATGAGTTTAGCTATGTCTGGTAACTTTACAGGTGCTCCTCCAGTTGATCCTAACTTAAGAAAAACCCTAGAAGCAGATATGGGTGGAGCACATTGGTATAGCTTTCAGTTGAATGGTAAATGGCATAAGTATGATAGGTTTGATCCTATAGGTGTCATTATGGGAGCTTCTGCTAACTTAGCTGTAATGGGTAAAGCTGCTATGAATTTAGCAGGACAAGCTGAAGAAGGTGATGAATCAGGAGCTATACATGAAAAATACCTTGAAGTATTAGAAGCTGGAACTGTAGGTATGGTTAGGCTTATGACTGACCGTCACTATCTACAAAGTTTCTCTGAAATGCTGAGTCTATTTTCTGGTGAAGGAAGTGTATTAGGTAAGTTTCAACGAGCTGGTGAGAAGGTAGGTACAGTATTTAACCCAGTAACTGCTATGACTACTGGTTTTTACTCTAGTATTAGACGGAATATTACACAAGGTTTAGAGCCTGAGAAGTTAGATAAGATGCAAAGGACTGAACTTAAAACTCTTGAAGATGTAGTTAAAGAAATAGGTATTGTATTTGAAGAAGGAGTACGAAGAGTAACTCCTGGTTATGGAGAAAAAAGAGCTGTTAAGAATTTAGCAGGAGAAGTAACTCTATATCCTGGAACTAACTATGAAATTGATAGACAACCAGTACAAGTTCTTATGAACTTAGCACAATCTGTATTTAATCCTAGTGCTCCTTTAACTCCTTCAAAAAGTCCTCTTATTAACGCTTTAGCTCGTTTAGAATCTACCGCAAGACAACCTTCTAGTATTAATAGAATTAATGGTGTATTACTTACAGATGAAGAAAAAGGCTATTTTATTGATACTTGGACTGACATGAATAAAGCTCTTAATAAATTTGTTACAACTAAATCTTTTCTTAAGTTACCTGAAGGTATGCAAAGAGATGTCTTAGAAAATATGATTTCTAGTAATAAACGTAAAGCCTCTAAATTAACTATGGTTAAACATCGTAGAGTTTTACAAGGAGCTTTTGATATTAAACGTAATGATTTAAGACGTAAAACAGAAGATGTACCTACAGGATTTAACTTTGCTAACATAAGAGAACAAGGACAACAATAAATGGCTAATTCAAGTGTAAGATATGTTGCTTCAGGTGACACTCAGGAATTTGCTGTTACTTTTCCATTTATCAGTCGAACTCATGTAACTGTTGAGGTAGATGGATCTTCAGCAAGTTTTACTTGGAACAACGATAGTTTAATAACCGTGACTTCTCCTGCTGATATAACTGCGGATCAAGTAGTTTTAATCAAGCGTACTACAAGTCAAGCTACAAGGCTTGTAGACTATGTAGATGGCTCTAATTTATCTGAGACAGACTTGGATACCGATAGTAAACAAGCGTTCTACATGGCTCAGGAGGCTCTAGATGAGCTCACGTTACTTGATGACGCTGCTATTGCAACATCGGGTTTTATATTAGTAGCTGACGGTACAGATTATGCTGGTGTAGCTCTCTCAGGAGATGCTACTATCAGTGCTGCTGGAGCTTTAACTATAGCTAGTGGAGCAGTAGAGACTGCTATGATAGCTGCGGATGCTATCAATGCAACAAAAATAGCTGACGATGCGATTGACAGCGAACACTATACAGATGGAAGTATTGACACTGCCCATATTGGAGCTGGACAAGTAACTACCGCGAAATTAGCTGATGATGCTGTTACCGGAGCTAAAATAGCTTTATTTGATGATTCTTATGCTGCTACTAATACACATATTTTAGTGGCAGACGGTACTGATTTTGATAATGTAGCAGTATCTGGAGATATAACTATATCTAATGCTGGTGTTACCTCTATTGCCAGTGGTGTTATTCAAAATGCTGATATTAATGGAAGTGCTGCTATAGATGCTTCTAAGATTCATAATGGGACTATAAGTAACACTGAATTTAGTTATCTTAATGGTGTGACTTCAGCTATTCAAACTCAAATAGATACTCTTGAATCTGCTACTATATCTACTTTAGATGATGATAACTTTACACTCCAAGATAATGGAGATACAACTAAAAAAGCTCAATTCCAATGTTCTGGAATATCAACTAGTACGACTAGAACTTTTACTTTTCCAGATGCTAATGATACATTAGTAGGTCTAGCAACCACAGATACATTAACAAACAAAACATTAACCAGCCCTACTATAAATAGTCCAACTATCGGTGGAACTTGGACTTCTTATACAACAAGTACAGGCAAAGCATTAGTCATGGGATTCTAGGAGACAGTTATGGCAAGTGAAGTTTTAAAATTAGCAACATTCAGAGGCGATGCTTCTTCTGTTCAAGCATTACTTACTGTTGCATCTGGACATACTTATACGGTTTTAAGTATAACTATATGTGAAACAGGAAATGCAGCTGAAACATTCAAATTATTGATTGATGACGGAGGGGGAGGATCAGATACTTATATCTATTTCGATCAAGACCTTTCAGCTAAAGCAACCTTTGAACATACTTCCAAATTTGTAATGGAAGCCTCAGATCATTTATCAATTATTACTGGTAGTTCATCAAATATTGATGTATGTGTTTCATACCTCGATCAGACATTATAAGGAATAAACTATGAGTGGAATCGTTGGATCAAACGTAACCAGATCATCAGGTATTATAGCTACAGCAGAAGGTGGAGGTCCAAGTTTAGGCACAAGTCACATTATACGCACCAATGCTAAAACTATTAGTGAAAACATAACTTTTGCTGGAACTGAAAATGGGACAACTGCTGGCCCTGTTACAGTGTCAGACGGATATACGGTAACGGTAGCTAGTGGCTCAACCTGGACAATAATTTAAGGATAAATTATGGCATCAACGATTAAAGCAACTAATATTGGAACTCCTGATGGAACTGGGAATATAACTTTAGATAGACCGTTAGCAGGGGATGTCACCATTAATAGCGGAGACTTGGTTTTTTCAACGGCAGCGAAAGGTGTCTGTCTTGGAGTGACTTCTAATACAGATGCAAATACATTAGACGATTATGAGGAGGGAACTTGGACACCAATATTGACTGTAGGGTCTGGTTCTAGTCATGCGTATTCGGAACAAGTTGGCTACTATACTAAAATTGGAAGGGTTGTCTCTTTTTGGGGTAGGCTTACGCTGTCTAGTCTAGGGACAGCTTCTGGTAATGCTGGTATAGGTGGACTACCCTTTACTACTAATGCGTCTACCAATCATCCAGGCTATTTGATAGTAACATTTATGGCAAATGGTAATATTACAGCAGGAACATCTTGTAGTGGCATAGTTAACTCTAACGATACCACTGTTAACCTACAGAATTGGGACACAACTGGAAGATCGACAGCGTTACAAGTATCTGAAGTCACGGCTTCTGGTGTTTTTGGTTTCGGTGGTTCTTACATTACTTGATAAGGAAATTAAAATATGACAATAACGAAACGAATAGAAATAGGTAGTATAGAAGTATTACCGATGGGACAGATACAGGTTCGCACTGATACGATTATAGAAGAAGGTGGAGTAGAGCTAAGCAAATCTTATCACCGTCACGTTTGCAACCCTAACAGCACTTATGAAAACGAAGATCAGCGTGTGAAAGATGTTGCAAATGTTGTGCATACACCAGCAGTTAAAACGGCTTGGGAAGAATTTAAGGCTAGTCAGGAGAACAAATAATGCCCCAAATAGATTTCGATGGAGCTAATAGTCTGGTCAAAACAGATAAGATACAAGGACAAAGTGGAACAACTGTAACCGTTCCCACAGGGCATACAGTTGCAGTTACGGATGCGGACAGATTGACTATTGCTGGTACGGCTGTTAAGGCTGGGAGCTTGGGGAAAGTTTTGCAGGGGCCGATCATTGACACTTGGCCTGAGAGAACATCAACAACTAGCACCTCTAAAGTTGTCGTTGATGCTGATTGGTCTGCAAGTATTACACCATCAGCTACATCATCTAAAGTTTTAATTCAATGCCAATTTGAATATGTCCACGTTAGCACTACTTCTTACTCTACTCATATGACAATTTATCGTGACAGCACAGACATTGATCCTAGTGCAAGCACAGGTTGGCAACACGGAATTTGGTTGGGATATTCTCACTCTGCCTCTGGTGGTTGGTGGACAGGTAGTTTTATGTGGGTAGATTCACCTAGCACGACTTCAGCCGTAGCATATAAACCTTACTGGTGGGTGGAGAGTGGTCAAACAATGAGGTTAGGTGGATCAAATAACACAACAGATAATATTGCCAAGTTGTATCTTTGGGAAATAGGAGCATAGGATGGAAATAGATATAGTTGATGTTTTAACAAAACACTACAAAGGTCTTGAATATAGTTTAAAAGGCAACCCTGCCAATGAATCAGAGTTTAATGCGAAGTTAACTATACATAAAACCAATGGTGTTGAAATTCCAACGTGGGCTAAAGTGCAGAGTTATCTAACAGAAATGAAAACTGCTTACGCTAATAATAAATACCAAAGAGAAAGAAAGCCAAACTACCCCCCAATGACCGACTACCTAGACGGCATAGTAAAGGGCGATCAGGCTCAAGTAGACAAGTACATAGCAGACTGTTTGGCAGTAAAAGAGAAATATCCGAAAGGAGTAAATTAAATGGCTATAACTATTAACGGATCAGGAACCATGACAGGCATATCTGTTGGTGGACTTCCAGATGGCATAGTGGATTCAGGAACGCTTGCGACTAACTCGGTAGATTCAGATGAGTTAATTAATGGTGCTATTGATGCTGGTCATCTTGCTAGTGGTGTTGGTGGTAAAGTTTTGCAAGCGGTGAGTACCACTAAGACTGATACTTTTAGCTCTACTTCTGATAGCTTTACAGATATCACAGGCGTTTCAGTTAATATAACTCCAGCCACTACAAGTTCAAAAATTTTAATTTGGGTTGATGTTGTAGGATTTGCAAGTGCAGATGCTTATTCTTATTTTTTCCAATTAATGAGAGATAGTACAGCTATAGCAATAGGAGATAGTGCTGGAAGCAGAACACGAAGCACTTTTGCATTAGATACTTATGGTGCTGGTGGTATTGCAATAATACAATGCGGTTTTCATCATTTAGATTCTCCATCAACCACATCACAAGTTACATATAAACTACAAGGAAAAAGGTCTGACTCAGGTGCTGGAACATTTTATATTGGTAGAAATGATGACGATGGTGATGGGGCTTCCTCTGGTAGATACCCATCAACAATCACAGTAATGGAGGTTGCTTCATAATGGCAGATATACACAAAGCAATACGAAATACGCATCCTACAGTCGTTACAATTAACGCTGAGAAAGATGCTTGGGATAAAGATGGGAATGTTGTTGTACTAGACGAATCTAAAATTGCTCCCGAAATGGTTAGACTCCAAGCAGAGTACGACAGCAAAGACTACGCAAGAAAACGCAAAGATGAATACGATCAGATGGGCAACCAGTTTGAGATGATGTTCGATGATAAGAGAGATGGTACTACCACTTGGGTGGATAAAATTAATGAGATAAAACAGAGGTATCCGAAATGAGAGAACAATTATTAATAGCTTTGAGATCCTACTATGTAGGACATATCGAAAAGCATAAGATGAACGTAGAAAATTTAATTAGAAACAATGTGGGTATAGCCGAACACTCAGATTACATAGCAACCATTTCTAAAGAAGTAGAAGAAGTTGCAAAGTATGACGAGATGTTACAAATGCTTGACAAACATTTTAAGGAGTAACTCGTGCCTGAAAAAGATGTTCTTGAAAAGTTAAATGAGATGCACACCGATATTCTTCTAACTCGATCAGATCTAAAAGGAACTCAAGAAACTGTTCAGGAACACCATAAAACATTATATGGAAACGGTAGAGAAGGATTAAAGATAAGAGTTGATCGAATCGAAACCTCACAATCCACAGCTCACAAAATGGGAGTCTTTTTAGTGGGTATTGCTGGTACTCTAATTGCATGGTTAGGATTATCTAAATGAGAAAAACAAGAAATCAATTAGTAACAGAGCTACTTACAAATCAAGATAACTTACATCGACTTATAATTATCGAATGGTTTGATCCTTATGACGATAATGACGAAGTAACTGTTGGGAATCTTAATGTAAAAAAAGCTTTATATGAATCTTGTGGTTTTTTGATGGGAGTTTCAAACGATCATGCAGTTATTGGTTACAATAAAGACATGATTGAAAAAGGGAAGTACAAAGGATGTGGTTATATACCCATGTCTCTTATTACTAACGCACATTTAATGGATAGGAATTGCTAATGGAAACTATTATTAAACCTATTATGAACTTTATTGACGGTTTTATGCCAGGATATAAAACATATTTTATGATGCTTATGGGTGTTATGATGTGTATATGTCAAATGATGGGCTATCATGCGTTTACTCCTGAAGCTTGGGCATTAGTTGGCATGACAGGTGGTATTACTTGGAAATTAGGTATGGATCGAGTTAAACGAAAATAACATGGGTATCATAGGTTTACTAAAGGCTATCTCTCAGCTAGCCCTATGGTATTTTAAAGGAAAACCAGAACGTGAACGTATTAAAAACAAGGAACAATTTGATAAAGCTATTGCAGATGGGGATGCTTCTCGTATTACCCTTCTTTTTAGTAAACTGCACGACAGAAAGAGCAGTCATAATTCCTAGTGATATGACAATAACCAAGATAGACGAGCACCACTATAAGGTATCAGATGCTTGGCTACATAAACAATATAATCTCTTAAGGAGCTGTGAGAATGGTAGATAAAAGTTCTGAAAAGGATTTAGGAGAATTACATGGAATCCTTGCTAAAACACTTAAAGAAAAAATTATGTCAGGTGATGCCTCTCCAGCAGATCTCAATGTTGCACGTCAGTTTCTTAGAGATAACAATATTGAGTGTAATGGTTCTAATAATCTGGATATAAAAAGTTTAATAGAAGAACTTCCTTTTGATGAAATCCCAAAAAAACCAGCTAGAGCTAATTAAAGCTGATTTCAGGAACTTCCTGTATTTAGCATGGAAACATTTAGCTCTCCCTGAACCCACCCCAATACAATATGATATAGCTGATTACCTCCAAGGTGGACCTAAGAGACTCATCATTCAAGCTTTTAGAGGTGTAGGTAAGTCTTGGATTACTTCAGCATTTGTCGTATGGAAACTTTTAGTAGATCCACAGTTGAAATTTCTAGTGGTGTCTGCATCTAAACAGAGGTCTGATGATTTCAGCACGTTTACAAAAAGAATCATTAATGAAATGCCAGTTTTACAACACCTACGAGCACGAGAGGATCAGCGTAACTCCAATGTGGCCTTTGACGTTGCTCCTGCTCGTGCTTCCCATGCTCCTTCTGTCAAGTCTGTTGGTATTACTGGGCAAATTGTCGGTAGTCGGGCTCACATTATAATTGCAGATGATGTTGAGGTATTATCTAATGCTTTGACTCAAGTCATGCGAGATAAACTAGGTGAAGTAGTAAAAGAGTTTGATGCTGTAGTTATGCCTAAAGTTGGACGTATTATTTACTTAGGTACACCACAAGTAGAAGAATCTCTCTATAGCAGCTTACAGTCGAGAGGATATGAATGTCGCATTTGGCCTGCTAGGATGCCCGATAGTCGACTAAAAGAATTCTATAGTACCAAGCTGTCTCCTTTCATAAATGTCCTTCAGAAAGCCACTGGAGAGCCCACAGACCCACTAAGATTCGATGATCTGGATTTAACTGAACGTGAGTCTTCCTATGGTAAATCTGGTTTTGCTCTCCAGTTTATGCTGGATACTTCAGGAGAGGACGATCAGCGTTATCCGCTTAAACTCAGGGATCTACTTGTAATTCCTCTAGATTCAGACCAAGGGCCTGGAAGGGTGCTTTATGCTAAAGATGAGCTCCTAGATCTGCCTGCTGTGGGTTTAACCGGAGATTACTTCTATAAGCCTTTTGAAGTCTCAAAGGATTACTATGAGTATACCGGAGCAGCTCTACACTTAGATCCTAGTGGTAGAGGAGCTGATGAAACAGGTTATGTTGTCACTAAACTACTGAATGGTAAGATCTTTGTGTTAGCTGTTGGTGGACTTAAAGGTGGTTATGATCGCGGTACATTAACTCAGTTAGCTAAGATAGCTCAGCAATACAAAGTTAATGTAGTAGAAATAGAAGCTAACTTTGGTGATGGTATGTATACCGAGTTATTTAAACCTGTACTTAACCAGTATCACCAGTGTCATGTAGAAGAAATAAAACATTCTAAGCAAAAAGAAGCAAGAATTATAGATATATTAGAACCTATAATGAACCAACATAGACTTGTTATAGATCTAGATGAAGCTAGAAATGACTATGAGAATTCTAAAGAAGAACCTCGTAGACAATTATTCTATCAAATGACTCGACTTACACGAGATAAAGGGTCACTTCAGTATGATGATAGAATAGATGTCTTAGCTATGGGAGTAAACTATTGGGTAGAACAAATGGCTGCTGATGAAACATTAGCGTACCATGAGAGAAGAAATGAACAATTTGAAGACAACATGAAGTCTTTCATGGCAACCGTAGATCAAGCCTATGAAGATGAAAATGTTTGGATAAAGGTATAATATATTATGAGCGTTTTTAGTGTTGCACTTATGGGGCAAACCTACAAGGATATGTTTTCTAAAATGGATCAAAAATTTGGATCAAAAGCTATGTCCCATAAAAGACAATATACAAAGGCTATGCGGATGTTTGAAAACCGTTATTTAGTACCTTCTCAAGTAGGAATATTTAGTAATAAAATGGAAGCCTACCTTAATACACAAACAGCTAATGTTAGTCGGCCTCAACACAATATTGGTCAATCTTCAGGATTAGCAATACGTCAAAAATCTTCTAGACGTTTAATAACTCGATCTAAACCGAGAGGTAGAGCACGAGCTCAAGCACGATCTAAAAGACGATCTTTTGCTAAATGACTTGGTTACTTATAGTAATCTATCTAAATCTTTCTGTAGTGCCTCCTCAGATTGAACATGGAGAAATTGTGGGTAGTTTTCAAAGTGAACAAACTTGTCATAAGAAACTAAGGGAATTTGTAGAACAAGCTAAGAATCAGAAGCTAAGACTTCCCGAAAACTTTAACTTAGGATGTATACCATTTAAAAGGAGTATAATGTAAAATGCCTGCACCTTTATTAGCACTTGCTTTACGATTAGGAATTACAAAAGCAGCTCAAATAGTTAAAGACAAGGGATATAAATTTCTTCAAAGAAAAGTTAATAAAGCTTTAAAATCTAAAACTAAACAACAAGAATCTGCTGAAAGAGCTTATAAAGGCAAGAGTCCAAAGAGAAAACAAGAACAAGTAAAACAACGAAAGAAATCTAAAGTTGACTCTGGTTTATCTATTAAAAAGTATTCTAAACAATGAGTAAAAGTATATTTGATTTATCCTTTCAAAAGCGTAGATGTCAATTAGGTATTCATAACTATATCAATTTTATGGATTCCCCAATAGATATTGAATATAAATTAGATGTACCAAATGAAGTTCTAATGTGTAAAAAGTGTGGATGTATGACATTACCACAAGAATTGTTGGATAATGAATGATGTAGAAAAATATGAAGCTGTTGAGAAAGTGATTGATGAACACATAAGACCTTATCTAATGTCAGACGGTGGTAATGTTGACCTTGAATTGGTTAAGGGTAATGAAGTGATTATATCCTTTGTTGGTGCTTGTGGTTCATGTCCATCTAGTTCGGGTGGAACATTGAGAGGCATAGAAAGGTCTCTAAGACAACAAGTTCATCCTGATATAATTGTAATACCAACTAATGCTTATGAAGCACCTCGATTTGGACAAGAGCATCCATTTGGGGGATTAACTTATGAACAACAAGTAGAACAAATAAGAAATAAATAAATGGCAACCATAATAACTGATGAATGTATCAACTGTGCGGTCTGTGAACCTGAATGTCCTAATGAGGCAATAGATGACGGATCAGGAGAGGACTTAGATTACTACTATATTGATCCCACATTATGTACGGAATGTGTTGGGTTTCATGGTGAGGAAGCGTGTCAAGAAGTGTGTCCTGTAGACTGTTGTATTCCAGATGAAGATATAGTTGAGACAGAGGAAGAATTACTAGCAAGAGCTATTAGCTTACATCCAGATCAAGAGTTTCCTATATTAGCAGACCTGACTGAAAAAACATCTATATTTCGTAATCCTAATAGAAAGAACGCTAATTTATAAGTAGGGATAAGTAATGAGAATTATTGATAAAAAAGATATATATAAGATTGAATCACAAGTAGTAAACAAAATGTTTCGGGAAGATAAGCGTTACCGAACTAAAATAATTCCTAACAAAAAGAAGGAGTACAAGTATGACAAGCAAAATCCGAGGGGACATAGGTTCCAGGGACTTCAATACGAGCCTTGGGAGACGTAATCCTACACCTCCAGCTAAAGATACCTCACCGATGACCGTTAAGAACAAAGGAGTACGCAAAGTCTCCACTCGATTCCCTTATGATTCATCCAAGGGAGAAATTCGTGACCACAGAGGACTATAAACCATGCCTAAACTAAAAGGTTATCCTAATCCTAAGCCCAAGCCTAAAGTAAGGAAGAAAAAACCTAAACAAAAGCCTGTAAAACTTAGGACTTACTAGCTGATAGTTGACTATTGCCTCCTACTTAGGGGGCTTTAGTTGGCTTAGGATCGGGTTATATGGACAAGAACATCCAATGGGAAGGCGGTGGGATGGATGTAGTGATCCGCTTGATTGATCCGGAGGAAGAATTAGCAGAATTTCTATATCAATGCGAGGAATACTTTGAGGAAACTCAAGTTAACCAAAAGTTTTGTTAGAAAAATGTGAATGGGTATACGCATCACTACCTCAAAAAATTTTCCCCCATCGGGTCCTTCATATATACACAGCGCGATCCATTGTTGACTCATTGTTGACTAAAAGTTTTGTCAACTCATGGTCAACCACAAGTCAACAATAAGTAATCGGTGGTGGTGGGTGTCTTTGGTGTGGGGTATATTCATTTTTTTACTTATGATTGATATGTTCGAGAAGTCAACAATCATTAAACTAATTGTATTTATTTTTTTTCATTAGCTAACTCATTGTAATTGAAGCTGCAATCCAGATTAAGCCAACTATCTGTTCGAGATGTCGAACTTTATTGTTGACAATTAATTCAATAATTGATAATTTACAGAAAAACTTAACAAAGGATTAACAATGTATACAAAAGAGCAGTTAGAATTCGAAGCAAGCGTGGAAAAGATTCAAAGGAAGACAGGCAAGATGCGTGTGCCTTATGAGGTAGACAAAGAAGTAGAATTAAGACGCATAAAAGAGCTAGAAAGACTATTAAGACAATATAAAAAGGAATTAACAAAATGATTGAAACAATATTTATAATCGTATCAGTAGTTTTATTGGTAGGCTTAGGCTTGCCTCAATTATTATGGATTTTTGACGATAACAAAAAGGATAAATAAAATGAGAATACAACCAAAAGAAAACTATCAGCTAGCAAGTACAAATATCAGTTTAGACAAAACTAAAATATATCCTGCCTCAATAGCTACTAATCAGCCTGATTTTGACGAAAAGGAAGCTATATTTGTATATTATGATAATAATGGTGGGGCTATGATCTTGTTTAAGGGTGAATACACTAAAACAAATAAACCTTGTAATATTAACTTATAGGAGTAAATAAAATGCTTAAATCAATAGAATTCTCAACCAAACAAACACCATCTTGGAAACGCTCTTTTGAAGCTACTGGTAATCAAATACTCAAAATTGACTATGCTGAAGATAAATGGTTAAGTATCACTTTAGAGGAAATTTGTACTAATATAGATTATGAAACAGACAAACCAACTGGTCGAATATCTTCTAAGAAAACCTCTATAACTTTAGAGAATAACGATTTAAGTAAGTTTAGAGAATTTATAACGATGTTAAGTTATTGTTAATCTTTAGAGTCTATCAGCTCACGTTGATAGGCTCAATAAGGTTAATTAAAGCCTTAATACTAATTTAAAAAAGGATAAATAAAATGATTAAACTTAGTAAAACTTCAAAAATGCCATGTAAATCTTTTGCTTTACCAGTATCGAAAAATACTTGTATTGGTATGCTAGATGAGCATGGGAAAATTAAAGAGGTTTGTCAAAATTGCTATGCTATGAAAGGTAGTTATTCATGGAGATCAGCTAAAGCTTTAAGAAAGCATAATTATGAAGAAACCTTGAATAATCTAGATGCTTTCCATGATGATATGATTAACTTAATTAAAAAAGAAAAGAGTAATTATTTTAGGTGGTTTGATAGTGGTGATATTTATGACAATGATTTACTGTATACAATTACTAG
>VTLG01010443.1_pt1 | contig 44223 bp, 57 predicted proteins | sample 4694571 | NCBI WGS metagenome assembly VTLG01 (sample SAMN12604809, study PRJNA352737) | marine metagenome | biome: ENVO:00000447; feature: ENVO:00000209|ENVO:00000569|ENVO:01000036; material: ENVO:00002151; isolation source: viral sequences binned using virsorter ...
ACACAGGAGTTGACTTAAAACTCTTTGGTGCAACTGCAGGTGCTTATCTCCTCTGGGATGAATCGGATGACACCTTAAAGACAGGAGGTGGAGCCTTTATAGACATCGTTAAGGACAAGCTAAAGATCGGTGGAACAGCAGTCACAACAACAGCAGCAGAACTAAACCTTCTAAGTGGCAAATCGGCAGTAGGTGATGCGTCTTTGGGGACAGCACAGACCTTTACCAAAACTCAATCAGGAACAGTCACGACCCAGACAACAACAACAGGAACTCTGACCTTAAACCTGAACACCAGTACTAATAATCATTCGATTAATAAGCTCACTGGAGCGTTCACGTTGGCAAATCCATCAGCGATGACAGCAGGTACAAGTGGGTTTATCAAGTTCACACAGGCTGCCACACCAGTCACCCCAGCTTTTGGTACTTACTGGCATTTTCCAGGAGGATCAGCTTCAGCAGACTTAACTCAAACTGAAGATGCAGTAGATCTACTTGTTTATACCGTGGTAAGTGCTTCCTCGATAATATGTGATTTAGTAAAGGACGTTAAGGATTGATTTATGGGAATTCCTGGAGCTGCCAATCCTTTATTGATGCGCAGGGCTGCTGCTGCTGCGACTGATGATGGTTATCAAATTAAGCACGGCCTTAGGTTTGACGAAGATAGTGACGCTAATCTTAAAAAGACAATTGCTGCAGATGGAAACAGACTTCAATGGACATACTCTTGTTGGTTAAAAAACTGTTTAGACAATGGTGGTTGGTGGTTATTTGGCAAAGGCAATTCGTATTTCCAAGTAGTAGTTGACGGTACTGAATCTTGGATTCGTTGTAATCAAAGAACTAACGGTGGTAATACATGGTGGGATTCAGGGAGGAAAATAAATGACCCGGGAGCCTGGTATCACATAGTCATAGCACTTGATTATACTCAAACTACCAATGCTGATAAAATTAAATTATACATAAATGGAGTACTTGATCCTGCAGGAGCAGGTCAATTAGGAAAAAATTATGTAAGTACGAATACAGAATTACTTATTAATCAAGCAGGCGATCATTACATAGGAAGTAATAGTAATCCAGATGGTGGCGGTGGATATCTTGCAGATGTTTACTTTATTGATGGACAACAATTATCTCCAGCAGCATTTGGATCGTTCGATTCAACGGGCGTGTGGACTCCATCCAGCTTTTCAATTCCAGCCCCCAATAATGGAACAACTTGGAGTAATGATGGAGATGCTACTAATATGAATTCCAGTTATCCCTGGTCGAAAGCTTTTGATGGGGTAGCCGATGGAACATATGGTAATGGTGCTGGTGCAGATGATGGGGATGGTTGGGCAAGATGGACTCCAACTGATGGTATTACAGTAAAAGCTTCACTTAGACTTAATACCGACAACGGAACTACTTCTGCTGTTAAAGTTAAATTTTCTAGTGGGGAAAATACATCAGTTCAGCACCTAAAAGAATTAACAGATGGATGGAATGATGTAGAAGGCAGCGGTGTCTTGGAATACATTGAAATTTATAATTCAGGCTCCGAATGGTCTTATTTATGCGGCGTCGAAATTGATGGCGTAGTACTTAGAGATGGCACAACAGATCCAGCGACTAGAAATAACCCGAATGATGGTAGAACCTGGAGCAGCACAGTGGCAAGTGGGTTTAATGGTAACCCTAATGATAATTATGTAACTACATCTAGCGACACCATAACCGTAACCTTTTCACCTGGAATTCTTTACAATGAACTTAGATTTGCTTCGGATAGTGGAGCGGGTACGAGTTCGGCAGATATGCAATACAGTATCAATGGGGGCACTTTAACTAACTTTATTGGGGCAGGTGTAGAAAAAGCAGTTTATGCAAGTGGTAGTAATACTTTAACTAGTTTTGCAATAAAGAATACAACAGCAACTAACTGTAGATGGAACTATTTAAAAGTAGATGGTCATCATCTTATCAATGGAGCGACTGACAATAGTTTTGGGCTTAATTTTTCAGATGTATCGTCAAGCAGCGCTTTAGGAAAAGATACCCTTAATGGAAAGATTGCTGATGCCACGGGCGGTCTTCCGATTTATAAAACTTCCGATGATTATGGTGAGGTAAAAGGGTCTGGGTATCGTGCAGATAGTTCTGCAGGGACTACAGATGGTACTGGTTTAGTCCTCGCTATTCCAGGGGATACATTCACAGATTATGCATCCTTTGCTGATTCACATGTAGACGATGCAGCTACAGCTTTTGATGGCAGTCTCACTGGAACATATGCTACTGCAGGTGGTGGTACAACAGGAACCTTTACTTTTACAGGATCTAAATTCACCGGTATTACTAAACTAAGAATCTATGGTAGATATGACAGCAGAGATAACGCTGCTGATTCAAAGATATTAGTCAATGATGAGGATATACAAGTAGGATCATCTGCTGCATGGGTTACTGCTACAGAGCATTTAAATAGTGGAGCGTTAAATACGCTCAAAATTGTATCTAACTCTTACAACACTGCTTTATATGCTATTGAAATAGATGATGTTGTTGTTACGACTGGAGATGACCTAGATGTTCATGCTTCTATAAATACTGGAAGTTCTGCTAAAACTGTAGCCAGTGATGGGGTAGCCATATCTACAGTACAGTCTAGATTTTATGGATCTTCGTTGTTATTCGAGGCTTCTAATACAGACTCCCTAAAAGTAACTGGAGATGCAGATGTTGCATTCGGAACTGGTGATTTTTGTGTAGAGTTTTGGGTCTATAACACAAACAATAAAAACTATAATGCGTTTGTAGCTACCCGTTCAGGTGGTAGTACGGAGGATGGTTGGGTTATTGCCAGTAATTCAAGCGGTTATTTATATGTACACTCGAATGCTGCAGTTGCTGGATCGTATTCAGGTGAACATGTATTACCGCTGAATCAATGGTGTCATGTTGCTTATACAAGGACTAGCGGGACACATCGTTTATTTTTAAACGGCATCGCGGCTGCTAATGCAAGCACTACAAGTAGAGATTACACCAATGATGATTTAGCTATTGGGACCAACCCTTACGACAGTGAAGAAATAGATTCTTACGTAAATGATATCCGAATTTATAAAGGAGTGGCCGTCTATTCTTCTAATTTCAAACCTCCAACCCTCCGCAATAACTGGAGTGCGAATAATTTAACTGAAACTGATGGTGTAGTTAAAAAAGCAAATGCTGATTCAAAGCCAATCCTTGGTACTTCTGACGACTTCGGTAAAACATACAGTTCTGGCTATGAAACAGATTCAAACTCCTCTAGTCTTGTATTAGCTATATCAGGTAAGACTCTTGCAGATAACCACGCTGATATAAAAGGATCCGGTACAAATCACAGCATCTCTAATAGTTCTTCAACAACTAGTACTTCCAGGTCTAAATTTTATGGAACGGCTATAGCGACAGACGGAGGTAGTCAACATTTTGTTGTAGCTGATTCATCTGATTTTGAATTTGGATCTGGTGAATTTACTATTGAGTATTGGATCAATGCTGAAGATGTAGCTAATGATGGATTAGCAGCATGGTTAATGAAAGGTACGAACAGCAGTAATAATTCTTTTGATTGGCGTGCTTATTCAAGCTCGGATGGATCTAATAGAAATATCTATTGTGACTTTATGACGAGTGATGGAGCGAAATATATGGGCGAAAATGTTAATAACATGCCTAATGATGAATGGGTCCATTTTGCGGTAGTAAGAGATAATACTGACAACAAATTCTATCTATATAAAAATGGGGTAAAAATTGATGATGCTTCTGTTGCTTCAGGAGCGACAATTGATGATGACTATAGTGATGGATTAACTTGGGGTTATTTCAACGCTATTAGTGGATCTAATCATTACGGATTTGAAGGTTGGGTGAATGATATTCGTATCTATAAAGGCTTCTGTAAGTACCCAGGGGGTACTACATTTAATGTTGTTACCGAGGGGGCTCCTGCAGAATTAGACGTATTCACAGATACTCCTACAAACTACACAGATTCTTCAGATGTTGTACATGGAAACTACTGCACGCTAAATCCTTTAACACAGGCAAATAACTCTGGAACTCAAACCTTCAAGCACGGTAATTTGCATCATGAAAGCACCTCATCTGCTGGTGCTTGGCATATGTTTAGGGGGACTATGACTATACCTAAAGGTAGTACAGATAAGTTCTACTATGAGGTTGAATGGGTACAAGATACTGGCAATACTGACTTCCAAGTCGGATGGGTTGATCCTTTCCAAAAAGGAGTCACTGCTAGTGGATTTGGTGACTCAGCTCATGAATATTGTTTTAGGGGTGATAATGGTAAATTCTTCAGTGCTAATGTTCAACATACTTATGGAAGTGCACCTTCTCAAGGTGATATTGTAGGAGTTGGTTATGATAACGGTTCAATACGTTTCTGGGTTAATGGTACTGAACAAAATTCTGGAACAGCAGCCACAACAGGTGTATCAAAACCCTTAATGCCTGGTTTTGCTACATATACGCAAAGTAACGATACCTTCAAAGCAAACTTTAACTTTGGGCAGCGTGATTTCAAACACCCTCAAAGCGGTTATAAATCCATATGTACCCAAAACTTAGACGACACATTTAGTGGTGCGGCTGTAAACAATCCATCTAAATTCTTTGATATAAAAACTTGGGCCGGTACTGGTTCTGCTGGACATGATATTAAAGGCTTTAATTTCCAACCAGACATGGTTTGGTTGAAACGTAGGGATGCATTAGGTGGTCATCATGTACGTGATGCAATTAGAGGGGCTACTAAGAGCTGGTTCCCTAATACCAATGAAGGAGAAGGTACTGATTCAAACATCATGAGTGCTTTTATCTCTGATGGTTTCACCCTTGGAAATGGGGACAATACTAATAATAGTTCTGGAACATACGTTGGTTGGGCCTGGGATGTTGGTACAGCTGCTGCAACGGCTTCAACAGCTGGTTCTGTTACACCAAGTGCTCAATGGGTAAATGCTACAGCTGGCATCTCTATCACCACTTGGGCTGGTGATGATACTAATCCCTATACAGTAGGTCATGGCTTATCAGCCAAGCCAGATTTTATAATTATAAAACGATATACTACAGGTAGTAGCAGTAACTTTGTTTATCATTCATCACTAGGTGCTGAAAAGTATATTCAACTTGATGCTGATAGTGCAGCTGGAGATGATACAGGTCTATGGAATGATACAGAACCTGATAGTCAAAAGTTTACTGTAGGAAGCTGGAATATGATGGATTCTGGTCAATCACTTATTGCTTACTGCTGGAATGCAGTACCAGGTTATTCTGCGTTTGGCCAGGCGACCGGAAATGGATCAACAAATGGTGTATTTGTTTACACCGGATTTAAACCCCGTTGGATACTTTGGAAGGGGACTAATGAGGCAAGCAGTTGGGGAATAATAGATACTGCTAGATCTCCATATAACGTTGCTGATGACCTACTAACAGCTGAAGCAAATAGTGCAGAAGATACTGGAAATTCTAACTGGGCTAGAGATATACTTTCTAATGGTTTTAAAATGAGAGGAAGTCATGGTGCAGTTAATGGATCTGGTGATAATTATATTTGGGCAGCATTTGCTGAGCATCCGCAAAAAACAGCAAGAGCCTCTTGAGCTGTTAATTAACACTTTCCTTCCACACTTTTTATCATGACTTGGCTAAGAAACGGAGTTCCACAACCTGACACAGGATTCACCGTTGGGGATGTTAATTATCCCGCAGGTTGGATTGCGAACAACCCTCAATCTGAAAGAAACAAATTAAATATAACGGTAGCAGCTGTACCTAAACCTCATGACGACAGATTTAGTTGGGGATGGAATAGTGATGGAACGGAAAACTGGAAAAACCTCTCTAACTTAAAGACAACTTGGATCGAAAAGCAAACACAGATAGCTAGTAGTACTCTTGCTTTGTCAGATTGGAGAGTAATTAAAGCTAAAGAGACAAGTGGAACGGTTGCTTCTGCATGGACCACTTATCGGGCTGCTGTAAGGACTGCCTGTAATAATCGTCAGACAGAAATAAATGCAGCTTCAACAACAGAAGCACTAAAAGCACTTATTAGTAGTAACTCCACTGTTACTCAAAATAAAAAAGACTCGGACGGAAAAGATATCGAGATAAAAGAAGGAGATGGAACGTCTTTTGACCCCAAGCAATATGAACAGGAGACAGTGCCTAATACTGGCAACTTAGATGGCAAGTATCCTTGGCCCAATGAACCTACTTCTTAGCATCCTTTTAGTTGTTGCAATTCTCATTGGTTATAGTTTTCTATGGATGAGTAGCTTTGATCCGCATAGGTGAGTAGAATCGCACGGTTATTTCTCTTGTGAGGAGAGTTCTATGTCCAAACTTGGACTTGTAGCTGCGGCTGCTTTGATTGGTGGTTCGGCTGCTTATGCTGGCCCCTACGTTAACGTTGAAAACAACGCCGGATTTTTAGGGTCAGATTATGCAGGGAGCGTAACGGATCTGGCAATAGGCTATGACACCAACTTTGGTGAGAACGCAACCCTTGGAGCGCAAATCGGTCCAGCTTTCGTCAATCCTGACGGAGATGTAGATGGTTCCACTCAGATTTCAGGCAAGATTTATGGAGACATTGATCTTGGTGAAAAGCTCAACGTTTATGCAGAACTTGCTGGGTTGACTTCTGAGGATACAGACAATTTATACAACTTAAAAGCGGGAGCTGTTTACCGTTTTTGAGTAGAGTAAGAGCGTAGGCGTCATTAACCTACGCTCCTCACACACACACTTACCCGCTATTCTGGTCATCGAGTAGCGGGCTTTTTAATCCCTATGCAAAAAGTATTTAACGCTTTAAGTGCTGTTTCTTTTGTACTTGTCGTCGCGATAGGTGCAGGTGGAGTCATCACTTACAAATGGGCAACCAGTCCAAAGACTCACGAACAGCTCAAGGGTCAGGTCATTGAGAGTGTTAAAGACTCCCTCAAAATTCCTGGTATGACTGGTGGTGCAACACCTGTTGGTGGTAAAAAAGGTGTAAAACTTCCTTTCTAATGAAACCTCCTAGTCGAATGAGTTGCTGGAACTACAAAATAGCTTCAGTAGACAGAGTTGTTGATGGGGATACGATTGATATCACTATCAACTTGGGATTTGATTTAAGTATTAAACAACGAGTGAGGGTTGCTGGTGTTGATACCCCCGAGAAAAGAACGTCAGACCATAAGGTTGAGAAACCTCTCGGAATCGACGCAACAAATTGGCTTAAAGCAAAATTGGCAGATGCTAAAGCCGAAGGCGATACCCTTATGGTCCGTACTGAGTTGGGTTCTGGTGCTAGTGGTAAGTATGGCCGTCTCTTGGGTTGGTTATATGTTGGAGACTCAACTCGTTCTTTGAATGAAGAGATGATTGACGAGGGTTATGCCTGGGAATATGACGGTGGTACGAAAAAGAAAGATTTTGAGGAGCTGAAATCAATTCGGAGATCCAAAGGAACATTAATAGAACCAAATCCTCCTGAAGCATCAGGGCCAGGTGGGCCGTTAATGAATCCAACTGACTTCCTTCCTTGACTGAAGTAGTTGAACCTCAGATCAGGATAAGAAGTGTTCCTGATATTGAAGTAATACCTCCGCCCATAATTATTGAACCTCCTGTAACTGGAGATATTCCTTGGGGACTTCCAGTTATAGAAATGCCGTGTGCAATGACACGGGAGAAGTATTCATCTGGCTCTTCCGATTACAACTTAGACCCAGAAGGAAATTTGATTTTGTGTGAAGGGGGAGCACCTGCTTTCTTCGCTCCAGATCTAACACCAGGAATAAAGGTAGTTCCACAGGAGCTGAAGGTATCGGACTACGTGCAGGAAAATGAAACCAACGAAAAAACAGCAGAAACTCCACAAATAAAGATTCCTGAGATTCCACCAAGACCACCATGTCCTCCACCTGGATCTTTACCTGTTGGATCAATTGGTAAATATGGTCGAGGAAGAATTCTTGCTTATCGGGAAGATCTAAGTACAGGAAAGTGCGTAACAGAGTACGCGCCAATCAAAATCATTGAGACGGTAGATCACTTCACTCCGCCGCCTGCATTAGTAACAGGAGTCATGGCGACTGCATTGTTTGGAGCGTCAGCAGCATTATTAGCAGCGCCTTTAACAGAAGTAATCAAGAAGAAGTCAAAACCTCTTCAGAAGAAGATTATTAAATTCGTGAAGAAGAAGTTAGGGAAGAAAGAAAAGCTACTGTCGAGATCAGAAAGAATGAGAGAACAAAGGGAGAAAAAAGCTACTGATCGGATGTGGCGTTCCCTGGGTAAGAAATAGTGTGACTGTGATTAGGCAATACACCAGGGGGATTTACTAGTTCCACATCTTCACAAAGAAGAGCATATTTAGTCCCAGGTTTAAAGCGGACTCCATCTTTTAAAAGTTTTGAACATACCTTTAAGCGTCCTAATTCATAGCTCAGTCTCTTGTCTTCATAAGCAGCTTGAAGTATTGAAATCCTAGTGCTTGCAGCCTTTTTACACAGTCGGATGCTTTGGCGATCCAGCTGTATGTTCCAAGAAAGTGAGATACCTGGGCTAATTGCAAAATTTTCCTTCTGTCCTGTTCTGACTGTTTTATATCCAATCACTGCACCTGGATTATCAGGGTTACCATCTGGAGCGTCTACTTCTTCACCGTCCTCATTAATAATAGTGCTTCCGGTAAGATCTCTTTCGTCATAGATAGGAGCCAAGTAAGATTGTTCATTGGGGCGCGTGAATGACATATTTGAAGAGACAAAAGGTTGAATAGCTAATGTATCTCCTTGGCAAACTATTCCATCTCCAAATTGGTTGGTAAATTGTCTTGAAGGTAAGTTCTGAACAGCGAAGTTAGTAACACTTCCAGATGAATTTGCTACCGGATTGGATGTTGCATTTATGTTATTTGCGTACACGGGGGAATGGCATAAAGCCAGTAAGGCGAAGGCTATCCGCTTCTTCATTGTGTGAAGACAGAGGTAGATTCGGTAACACTTTGAATTTTAATTGTTCTATCTACTTCGGTTACAGATTGAAGCCCTGGCCCCATGTAACTTTGACTGAAGTTAGTAGCTGCACCTGGAACGGTTTGACTCCAAGAAGGAAGTCCATTGACTCCTGTCCATGAAGAAGAAACGCCATTTAAAGTTTGAGTACCTACGGTCTTATTTGTAGGACTAATTGTTCCTGAACCTGTAATATTTGTCCCTCCTACAGCGTAGGTGTAACCTGTTGAATAAGAATAACTTTTAATTATTTCCCTGGTATCCTGGCTGGACTCTGTTCTGCTTGTAACACTTCCCGCAGAAAAATTTGGGACCACAGGCACTGCAAACACTGGGGTTCCAGCGAGCATTAATAATAGGAATAACGTTTTGTTCACGTTACTAATCTATATTTAGCTCTGAACTAATCGAACCTACAACGCTCTGACCTGGGCCAGTTACTCCGAGAGTAATTGTTCCACCAGCAACTGATGTGATAGCAGCCGTTGGATTCCCGCTAGCTCCGCTGTAAGTGGTCACATTTCCGAAAGCAGGCAAGTTTGCTACCACCCCGCTGCTCACTGTGGAGCCAGATCCCATTGCTGCTACTACGTCTCCTGAAATCCAACTTTCGCTGAAACTCGTTGCAGCACCTGCGGTTGTCTGCGCATAGGAATTTGATTTGAATGTTCCTGCGGCAGTGGCAGAAGCTGGAGCGGTCACACCTCCAAGAGTGCTTGAGGTGATATTGGTTGCACTCATGGAATAAGTAGATCCAACACGGTTGGAGATGGAATACGCCCCATCAGCTGTTGCTTGAGCTGAAGCTGTGATCTTGTGAGTGAGGCCACCTGCGTGAACTGGAGCGCCAAACAGAAGAAGCAAAAGAAGTAAACGTTTCATAGATAAGCTTTGGAGATTTGGGCTAATAAGCCTAATAATGCCAAACCTGCACTAACAACTGCGGCAGCTTGAAAGACTCTCTTCTCTAACTGTCTTACTCTATCTTCCAAATCAGAAATCTTTTCTTCTGCTCTTTTGATTTTCATCGCTTGGCATACGATGCGAGTTTCTTGAGTCGCATCTAAGGAAAGAGCGTCGTCAGTCATGCTTTGTCATTGGGTCCGATGATTCGTACAGGTAAAGTTTCAACCCTTATTGTTTGAACATTGCTTGGTTGTGCAGCCAGTATTTCTTGCATTTCCTTCTTATTCATAGGCTTACTATCTGGATCACCTTCATAAGTTCCGTCTCCTCTTTTCTTCGCTGTCTCAAGCCCAAATGAAGCTAAAGCTCCCGTGAAAACGCTTGCTATGAAAGTCGGGTCGATCCTTTCTTGTTTACCTAAACCAGGCAATTCTACGTAGTTTAAAGTTAGAATAAAGCCGCTCCAAACTACAACTCCAAGTCGTACAAAAGTAGAAAGAACTGCTAATTGTTCACTTTGGGAATCCATAGATTCCTTGAGTTTTCCGAGAGGGCCCTTCTTTTTCTCTGGCTTTTTAGGGTCAGGTGGGGCTGATGGATCGGGCATGATAAAGAGCAAACCGCTACTACATTAAATGAATGAAATAACTGCTGCAATCATCGGGGCTACCGCTTCTGCTTTCTTGATGGCAATAGCAAATATTAGTAATCGTCGTGAACGTGATATTAGAGAGTTATTCCACCGTATTAATCAATTAGAGAAGGAGGTCGCCCGAGCGGAAAAACCCCGTAGGCTAAGGGGACTATGACTTAATCCAATGGAGTTCCTTGGACAAGCCTGGTTTTGGATACTGGTGACAGCTGCATCAGAATTGATAGCGCTCAATCCCAAGCTAAAATCAAATTCCATCATCCAATTGTTACAAGCGGCAATGGATGACATTAAAAAGAAAAAAGGTCAGTGATGAAAAAAACTACTGTTGCTCAAGATCGAGCCAGAGCTATGAGAATGGAACAGCTTTATGTTCTTGATGGTCGGCATCGATCTGACCATCCAATGCATGGTCTCTACACAGGCTTACATCAAGAGACTTTGATAGCTGAGAAATGGATAAATCAATTTGAAGGTATGGAGCAATTACTCCCTAGTCGGATTTCTGAGTTTTAATTATTTCAATTAATTGTTTTTTTGACAGGTGACTTCTTGTCCCTGCCATTTTACGGAGGATCCGGTTTGGAATCATCTCTAGATAACCACGGGCCTTTGGGTCAGGGGAACGATAGACAAATAAAGAGCCGAGCTGGTCGAGGAATTTTTTCATTGGCATTAATTGATTTCTTTGAAAATTATGACTCAGGAGATCCTTATCATTTAGCAGCAATTAGCCAATTGCAGGGTTTAATGCCAGACTCATTATTAATGTCTGATTCCGAATGGTTTCAAACTTGGAGCGTTTCCGGTAGGCGTTAACAATGTACGAAGGATCCAAGAGTTGGGCTAAATGGTTAGTGGTCAAACCCTCTTTGGAACAAGAATTACAACTAGAAACAGATTCAAGGGCTGTTTTAGAGGATGAAGACCATGAATCTATTGCTGCACTGTGTTCAACTTTGTTAAAACAAAACTGGTATCAACAACAAGTTATTAAACAGTCAGTAGAAAGAATTTGTGAATTAGAAGCTAAACTTATTTGTTTAGAACCTGTTCCGAAGAGAAAAAAAAGACGTTGGTTTGGTTTATTTAGCTCTAATTGATTTCAAGAGTTTGGAGAGAGCACGGCCTTCTAGTCGGTTTTGAACTGATTGTTTCCAAGCATTTTCATCTGATTCTTTAGCTTGCTTATAGGCTTTCTTATCAGCATTTACTTCAAGGAAGGCGTAAATAATATCTCTTGCCAAGGCAGAGGCTTTTCCTCCATTAGCTTCTGCCATTTTAAAGAACAACTCTCCTCTACTAGGCTCTAGTAAAATCTGAAGATATTTTCGCTGACCGTGGCCTTTAGACATTTTTATAGTAGTTTTAATAACCTTACCATAATAGAAGAGTGTTTACCATAACATTTAGATAGCTATGTGACGTTCTGATCTCGTTTTGAACCCATAATCAATCATTTGAGCTTCAACTGTTTGTTCTTTAAGCATTACTCGGAGCTCCATTAAATTAGCAGTTAAAGTTTCAACATCTTCTAAGGCAAACTCCACTTTTTCGACAAGCTGATTCGTAAGAATAGTTTTTTTAAGATCCAAAGTGGCTTGTAGAGCTTGAATGGTGTATTCCCTGGTAGTGAACTTATGAGCGCAAGCAGTACATTGCCTTCTTCTCCTTATAGATTTGCCGTCAGCCCTGTAGCGAGTCTCTAGAACTTGAGACCCACTGGTAATATTGGAGAGTTGCTTGTGGCAGTTAGGGCAATTCATAATTCTTCAGGCTCAAGAAGTGTCCACCTAAGCTCGGTCCCTGCTAAATGAGCTTCTAAAGACTCTTGTGATGGAGCGTCAAAGTCATCTGCTGGCCAAAAAATTGTGGTCCAGCATCTGCCTGGTATCCATTCCTCTGGATCTTGAAGTGTCTGAGGAGAGGAAAGGATTGAGTCTTCAACCTCAGCCTCTACATACAGGGTTTCAGAGTTAGAACAATAGTTCCATTCATAGACCTCAAGGACTGCTGACATTGTTTTTTCTGATCTACTACTACCCTATTATACTATTGTTCTAGGACTTCTCGCAAGTAAGGGAAATCATTAAGACCTTTTTTTGACATAATTGTTACATCAACCCCACATTCTAGAGAGGCAAGTACTTGCCCTTGGAAGGTGTCTTTCTCTTCTATTGTGTCTCCATATTCAATCGTCTCAACTGAAGAAACTTTTCCATCCTCGTCGTACAAGGTGTACCGCACCAATGCCAGTGTCTCTTTAGGGAGTTTCTGAGAGAAAAAGGCGAGTTGGTAAGCACAGGTCATTCAGTCTCTCGCGGGGGGATAGTTTCATTATGTCCCTTATCAGGCAAATCGTACTTGACGACTTGGTTTTCATCTGGGACACAGGCGTGGGACACTCTATCGTTGTCCCAGGTGGCTTGCATCATCAGGTAAGTCTTTAAGGCTTTCTTTAAGGGAGCTCCAAGTTCCTCCTGAACTGATGGGACACCCTTGCTTTGTCCTAGCTGATTGTCCCAGGTCAGATCCCGTCCCATTACTGAAGAGTGGTCTTGATGGGACACTTGTTTGTCCCTCTCCACGCGCAAGGATGGCTTTATATGTTTGGAGCGTTTTCCCTGCTGGGGATGTTTCTTGTTCATTAGAGGCCTCGATGAGTCCCCGCTTTAAAAGTCTTTGAAGTGATTTACGAATAGCTGCTGGTTTCCCTTCTAAGAGAGGGTCATCTACCAAGTTATTTGTGGAGCGTGATTCTGGATAAACGACCCGAAGCTTTTGGAGAACCCGATCACTTACAGATGCGGGGCTTGTATTAGTTCTATCAACTTCTGGAGTGTAGTCACTAATTGTGAAGGAAAGGTCATCTTGCATTTGCATGACAAGAGAAGTTCCTGATCTTCCTGATCTTGATTTTTCAATTGTTATTAAGCGGCTGTATTTGCCTAAAGTTGCAGACTGTTCTTCAGTGGGTTTAGTTAAAGCCCATGTTTCATCAACAGCATCTCTTATGGCAGAAGTCCCTCTAAAGCCTCCATTTTTGTTGGCATGATGAATGATGAGAATTGTTGTTTTAGGGAAAAGGACTCCATTATTTCTAGTTAGCCAGTAAAGAGGTTGAGCAAAGTCAGATTTGTTTTCATCAAAAGCCCTTCCTCCACTGCAACCAATCAACGAGTCAATGACGACTAGTTTTGGTTCGTATTTTTCCATGAGTTTTATGAATTGGGCGTAATACTGAAGTTGCCAATCAGTTTGGAGTTTTGTGTCTTGAGTCAGTGGGAAATCGACTTCTTCAAGTTGTTCTTTGAGTTGAGTCAAAGGTTGGTCGCCATTCAAGAGAAGGACGGGGCCTTGTTTAACTGGGACGAGATTGCCTCTTACGAGGAATGGGCTTCCATCTGCGACGTGCTTAGCAAGTGCCCAGGCACTCATGGATTTCCCGTCACCACCAGCTCCATAAATGAGAACGACTGAAGGAGTTGGTAGAACATCTGGGATTAAATATTCACGCTGAGTATCCAATTCCATCAATTCCTTGACAGTCATGATTCCTTTTTGATTTTCAAACTGGAGTTGATCAACAATTACTTTTTCTAAAGCACTTTGATCTCTATACCCTGCCTGCAGTGCAAGGGTATTGAGCTTGTAATTCATCTCTGCAGGGTTATCTAGCTCAAGGATGCGTTTGGCACGTTTAATGACCTCATGAAAATCAAGAGTTGCTGTTCTGAATTCTTGAACTTGCTTAGCTTCTGCGGCCTTAACTATTTCGGCCACGTCTTTAGAAAACCTATGGCGTTCAGGATCTTCTCTGTCAGCCAACCAAATAAGAGTTCCTAGTCCAATACCAGAACTTTTGAAGGAATACCAAGGAACAGAGCAAGGGCTATGACGATCGTCTGAATCTTCCCATTCATTAGCGTAATCAGGGTCTTGAGAAGACCAGCTAGACCACAAAGCTAATCCCATTTCAGTTGGGAGAGCTGAATGGATCGCCATTCCAACTTTGACCCAATGCTCTCTACTGCCAACGCCTTGATGAGTGATGACGCTTAAGCAGTCATGAATAATTTGAGCAATTTCGTCTTCTGTTCTGTCACTGAAGTCAAGATCTTTCCTGTTTTGATGAACAACAGGAGGTTTTTTCATTTCAGCAAGCAACCATTCAGGAGCTTGAGGAATGGAATGCAAATCTCCCTTCAGTCGATAGTCTCCAGCTTTTGAAGTTCTAGATCCTGGGTAAGCACCATGAACAACACCTTGTCTGCGTCCCCAGAGCACCTCGTAATCGCCTCCTTCGTCTTTTCTAAGGCCATGCCCTCTTACGACACCCCAAAGTTCTTCTGGCACTCTGAAGAGGTATTTAGCGGCATTTGACTTAGTGCTGGTGATCTTTGGAGCGCCCTCAAGAGAACTGCCCCAAACCTTCAAAAGGTTTTTTAAATTTTTATCGACATCAAGGATGACAATTCCTTTTCCTCTGATGCCTGTATAGATTCCAACAGCTTGGAGATCAGGGTTGCGCTTGACGGCAAGAGCTACATCAGCAGGGCTGAAGTCTCTTTCATAGCTGTCTTCAAGTGGATTTTTACCTGTAGCCTTACGCCCCGAGAGCATTGGAGCGTTTTTACGGTAGATAGGGGCCAGAACTAAGTCAGAAGGCCAGGTGTTGACGAAAGCAAGATCAATCATTTAGTATTCTAGTGAAGTGGCAAAGCTTCAAAGCCCTTAGTCATTCAGTTGGCTAAGGGCATAACTATTCATAGCACATTGACAAGAGTTTTGCATAGCTATAGAATAATAGAGTGAAAGGGTAAAGCCTTTACACAATACAAACCACAAAACACAAGTCTACAGGACACATGAAGTTTTCACCAGGAACCATTGCGGCTTATGAAAAAGCCCAGGAACAGTCTGACAAGCCTCAAGTTAAGCAGTATCTGAATCCCACAGATATTGAATTAAATGAGGAAGTTGAATTTATTCTTCTTCACGAAGATCCTTTGGAATTTTGGGAAGTTTGGAGTACTAACATAGAGACAGACAAGCCTCGTTCTTTTCACTTTCCAGTTATAGGAGATGAACCCCCAAGTGACGAGGATATACATACAGAGTTAGGGGGTAATCATGTTAGAGATAAGGCTAAATATGAACAAAAAAAGAGAGGAATAAAAGTAGGAGATCCACGTCCTGCTGATTTATGTTTCAACTGGGCGGTTTGGAATACAAAACTTGGAGCCATTCAAATTTTAAAGATTTCTCAGTGGAGTCTTCGCCAGCAAATCATGAAGAATGCGGGATTAAAGAAATACCGTAATAAAATGCATGAGTTTACTCATTCCATTCATAAGACAAAGCAGCAAGTTATTACTTATACCTATTCAATCTATGACAGGGATGAGGATTATGATGAGGGTCCAATGGAGAAAGCTTGGGAAGAAGCAAAGGCAAATGGGTTTAGTTTAGAGGCCACTATGACGAATGATGATCCTTTCAATCCAGGGGGGAATTAATAACATAAATTAAGAGAGGGTTTGTTGGCAGTCGTCATGCGTGACTGTTAACTTGGCTGCCCGTTTTCCGAGACTGAAAACCAACTGGAACTCAATGGGGTACGCACGTACCAACGGAGGATTCGACCCCTCCCCTTCAAGGAAAACAGACATGGGTTGTCTTCGAGCAGTGAAATTGAGTTCAAGGGTTTCCAACCTGTTCCCTGCATAGGGGTTTCATTAAGCCAAAATCAGCAAGCCCTCCTTCTTTCTTTTTCTTATGGCACATCATTTACCTGAATTAGTTCTTGTGACTTCCAATGGAGGGACCATTCATAAGTATCAGTTGTCAGGAGGGAAAAGCACATTCATGCGATTTTTATGTTGCTATTTAGGTGCTTGCAAATTTTTTAGCGACAGAGAAGAAGCTGAAAACTACCTTCAATCTCTTGGAGCTTAATGGCACGTCATTCCAAGGCAAGACGCAAATGGAACAAGGCCCAGGCAAAGAGAGAGAAAGCGATGAAGTTAAAGACTGAAGTCGTGGAGAAAAAGGAGGATTTATGGGAGAAGGCAAAAAGATTATTCAAAGGATTTGAAGTCAGACCTATCCGCAAAGCATCTTTTTAGGTATGATCATTATGGGAGAGTGTATTTAATGACTGCCTCTGTAGAAGAAAGGCAAGACCTCCTTGCTGGACTAAGGAATTGGTCATTGGAGCGTGATGATTCGGGTCCGTACCGAATTTATCGTGATGAAGACGGTAAAGAGTATTACTCAGTCACTACAATTCTGAGCAATACAGTTCCTGAAGCAAAGAAAAGGTCTTTAGAGAAATGGAAAGCCCGTCCAGGGTCAGAAATTGATCTAGAGATTGCTTGTAATAGAGGTACTATTTCCCATGAGCACTGTGAGTATGTCCTTAAGGTTGCATCAAAAATCAACAGGAACATCTGCAATTCTCGCAATTGCTGGAAGGTTTACAAAGATGGCTTGGCTAGAGGCCCAAAAGCGATCCTTACAAAATCCATTCAAACGGCAAGGGAACGTTCAAGTACTGTCAGTTGGACAGCTAGAGGATATGCGAAAAATCTGGCCAACTGGTTAGAAGAAAATGTAGCGGCCATTCATGCATCAGAATTCAGTGTTTATCATCCTGATGGTTTTGCAGGACAAGCAGATGCATTAATTGACTATGGTCCAAAGCCAGGGAACATTTGCATAGTTGATTTCAAGACTAGTGGATCGAAAAAGCCGAAACCAGACGAGTGGCTACAAGATTATTTAGACCAACTTTCAGCTTATGCGTATGCATTAGAAGAGAATGCCTCCATTCGCCCAACAATGGGAGTAGTCGTAATTGCAAGAGAGAATGGAGTACAAGTAAGAGAAGTCAGCCAACTAGAATTACTAGGGGGCAAATGTAGGTTCAAGGAAAGGTTGGATCAATTTAAGAAGCAATTTCTCTAAAGACCTTTTCTTTTAGTTGATGGAGCGATGGACCCTTAGCTAATCCCGAAAGGATCTTTGCATATACTCGATGAGCAATAGCAATATCCTCATAGTTTTGAGGATTTGAGACGTCATACTCAGCTCTTTTTTCAAGTTCGTCTTGAAGGAGAGAATCGAGAAGGAGAAGTTCGTCGTGGGAGAAATCAATCATTGGTAGCCATCCTCATAACTGTTTAATTCGGTTTCGAGAAGATCAATAATTTCGCCTAAGACCTCGTAAGTTGAATGGACAAGATGAGCGTCCATTTCGTGTCTTTTATCTTCTCGTTTTTGGATCAATTTGAGGTCTTTTAACATTGCCCAAAGCAATGTGTATTCGTTCATAGTCATGGGGCATCTCCAGGGATTAAACGATGTTGTACACGTTCAACAGTTGAGCCGTAACCATTCCAAAGGACTTCATAGTGAAAATGCTCGCGTCCAAGCTTGTTCTTTTTAACGAGAACTTTTTTGACGACACCTTTTCTTGGAGCGTAGTTGTCTTTAGCCATTCCAAAGCTAGGAGCTTCTTTAACGAGCTGACCGACTTGAAATTTTTGGCCAATGAGTTCTTTGGTCTTTTTTTTCATGGTTCTCTCTCCCAGAAATGTTTTTTGGCTTGTTCTGAAGCAAACTTTTCGATGTCTTCTTCTCGGTCTTTATATCGACCAATAAAAGCATCAGCTTCTTCTATGAATTGTTCATAGAGTTGTTCAAAAGTGAGTTCGTTGAATTCGTTCATTTTTTTAGAGATGAGAAAAAGGTCTCATGGTTGATGAGACACCGAGGCGGAGCCTCCCATTCGGGCCAAACGTTCGTATTCCTTGCAAAGGCGTACAAAGTTTTGGGTGTCCTTTTCTTGGTACGCATCAAGCATTAGCTGCCGTGTCATTTCCATAATTGAGTCACGATCTTCAAGACTAAGAGGGTCTTTGTCTTCGATGTGATCAACATTGTTTTCCAAGTCGAATTCCTGTTTTGCCGTGTCTAAATCACGGTAGGACGTCGCTCTACTGATGGAATGATCACGTTGAATTTTGACAGCTATATCAGCATCTCTCAGACCTAAGTCCAAAAGCTGCTTAGCCAAAAGGATGCGTTCATGTTGAGGTTTGGAGCGTTCAGTCATTGAGGACGTAATGTTTGGATGCAAGCTCATAGGATTTGATGAGCATTTTGCAAATCGTTACTTGATCGGAATTGATCGATTGATACTCATGAGGCATTCCTTCAAGGCATAAACCTTGATTGTCTGGAATGGCCATAAAGGTTTCTGTGTAATAGCTAGAACAAAGTGCTCCTTTCTTATGGTGAAATTCAATAGAAGTCCTCCAGTTTCCGTGAAGGTCTCTAGATGTCTTTTTTATAGAAACTTTTAGGGCTGCACCTTCTTTGGTTGTGATGGTGGTTGGTAGTTTTCTCATTTTCCCTCCTCCACTGACCAAAGGCCAACACGGTTTCCGTTCTTGTCGTGAACTGATCCCTGATGGGTAGCTCCTGTGGATGTAAGGTCAGGGTGATCAACTAACCGACTACCAAGGCGGTTCATTATTCGAGCGATTTCAAAGCCAGGAGCTTCTTGAAAAGCATCGTTTTCTAGGTCAATGGACAGCGTGAATTGCATTTGCTTTTTTGTGACTACTAGACTAATATAGTATTAGATGCACAATCATGCAACTATGTCTGCTATCAAAAACTACATCCACTCCCTCAAATCCCTTACGGTGGAAGACCTTTTACAAACTCCAATTAATCAATTCGCTCTTGAAAATCTCTCAGAACATGACTGGGATTTGATTATTGGGGCGATTCATGACTCCTTAACCCGCTTTCAACAACAAAAAAAAGAGGCTGCTGCATCTCATTACAAAGATCTGTATGAACGTCTCCTTTTTGCAAGAATTACAGCCGACTCCTTCCCTCAAGATCAATGAGCTATCACGCTTTTGTTTGCCCAAAAACTCAAAAGCGTTATGGCTCTTTTGAAGTCTTTGAAGTAGACACACCTATTGACTATAAAGATTCATTCACTGATGACGATTCATCAGGTATTGGCTGGTATTGGGAGTCCTCTTATAGGGATCGACTCCCTTATGGTTCCCCAGTTGGGCCCTTTAGAACAAAAGGTCGCGCAATTGCTAACGCTTTAAAACATGGATAAAAAAAAAGGGAGGTTTGACCCTCCCTCTTTCTTAAGCTTCTACAACCGTGTAGATTTCGTGATCTTTAAAGATCTCAGGGAAAGCCTCCTTTAAATAATCCAAGTTCTCTTGTGCTGCTCTTTGAGCATCTACAAGAGTAGGGGCCTCTAATGTTCCCCCTTTCTTTGGACAAAGGGAAAGAGGATATGACTCCTCTCTCTCCTCTCCTTTGACAGTTACGAAAACTTGATAGTTCATAGTTTTAATTCTTGTTTGATTGATAGAAAAAAAGCTTTTGACTCTTTTCCGTAGCGGTGAAGGTCTTTAAGAAAAATCGGAAACTCTTTTCTAAATCGTTTCTGGATCTTTTGTAATCCAGACCAAATTAAGAAGAATCCGTCCTCTTTCTCTAATAAGGAATTAACCCTTTTGACTTCTGCCAAAAGTTCTTCCTTATTCATCCGAGAATAAGTTTTACTCATCTCTTTACCCCCTTCACTAATGCGCTTATCTCTCGTTGTGGCACGCTTAACGCATTCTCAGGACACCAGCTATTGACATGCCTTGAGGTCGTTTGACTCCACTTCTTCGAGGTCTTTATATAACCTCGTTTGGGAACATAAGCAGCAACGGGCGTTTCGTAACTGAACAAAACCTTTGCACCGTCATCAAAGATCAATTCAGTTTGATTTGATCTGAGCGGGTTGATTTTCATTTGGTGGCACGAATAAAGGACATAAAAAAAGGAGGCCTTTCGACCTCCCCACTGTCAGCAAGGAAACAACTCTATCGGGTTGATCCTTACTCGATGATTGAAGTTAGGACTAACAGTTGATGCCCATTTGCAAAGTTGAAGGGCTTCTTCTTTGCTGATGGGTCGGCCAACGTTTGCCCAGCCTCTTTTAATTCCTCTATAAGTTTGAACCTGATGAACACCAGGTTTTGCATAGTTTGCGTAGGTTTGCATGAGTTCACTACTCCTTTTGGTTAGTGGGTTTTAATTGGACTACTTGAGCAGCTTTTTTGTCTTCTCGTGAGAGTGCCTCCAAAATTGGCTCTTCTTGGCAGAGTTTGGCTAATGTTTGGGCAGTAATACCCGCAACGGTTAGCTCATAGCCTGTTTCACTCTCGCGAAAGCGTAGAGAGTAGGAAGGCTTACCACTCGCCCAGTCGGACCAGTTAGTAAAGACAGCACAATCAGGATTAGACAGCTTGTAAGTGTCCGCGGTTGTGTGTTCCATATTTAGTTTTCGAGGTTCAAGGACAGGCCACAATTTAGACCCCTTTCCTTATTTGTATATTATAGGATATTGAAGTATAAGGCAATAGTATTTATACTCATAATCTAATATTGTAGACAGTTTAACAATTAGCACACAAAATGCTTGCGCTTCCCTTTCTAATATGATAATATTTTAAAGACCCCCCTGTCCTGTTTTTTATGTACTAGAAAAAATTTAAAAAAATATTTTCCCTTCGGATTCTCCTATTGTTTTTTATATATAGGGGGTAGGGTCCGAGCGCCGCGAGGTCTTAGTACCGGGCGGGGAACCTAAACATATTCTGCTAACTAAGCTTAATTAAAAACAATAGAGTACTATTTCTTATCTTCAATTCTAATAGAGAGTTCAGGAGCTTGGATGTTAACAGTCTCTACAGATTCACCAATAACTTTGCCAAGGGAGTCAAGGATTTGAGCAGCAGTTTGAAGTTGACCTTTTTTAACAGCTTGATTAAAGAGCCGAATTCTCATTTGTTGAATACGAGCGAGCATACTTTCCCGATCTTTTTCCCAGTCTTCTTCATTCATCGACATAACAGCGTTCCAATCACGCCAAGCAGTTGCTTCAGCAATTTGTTCTTTAGTCGCGTGATCTAAAACGAGATGTCTAGTAGGGAGGCCTTCAAGTTGTCTTTTATATAAGCGATGCTCTCTAGCTTTAATAACAGAATCAGCACTTCTTTTCCCATAAACCTTGCCACCCATAGGAGCAGCAGGGTTATCACAGTCTCTAAAAAACGATTCTGCCACTGGCTTCCTACGAGAACGAATAATTGAATAATAACGTGCAAAGAGTAATCTGCCTGTAGGGGCAGGGGTAAAAACCCATTAATTTCAGGAGTTATGGCCGTAAAAACAGCACCATCCATTGATTTACGTTGGGCACAGGGACAAGTATTTGAATGTCGCAAACGGTTCAGAGTCTTAGTAGCAGGCCGAAGGTTTGGGAAATCCTATTTATCGTGCGTTGAATTACTTCGTGGAGCGATTGAGAGACCAGGGGAGACATATTTCTACTGTGCTCCAACGTATCGAATGGCAAAAGACATAGCTTGGAAAGCTTTAAAACGGTTAGTACCACAGATATGGATCAAGAGTAAGAACGAGACAGATTTAAGGATTGAATTAATCAATGATTCTGTTATTGAATTAAAGGGAACAGAGAATGCGATGGCCTTAAGGGGTCGAAGTTTAGCGGGGGTCGTATTAGATGAAGCAGCATTTATGGATTCAGAGGTATGGTTTGAGGTAATCAGGCCAGCTTTAGCGGATAAACAGGGGTGGACGCTTTTCATATCGACACCAGATGGAACTGCGAGCTGGTTTTATGACTTGTGGTGTTTTTGCAATGAGGAATGGGAAGACTGGAAAAGGTGGAGTTTTACAACAGTAGAAGGGGGAAATGTTCCAGCGGAAGAGGTTGAAGCTGCTCGAAGTCAATTAGACGCTCGAACTTTTAGGCAAGAATTTGAAGCAAGTTTTGAAAACTTAAGTGGATTAGTCGCTGTTTCGTTTAGCGACATGAACATTTCAGCGGAAGCGAAAGATATTTCTGTTATGCCTTTATTACTAGGAGTTGACTTCAACGTTGACCCAATGACAGGGATTTGCGCTGTAAAAGATAACGACACCTTATATGTATTTGACGAAATATTACTAACAGGAGGGGCAACGACTTGGGATTTTGCAGAAGAGATCACCCGACGGTTTGGGGTAGACCGTCGAGTGATTGCCTGTCCCGATCCAACAGGAGGAGCTCGTAAAACTAGTGGTGTTGGTCTTACTGATCACAATATCTTGCGTCGAAGTGGATTTCAAGTCACAAGCCCCAAAGCTCCTTGGAAAATCAGGGATAAGATCACAGCTGTAAATACAGCATTGCTTGATGCATCTGGGACGCGGAGGACACTTATCCATCCCAAATGCAAAGAATTAATCAAGAGTTTCAGGACTCTTACTTACACTCCAAATACAGGTTTACCAAATAAGAATTTGGGTGTAGATCATGCTTTCGACGCTTTTGGCTATTTATGTTTACAACAGTTCAATTTGGCCAAACCGGAGACTTTGGGTCAAACTAGTTATCGAATCTATTGAGCCTATGGACTTTACCCCTGAAATGTTGGATGCCATTGAAGCGGTAAAAGGTAAAAGAAAAGAAGGTTTATGGGATCACCGATGCCAACAATATTTTGAGGAAATGAAAAATCCTCCAACATGTCCTCCTAAGAAACCTACAAAAAAGGCTGTTAATAAGGAATTGACCAGTTAAACTATTCCCATACCCCTTTTTATTAGTTAAGTCATGGCTTTTTTCCGTGGTGAGGAAGGCTCCGTAAAATTCAAAAACACTGCTGGAACAGTTGCAGCTGTAACTAGCACACGGAGCTGGAATCTTTCAGTAACGAAGGATGTTCTCGATTGCACTGCCCAAGGAGCAACTTCACGTAGTTACGTTGGTGGTTTTATCGACGGCAGTGGTTCTGTTGAGGTGCTTTATACAGCAGCTAGTGGTGACGAAACTGCTGAATTCCTCAACGATGTCTTCACTACAGAAGATGATGGAACTGCCAAATTTGAGCTATTCCTAGACACTTCAACTAGTAAGAAGCTTACTTTTGACGGAATTGTTACAGGTGCTGAATTTGGCACTGCAGTAGGAGATCTTGTTGCTGTAACAGTGAATTTCCAAACAAATGGAGCAATCACTTCTGCGGCTTAGTAGGAGATAACTAAAGAGGGGTAACACCGTGACGTACGCCGTCCCAGGAAAAATCCGTACCCATCAAGTCAGTACAACTTTTCAAGGTGGTACTGATAGTCCTTTTACTCGAACTAGAGCTGTTCTAGATCAGATGAAGGCATGGGAAATCATGAAAGCGGTGACGCTTGGGACAGAATACTTGCGGGATAATTCTGAAGCTTTTTTACCTCTTGAACCGCGAGAAGATTATGAGGCTTATTTATCAAGAGTAAATCGAGCTGTTTTTTCACCGTATACGCAGCGTTTAATACGGGCTGCTGCGGGATTAATTTTGAGGAAACCCATAACTATTGATGGCGATAGTTATTGGACAGATATTTTTAATAAGAACGTTGATGGTTGCGGGTCAGATTTAGATGAATTCGCTCGTCGAAACCTTATATGTGCTCTTACTTACGGGCATAGCCATACCTTGGTGGATTTTCCTGCTCCGACAGGGGCCAGGTCGTTAGCAGAAGAAAGGGCAGAAAATCGGCGTCCCTACTGGATCGATGTTGATCCAACCAATATTTATGGCTGGAGATTAGACAGGGAGGTTAATTATGGTGATTTAATTCAAATTCGCATTGCAGAGAAGGCAGTTGTACCTGATGGAGAATTTGGAGAGACCGTATTTAATCAAGTTCGAGTAATTGAGCCAGGTAGATATCGTGTTTACAGACAAAAAGAGGGAGATCAAACTCTTCAAGGCACAGAAACTGGATTTGTTGGTCAATTTGAGACTCCTATTACATCAAGAGACTATGAATTAGTTGATTCCGGTGAATTTAGTTTGGGCGAGGTTCCTCTCGTGACCGTTTACACAAATAAAACGGACACACTGACCAGCAAACCGCCGCTTTTGGACATCGCCTACTTAAATTTGTCCCATTTTCAGCGTCAAGCCGACTTAATTCACAGTTTGCATGTTGCTTCTCAGCCAATGTTGATCCTTGAAGGTTGGGATGACCAGACGAAAGACATGTCAGTGAGCGTTAACTACGCTATGGCGACTCAACCTGGCAATAAAGTCTATTATGTCGAGCCAGCATCAACAGCATTTGAAGCTCAGGCAGCAGAAATCCAAGAATTAGAGAAGCAAATGGCTTCTTTGGGAATTAGTACCCTTTCCCAGCAAAAATTTGTTGCAGAATCAGCCGATGCACGACGTTTGGACCGTGTAGATACAAATTCGATGCTTTCAATGGTTGCTCTTGATTTAGAGCAAAAATTACAGAAGGCTTTTAATTATTCAGCACAGTATTTAGGTATAACACCTCCAGAAGTAACAATTAACAAGGATTTTGATATCGATAGACTAATAGGACAGGACATTGCAGCTCTGACCTCACTTTTCGAGCAAGGAGTGCTTGATCGGACTGAATACAGACAGATTCTTGTTCAAGGAGAAGTATTACCTTCTGCAAACGAATTCACCTCTGAGAAGCAACCCGAACTTGAAGAATAATTTTATTTGTTTAATATACTAGAATACAGTCAGATGAATTTTTATCATGTCAGCGTCTGGACCAGAAGGCTCATTAGATAAGGTTTTACAACCTGACGGTAGTTACAAATGGGAGGTTGTTCCTCATCCTCGCGCCGAAGAATTGAATCCTCCAGAAAAAAAAGCTCCAGCAAAGGCTTCAAAAGGTAAAAGTTCTTTAGGTGGCTTAACTGCAAAACAGCAAAAAACTGTCAAGTCACCAAAAGCTACTTTTGACAACAATAGTGCTGAATAGTCATGGTTGAAGAAAAAGTAATTCAACAGGAAGCACCTGTTTCTACTGAAGCATCTGCTCCTCCTTTACCTCCTCCTACTCCTCCTGCTGAAACTCCTTCTGTCGATTACCAAGGACAAATCTCTGCTTTAGAAAAGAGAGCCTTGTTGGCAGAAGAGAAAGCAGCAGAAATGACCAAAGCTTTTGAAAATGCTAAAGGTAAAATTGGTGAATATTACGAGGACAGGAAGAAATCTCTTGAAGACCAAGGTATGTACAAACCTTTATGGGAAGAAGCGAACCAAACCGCCCAAGAAAAAGACAAAGAGATTAATTCTCTTAAATCTCAATTAGACGAGTTAAAACAGTCAAATGAACAGGAGCTAACAAAGAATTCTGCGTTAGCGGCTATTAGTAATGCAGGGGCTATAAATGCAGATCAAACACTAGCTTTGTTACAGACAAAACTTAAAAAGAATGACAAAGGAGAAGTTGTTGTTCTTGATAAAGGTGTAGAACAAGATCTTAATGCTTATGTATCAAATTTAAGGAACCCAGGATCAGGTTGGGAGCATCATTTCAAGCCTTCCAATACGACAGGTATGGGTACTAAACCAACACCAACTTCTAATGTTGCTCCAGGTAGAGAAAATCCATGGAAAACGGGCAATCTAACCCAACAAATGATATTATCAGAGCAAGATCCTAATTTGGCAGCCGTGCTGCAAAAAGAGGCATCTCAATAACACCAACCCAACAGTAATTTCAATCTTAAGTCCGTGATTTAAGGAAATTATTGCTAAGTCCGTGATTTAGAGGTTGTTATTGCCAAGTCCGTGACTTGGGACTCGCAAATTTAATTCTCTAGGAGTTTGAAATGGCAGCCCCGTTTCAGAATTATTCTGGCGGTGTCCTACTTGCGGACATCGTAAAAAGGAATAATCTGTCTCGCTATGTAGGCGAGGCAATCAAAGAACGCAGTCTCTTCTTAAAGAGTGGAGCTGTTGTTCGTAATTCTTTCCTTGATGCAAGGGAAGGCGGTACACGTATTCAAGTACCTGAATTCAATCCAGTCTCTCCAACTGAAGAGATCATAGATGGCACAGCGTCTTGGGGAACAAGCACTGCTGGCTACATGACTCCACAGAAGATCGGTACAGCAACTCAGATTGCATCTATTTGCCACAGAGGCTTCTCTTATGCAGTTGATGACGTTGCAGTTTTGGCAGCGGGTGAAGATCCAATGGGTCACATCCGTAACCAACTTGCTGATGCAATCAACAAGCTAAATAGCCAAAGACTTTTCTATCAATTACACGGTCTTTTTGGTACAGCTCTTTCTGGTAATGCTGGTGACTATGCAGTTGCTGCTTCTTCAGGTCAAGCTGAAGCTAACTATCTAACAGCTTCCAACGTAGCTAAAGCTCGCGCACTTCTTGGAGAGCGTGGCGATGAGTTAGATACTCTGATCGTTCACCCTAACGTTGGCTTCTATCTCTATCAGGTAGGCCTTTTACAGTTCTCTACTTCTTCAATGGTCTCTTCTGGAGCCATTACTTGGGGTGGTGGCGGTGCTGGTGTCGATGCCAAGAGCATTGGTACTTTCGCTGGCATGAACGTAATCATGGACAGCCAGGTGAACACAGTTCAGCCTGGTTCCAGTGGTCACATCAAGGAGTACTACTGCTACTTGCTTAAGTCAGGCACAATCCTTGAAGGCGTTCAGCAAGATCTACGGATTGAAGCTGATCGCAACATCTTGTCCAAGCAGGATGTTATTTCAGTTGACTATCACACTGCGTACCACATCATGGGTACTAAGTGGGGTAATGCTGCTGACAACCCAACCAACAGTGTTCTTGGTGCTAAAGCCAACTGGAGTGCGACCTACGACGTAGATCTCATTCCTATGGTTCAGTTAACCGTTAACACACCTCTTGATACCTCAACCCTATAAGGGCTAATCAAGTCAGGTCTGTGAAATTGCCCCGTCTTAATACAGCGGGGCTTTTTCATGCCGATATACTGGGGAAGATATTGATTTAAGTAAAAGTGGCTGCAACAATCACCGCTACTTTGAAGGGGGAGACTTCAAATAGCTATGTGACATTGGCTGAGGCCAACACATATTTTGAAACGGCTCCAGAAGAATCCACCTGGGATGACAAGACTGATGATCAAAAGAACCGAGCTTTAATTTCTGCGTGTCGTTGGATCGATAGTCTTAACTTCTTAGGAGATCGATGTGATAATGATCAGGCATTGAAATGGCCTCGAAACAATCATCACGTAGATAATGTTGAATTAGTTTGTACAGCTATTCCGAAAGGGATTAAATATGCTCAATATGAATTAGCTAGAGCGCTAGCAAATGATACGGATGCGATGACTGGGAACAAGGGAACTGATGGAACCTACGAAGAAGTGAAATTAGGAGAGCTGGAAGTGAAATACAATACCAATAGTCAAGGAGTTGGGACTATCAACAATGTTTTTGACGTATATCCTTGGCTTCAGTCTTATCTTGGTCCCTATTGTCTCGGTGGTTCTGGTGGTTACCAAGTAAGAGTAGTAAGAGGTTAACCAATGGCAGCACTAGACACTCTTTTCAAAGATGTAGCCAAGCAGATTGTTGCTGATCTTGGCTCTGCTTTAAATACAACGATCACCTATACCAGGAAGGTTTCGCCTACCTACAACACTGCTACAGGTGCTGTAACAACAACAGACACAACCTATAGCAGTATCAAGGTTCCTATTGAATACATCTTGTCTGAAGAAACAGAGGACAAAGAGAGTAGAGAAGCCAAGATATATGTCACTCCAAATTTAATCGGCAATAATCAGCCAACTTTCCATGACGAGATCATCTTTTCCTATGCGGGTGCAAATAGAACTGCACAAATAACGGACATTCGGACGTTCCAAGGTGGCCAGACGTACTTGTTTGTGTTGTTGGTGCGGTTCTGATGGCAAATATTCCACCAGGAAAACTTGCGGAGTGGGCAGAGAAGCAGCTCATGCCTCAATTAACAGAAGGGTTTAATTCCTTTGTCAGGTTTGCTTCAACTCAACTCCCCAAGGAAAGTCCTCAATACACAGGTTTTTATGCTTCAAGTTGGGAGACTTCTTTAACAAGACCTGCACCTAATGATTTTCTTTCTCCAAAAGGAGGAGGTTCAGGGAAAGAGCCTTGGTATGGGATTGGCATAAGAAGAAGAAGAGGTGAACAAGTCACACCTCATGTTGTACCTCGATTTGATATTCCTGAATTCAAGCTAAGCGACACTGTTTACATTGGGAACAGAGTAAATTACGCAAGATATGCTGTTGTAGGGAAGGTTCCTTTTACCACTCAATATGGTGGAGTTATGCCTTTCGTTAGTCAATTAAAGGGGCTTTCTAAGAATTACTTTGGAGCTTCTGACATTAGAATTACAGGAGCACCGCGTAGCTAATGACACTTGTAAATGCCAGAGCTGCTTTTGAAAAAGCGGTAACAGATGCAGTAGCAGCAGTAGACGCCTCTGTGACAATGCTTTATGACAATATTCCCTACACTCTTCCAAGTAAGACAACTAAATACATAGCAACATCAGTTGCTTTTAATCAATCAACAGTTCAAGCACAAGGAGGTGCTGCTGATTTTTATAGTGGAAGAATTCAGTGCAACATTTATATCCCTAGAAACTCTGGTACTGCAACACTTTCTGCCTTAGGAGAAGCTGTTATAGATGGTCTTACCTCCGTGAATGCTTCTAGTTATACAGATAGCTTTAGCTGTAAACCAAGATCTTCAGAGATTTCTGGGCCTATACCTGTAGATCTAGATAATGAGTCTCATTTTTTAGGAATAGTTTCTTGTTTGTTTTCTGCTAACGCATAGAGTATTATTTAGTAGTATAGAGTAGTATTTATGAAAACTCGGACAACTATGCGCGCTGTCGATCTCCTGAAGAACAAATTTGGAGTCAGTCAACTCTATAAATATGACCTCATTGAAGACGAGCAGGTTGTTTTGACCATTTTTTGGCATCCATTAACGATTGCTGAACGTGAATCGATCCAAGCAAAGTCAAAGACTGATGATGCTGGAGATTTTGCTTTAGGTTTAATGATTGAGAAGGCCCTTGATGAGAAAGGGAAGCGTCTTTTTGCTGATGGAGACAAACCTACGTTAAGAAGAGAAATCAATTCTTCTGTTTTGCAAGAAATTCAGCTTGAGATGCTGAACTCTGGAGCGGAAAACAAGGTGGAGGAAGCGAAGGCTGAATTGAAAAGCGAAGACTGATTGGATGTTTATCTTTTCTCTAGCAAAAGAGCTAGGGATGACAGTTCGTAGACTTAGCCAGGAATTAACTCAGGAAGAACTAATAGCTTGGGCTGCTTATTTTGAATTAAAGAATGAAGAGGATCAAAAAGAAAGAGACCGTGTTCAGCGAGGAAGGGGCGGCAGAACGCAGCGTTAACGTTAAACTAACTTTTGTACGGTGCAGGTAGTTCGGTGGCAGCAGGTGATGTACTGGTCACGATTAAGGCCAAATACGACTCGGTTAATGATGCGCTGAAAAGCTTAAAGAATATTGACAAGGCGATTGTTTCTATAAACAAGACCAAACTTGTTATTGATGCAAAGGGTACAGGGAGAGGATTAGATGAATTAACAGGAAAACTTGACGGAGTAGAGAAAGCTACTAGACGTGCGTCACAAGCCACTAGTGGTTTTGTATTAAGCAATCGTCAGATGCGTAATTCCTTAGCGGAATTAAATGGGCAATTACAAGATGCTCAGCGTGATTTTTTAGAGACGGCTGATGCTCAAGAGCAAGCAATGTTTGCAGGCTCTAAGTTGGCGATGGAATATAAAAGAATGAGGATAGAGGCGGAAGCCTTATCTAACGCTCAAAAAAATCTTTGGGCTAAGAAAACTCCAACAGGGAAAGGCGATCCAAGTTATGGTCCTATAGGTGATGTAAAGAATCTAGCGAAAGAATGGAAGGATCTTCCTCTTACTTTTCACAATGTCGAATCATCCTTACAGCAGGTAAATTTCTTAGTCAGACATGCAGTTAAAGATGGCGAAGAATGGAATGTTTTAGCTGATGCTCAAAATGATCTGTTAGCGAAGCAAGTAATTCTTCAAGATACTTTATCTGGCAAGGTTAAGAAAAGAATAGAGATGGAGAAACAGGCTCTCTCAGGGCAGAGAGGCCCATTCGTTCCAAAGACAGCTTCTGGAATGAGTAGTGATCTTTCTATTTATAAGAAAGGTGGTATTCCAGGTCAAATGAAAGACCTTGACCCTGCTGCTAGAGAATGGAATATCATGGTTAGAAAGAATGCAGGAACGGCTAAATCTATATATGAGATTTCAAAGAGGTTACAAAATGCACTTCAAGCTGTTCTTAGACAAGTAGGTGCAACAGAAACCGAAATAGCAAGAATTCGAGTAGAAGATATTATTAGAGATCTTACTTTTGATCCAAACAGAAGAGCAGGTCTTCCAGGTTCTGGAACTGGAGGACTTCCTGGTGCTTTGACAAAAGAATTAGGCTTGGCTTCAGGAGCTGGATATAAACAATTACTAACAGATCCAAGGCTAGCTAAAGCAGTAAGAATGCTTGAAGATGCTGGTGTTGATGTTCAAAAACTAGGGGACACTTCCAAGGGGTTAAATACAAACTTTGATGAACTTACAGATTCAATTAGACGATTCAGGCAAGAGCTAGACGCCACAAAAACAGGGCAGGCTCGACAAGGAGCAATGCAAGGTCCAAGGAGAGCAAATGTTCAAGAAAGATTCCAACGAAGGTATGGAAGAGCGTTACCAGAACAATTCCATCAGGGAGTGCAACGCGGAGGAATGGCGGGAGCTGGATTTAGGGGAGCGAGGAGAGGAATGAGGGGGATGTTCGGAGGTAAAACTGCTCAGAACTTCCTTCTTGGAGGTGGTTTCCCAATGTTATTTGGAGGAGGCGCAGGTGCAGTAGGAGGCAGCTTGGCAGGTTCTGGGATGGCAGCAATGATGGGCATGCCACAAGCAGGATTTGGTTTACAAATAATGGGCAGTGCTCTAGGCACAATGCTTGAAGGAACTTTGGCTCAATCGAAGAAGTTAGCAGATGCTTTAGCTGAAATGAATATAGATAATTTGTTGTCTCAAGGGATAAGACTTAGTGCTGAAATGCAATTTCAAGTTGCAATGTTAGAGAAACAAGGGAGATATAAAGAAGCTAGAGGATTGATGGAATCTCAAGTACAGAAGCAAACAGGAGCTTCTGGGAGCAACATGAGAGATGTAGCTGGTGCGGTCAACATTCTTGGAGCGGCATGGAATGACTTTAGAAATAGCGTTGGAGCAACATTAGGGATAATTGCTTCTCCATTTTTAGTTGCATTAGCAGGAATTTTAAAAGTAGTAGGAAACATTTTTGCGATGTGGAATGGAGCCATGGCAACCATAAAGTCAGGAATAGATCTGCTTGGTCAATTTGTTCCTGACGCTATAAAAGGTAAATGGAAAAAGTTCACTGACGGGCTAAACAAAGGACTTCAAACTGGTCTTGCTAAGTTATCAGAAGTAAATGTAGCAATGGCGAAACAAAATCAGGTAGCGAAAGAAATTTTTGATTTAGAGAAACAGAAATATACTTTGGCGTCAAATACTGGACAGAAAATATACAATGACGAACTTACTAGACGAGCTGAAATTCTAGAGATGACAAGGAAACATGATAACGAAATGTCAGACTTTAACAAAAAATGGAAGAAAGAACTTGATTCAATGAATGAGGAAGAGCAAGAGGCATGGAGAAAACATCTTAAGGAAAAACAGGACCAAGAAGAGGAGAGTTTAAGATTAAGAGCAACAAGAAGAAGGGCTGCTTTATTGAAAGCATGGGAAATGGAGCAGGCGACTGGTGAACATCGAGTGAATATGCTAGATAGAGAGCTGCAATTGCTTAGAGAAAAAGATGAATTAGCGGCTGGTAAAGGTATGTTTGGACAAGGTACTGCTCAATTAGAAAAGCAATGGGCTTTACAAAAACAAATTGTTGATAAGATCGAGGCAATCAAACTTAAGAGGAAACAGCTTGATATTGCGGACGATAAAGGTCATCCAGAAATATACGTTTTAGAAAAACAATTACAAATTCTTAGGGAAAAGTTAGGAATAGTAGAACGGACTAGTGATGAAGTCATGCGTCAGCGGCAATTATGGGCAGCAGTTGGCGACACGATAAACAATAGTATTGTTAGTGCCATTGAAAGTGCAATTACTAAAGCAAAATCCTTTGGGGAGATTCTTAGTAGTTTGTTGATGTCGGTAGGACGGATGTTCTTATCGGCAGGCGTAAATCAAATGATGGGAAATATCTTTAACCCTCCGCAACAAAATCGAACTCAATTCCGAGATCCAGGATGGGTTAAAACAGCAAGAGGAGGATATATCGACGGTCCAACGAGAGCGTTAATCGGTGAAGGTGGTGAAGGTGAATATGTAATACCTGAATCTCAAATGAGTGATGCGATGGCTCGCTACTCTGGAGGTGCAAGAGGTGGTGATGTTCTTGCTGGTGGCGGGAGTGATGTTGCAGAAGGAGGAGCTTCTGGTGGGGGCACTGGGGCGATAGACGTCACCTTCAATACTCAAGTTATTAATGATGTTTCTTATGTCAGTTATGCTGAGTTCGAGGCAGGAGTTACTGCTGCTGCACGACAAGGTGCAAGACAAGGAGAAATGGCAGCTTTAAGAAGGCTTCAAACTAGCCCTTCAGCTAGAAGGAGGATTGGAGTTTAATGGCTATTGATATTGATAGAGAGGAGAAATCCTTATCTATAGGGAACTTTCTAACTCTAGAAAAGAGAGGAAGAGTTACTCATCGTTATCAGAATTTCTATTTGCACCAAACTATTTATTTAAATAGCAGCGACTGGTATGCTTTTCTTCCTTTTGGATTTTCAGGAATAACAATTAACACTGATGGTGCAGGTGTCAGTGCAAGTTTAATCCTGCCTAATAACACGATAAGTCGTAACTGGGCAGATCAGGCAGTCAAAGAACAATGGATCGGGAACGTAAAAGTTCTTCTTTTAAACCCAGACAAGACTGGGAATATAAGTGATGATTATGGTCAGCTTTCTGAATATACAGGGCAAATTGCTAGTGGCAGCTGGGATGACACTAGAGTCTCTTTAAACATGAATACTATTCTTGATAGTGTCGGATCTGACTTTCCTCAAAGAAGACTTACTCAAGAATTAGTAGGAGACATTCCTGTCTCGAATAATGTCAGATTGCAGTGATCTTATCGGTCTTAAGTACCGACTTGGTGCTGACGGGACTGGAGGCGAAATTGATTGCATACACCTCTGCTATATCTGCCTCGATAGGCTCGGAATCGTTGCACCACCTTTCAACGATGCTTGGTATTACAGCAGCAGACGTTTGATTTTGAAAGAACTGTACGGATGGGGATACAGAGTTCATGACTCTAGGTACACTGATGGAGACATTCTATTAATACCGCAAGATTCATGGGCGTTCGGGGTGATATGGCAGCAAGGAGTTCTTCACGCCAATCGTCATCTAAAGATGGTGCAATGGTCTACGCCTCGCATGTTCTCGAAACTCCACTGCTTCCGTACGAGAAACAGTTAATTGAGGCTATTGGATCAACAGAAGAGGAATACCGTGAATTAATTGCTTACACGCTTTGGAAAGGAAGGACAAGACCAGCAGCGTATGACGGAATCCCAGATATAAGAGCTGAATTAACCACAACTGTTTTATTGGCATCTGGCAAGACAGCGACAGTTTTAACAGCCTTTGGTCAAATTGTTGTCGGTGCTGCATTAACTCTTGCTGGTTATTTATTAACACCGAAACCGAAGTTACCGGGCCCTTCAGAACAGCGAGTTTTAGACAGTATTAATCATGCAGGACGGTTTACTCCTACTCATGGTTTTGAATCTTTAGCCGAGCTAGCAAATTATGGGGATCCTATTCCAATAATTTTTGGTTTATATAGAGATGCGGAGACAGAAGCGGATAGAGCAGGTGGAATGCTCTTTTCTCCGAAGATGGTGTGGTCAAGAATGTTTAGTTATGGAACGCAACAAGGAATAAAGATGATGTATGCGGTAGGAGAACAAGGTGCTGCGGAAGGAATAGCACCTGATGGAATAGGCATCCCTAATCTTCAAGGGATATTTATAGGGAATAGTGCTTTAGATACTATTTATGATGACTTTTTTGCTTTTTATTGGAAGAGAAACACAACAACATCTGAACAGTCTCGAATAAGAATATCCAATATGGTTTACGGCACGAGAGGAACTCCTTCCTCTGGGGATCCAGAAACTCCTACTGCAGGAGATGATGCTTTCTTATGTCCAACAAAGGATGCCAGTGAAGACGAAGGTTTCAGTTCTGTACACAGCCTGACTAGTAATGCACAATTCGGATGTTATTCCCCTATAAGGAATGGGACTCCTTATAGGGTGAATTGGAGTTCTATTCCCATCCCACATATATCAGATGGGGAAGATGATGATCCTCATCCATACATAAGAGGGTATGAAAGGTTCAAAATTGCTGGAGATAAAGGATCACTAGCCGCACCAGATGGCGATATTAGACAGAACCATGACAATCCTAATAGGACACAGAATCAAGGGATGCCTGGGGTAGGACGTAATTACAGTTGCAGGATGGGTATAGTTGACTACTACAAATCGGGCGTTAGATATCAGGCTAGAGATGGCGATGGAACGGACAATGGCAGTAACTCTCTTATCCCAATAAAAGTTTATGATGACGTCCAAGTAGGCGATAGATGTTTATTTGAAATAAGACCTCAAGGTGAAAAATTAAGAGAGGATCTTTATGCCAAGGGCCAAGTAAAAGTTGAGGATATAAACTCAGCAGTAGATGAACTTAGAAGGAATGCTGACGAACAACTACAAATAGGAGAACACTTTGCGATAGGAGCATGTGTTTGGAAAGTTATCAAAAGGAAAAAAAATGTTTGGGGTGCGGTAGATCAATTAGATCCAGACGCTGACAAGGAAACGCAACATATTACTCTAGAATGTATTGATAACAATCGTGGTAGTAATAATAAAATAGGAGTAGTACCTATAAGTTTTCTCCACCCTACCATATCTAATATTAAGAACACTAAGAAGATAAGTGCTGGGGTAGTTACAGATAGAAAGGAATGGCCAACAACTGAAGGTATTAAATATGGTCCTGTTGATGGGGATGGTTTTATTGGAGACAGTCCTCAATTTGGAAGTCTCCCAGGAAGTTCTTATTTCCCTTTGATGAGAATAGCGCAAGGAGTTGTTCGTAATAACAGGAAAACAGATGTAACAGAATTAGGTATAAGAAGCATTGTTTATCAGCAGTTAAATGGTATTTGTAATTTCCAAAGCATTTTGACAGTTAAAGAATTAAGAGATTTAGATGGAGAGAATAAAATGGTACAAAGTGGAACTGTTAATAGTCATATTCAGAGGCTTAGTTGTTTTGCTGTTGAATGGAGAGCTGCTGGGAGCACAGATGAAACTGAATGGAAAGCTTTTAATGCTGTACTTGGGGTAGTAGGAGGATCTACTGTTGCCCAATACAATTGGATCCGAATAAAACATCCAACAGCTACAGCTCCTTCTGCTTATGAGTTCAGATTGAAACCCTTAAGTGGAGCAGTACTAAGAGATTATTCAGACGACTATGAAATATATAGGTTAAATGCTGACAAAACTACTTTATTGGAGGTAAATGATGGAGGTCTTATCCTGCAAATCCCTGCTGTTCTGACAAAAAAAGGCTTGCTTAATAATCAAAAGGAATTTATTAGTGAAGGGATGGAAGTTACTAAAGATGTAGAGGTTCCGGCTCGTTTAACTGTTGGGATTGAAAGCAAGCTTCCTGTTGGGTCAGACGTAAGGGTACGAAAAATCACTGACTTTAAAAATCCGAACGACAGTACTGCTTTTATGCAATCGTCTGATTCTGGTGCGACGGCAGGAAAGATGGGTGGATTTATGTGGGAGATTTTTGGATCAGCAGATAGTGGTACTTACGGTGGAAGCGTTGGTGTTGGAGGGACAGTAACTAAGAATCACCTGCATACTGTTAATGGCAAACCTGTAAGGGTCTTTTATAGAGCAACAAAACTTTTATTAACAAGCTCATGGCATGGAGAGACACATGGTTGGAGAGTTGGCTTTGACGAAGATGACAAAGTTGATTCTTTTGAATCAAGACCAGAGGGGAATGACAACCAAGGTTGGACTAACAATGAAATAATTACTATTCAACAAGATCTAAGTGCTGAAAATCCTTACCGAAGCGATGTCCCTGGCACGTCAGGAGATGTTTCTTGGGTAAAGATGCGTCTCAAGCTTTCGGTAGGTGATGAAGTGAATATCAGAAGAGGCTTGGGACATGGAATACCTCATGAGATCTTTGGACAGCCAAGTTATGACGGAGAGACGTCTTCAGTGACTATTGAGGTAAAAGATAGTGGAATGGCTGATGGACAAGACGGCAATAATTTACCTAGCAGGACAATAACGCTCAAACTTACTAGTACAACGCATGTTCCGTCTGTTCCTAATTGGGCCGGTCAGACACTTGCTTGGTCATCACCAATTGTAGAAGTCGTTTCAACAACAGGAACGTGGGGTAATGGCAATGACTATAAGTTTGAATATCTTCTTGCTGTTACTGGATCAAGTGGAAGGACAAGAAACAGTAAGTCAATCACAGCTAATCCTTGGCGGAATAATTTAGATGCCTGGATTGGATATAAATTTAAGATCAATAGTTACGTTGCCGCCAAGACAGAAGAAAGAACATTTATTGATGGAGCAAGAGTGTTTGAAGAGCAGACATTTTATGCGGATGTAACTAGGTATGACGGATTAGTGCGTAGGTCTAATGACGGTGGACCTGAACATACTATTAGCTATGTAAATGAGATGGTCTCGAATGAAGACACTCCTCAATACACAAAAATAACAATGGCTGGATTGTCTTTAAGAGCTGGCCGTAATTTTTCTAATCTAGATCAACTAAGATTTTGGATGTCAGAAGGCTTACATGTAGAGCGACTACATCCTGATAAGAATGCTGCCTATGGAAACACAGATTCATATGGACCTAGTAATCTTTTGACTGATTTAATGTATTTTCTGATTACAGATGAAACAGCTGGAGCAGGAAGTGCTTTTGGAGGCTCGACTAATGCCAAGTCAATGGTTGATAAAGAAGAGTTAATTCAAACATCTAAATTCTTGTCTCAATACAAATTGTACTTTAATGGGTCGATATCACAACCCTCTAATCTTCGTGAGTTTATAAGTGCAACGGCTCCTAATTTCCTGTGTACGTTTACATTAAAGAACGGCAAGTTCTCTTTAGTACCAGCACTTCCTACAAGTACAGACGGCAGCCTTAAGTCAGGAACTTCTGATTCGGTAACTATTAAGCAGTATTTTACTAGTGCAAATATTCTAGAAAATAGTTTTGAGGTTAGTTATTTAGAAGCTGAAGAGAGGAAGCCTTTTAGGGCAATCGTTCGTTACAGGAAAGAGGTAAAGAATCAACTTCCAAAAGAAGAAACAGTTACTGTAACGTTAAAGGAATGGGAATCTTCTTCACGGGCTTTACCTTTAGAGTCTTTTGATTTAACACAATTTTGCACAACAAAACAACATGCACTTTATGTGGCGAGGTATTTTATAAAACTAAGAGAGTTAGTAGGTCATACAATTGCCTTTAGAACAACACCTTACGGACTTGATTTAGCTCCTGGTGATTTTATAAAAGTAGCGACAGTAACTTCACCTTATGACGCTGCAAAGAATGGAACGATAGATGGCAGCGGCGTAATCACAAGTGCGAGCACTATTTCTGATGGGTCGTACAACATTTTTTACTATCCAACAGCAGATAACTTAGATATTCAGACGGGAACATTGAATGTTAGTGGAGGAAGTACGACACAATCTGAATTTTTCAGTAGTGTTTTTACAGTTCAAGAAACAACAGTAAGTGCAACTATTTATAGAGTTGAACAGATAACATTAGAGGAAGACGCTTCGGTTTCAATCATCGCTTCCGAGTTTCCTTGCAATTCAAACGACGCTAGTCTGATTGCTTGGGGTGTCGCGAATGAATCTCTTTATGAGTACACCTGATTCACTTTAAAGACCAATGGCTTTTCCAACCCTTACCCCAAGCAAGCGAAGTTTCGACCCAGGAGATTTTCCTGTTCAGAAATTCAGGTCTCAAAGTGGAGAAGAGACGAGAGTGCTCTTCGGATCAAAGCGTACAAACATGAAAATGTCTTTGACCTATAGGAATATCACTGACTCTGAGGCAGAATCATTTTTAGATCATTATCACGATATGAAGGGAACTTATACAACATTTACAATCGAGGCTGAAACAAAAGCAGGATGGGAGGGGAATGGAGATGCAATAGGAGCTGGAGAATGGGATAATGCATTTAGGTATGCAGCTCCTCCTCGATTAACTCAAGTAGCACCAGGAGTGAGTCATATGCATGTAAGTCTTATTGGTGTCCTTTAGACTCTTTGCAAGGAGATTGACTCATGGCTTCAAAAATCTACACAGGCAGAGACGGCAAACTCGAATATGAGGTAGGGGATGCCATTGGCGGTGGAACGCAAACTGAAGCTTTAAAGGTAAAGAATTGGACTCTAAATACTACTTTACAAGTCTTAAATACAACGACTATAAATGACTCTCACGATTCGTTTATTCCAGGGAAAAGTACTTATACAGGTAGTGCAACACTTCTTTATTATCAAGAACTTGGCTCTAGCGTTCACAATGTAGCGTCCTTTTTACAAAAAGGAGGTCTAACTACTACCTCTACAGGTGTAGCTGATTCAGATAAAGTCCGTCTATTCTTCAGACTTTATGATGGAACAGAAATAAGTACAGGGATTGTTCTTGATGCTTATGTAACCAGTTCAACCATAGCGGTAAACACTGGAGAAATTGTTTCTGTTGATTTCAACTTCCAAGGTACAGGAAAACCTATTATAGCTAACTTCTTATGAGTATTTATTTAGGTCAAAAAGGGAGAATTGAACTCCAAAGAACTTTTGGTCAACGCCTAATATCGACAGATATTAGCACAAATGAAGTTGTTGCAGCCAAGAAACGATTAGGCTTTGACCTTGCTAGTCAGGGAGATACGACTGAACTAATTACAGGAGATCAATTAGAAATTCATGCTGACAGTAATCTAGTATTTATCAGTGGTTACACAGGAGTAAAAGTAGCTAAATTTTTCATCAATGTAGATGAATTGGGAGGCATTCGTTTATACACAACCTATGCGCATGCTGTTAGCGGTGGATCGGCAAATGCAGTTTCTTTAGTAGACCAGTCAGCTGGATGGACTCTCAATGTTCGGTTTATAGTACAAAATGCTATCCATAGAATACTAGGACAAGTTAGTTCTTATGAGTTAAATACACGAGCTGATGTTGTAGACACAACAACACTTTCTGACTCTTTCAGGAGTCAATACGGATCACTACTTTCCGGTTCAGGGAGAATAGAAAGCTTTTGGGACTATAGAGATACAGAGGGATCTGGAGAATATGAATCTGCACAGTATCTGCATCAGTTAATACTTAGAACACAAATAGGAAGTGAATTTAATGCTCATCTTTACTTAAAAGTAGAGAATTATAGTCCGAGCGGAGATGCTGGTACATCTGATGATGTCATTTGGTACGACGTAAAAGGAATCCTTACTAGCACTGCAATTGCTTTTAATGTTGGTTCAGTTGTAAAAATGACTGCTGATTTTGTAACGACTGGGGAGATAAAACTGAAAGTGATGACAGCCTCTGAATACAAACTTCTTCAGGAAAATACTGACTTCCTACTTCTCGAACAGGATGCCACTGCTAACCTGATGCTTGAGACTGATTAAAGGACTTCACGGAGGTTAGGGTTGAATGGCTAATGCAAAAATTTCGGCCCTCAACGAGGTAACCGGATCCAATCTTGATGACGAGGATGTACTCGCCATTGTTAATGCTACTGAGACCAAGAAGGTCAAGTTCAATGAACTAATCAGTACAGCAGGACTTAATAAGCTCACTGGGACGCCTATACCTTCAGCCAAAGTTGCCTTTGCGAGTGGAGCGATAGTTGAAGCCTCATTGGCTACAGACAGTGTGAACACTGCAGCCATTAAGAACGACAACGTAACGGCAGCGAAGCTTGGTAATGATATTGCAAAAATTCAGAGTGGTACGAGTGGATCTGGTGACTTCACAGGTCAAATTCTTGTAGATACCAATGCGTCCAACAAGGTCTACATATGGGATGGGTCTAGTTGGGATGCATTAGTTGCTGGTACGACAACGATCTCTGGATCAGCCGGTGGCATCGTCAATGTTGTGACAGCTGCTTCTGGAACGACTTACACAATTAGTGCGACAGTCGATGACTTTAATGCAAATACTTTTTTAGCAGGTCCAACTTCAGGCTCTGCCGCTACTCCAACATCAAGAACCCTAACTGGAGCTGACCTTCCCACAGCAACTTCAAGTGCTTTAGGTGGGGTCAAAATAAACGGTGAAGGCTTAAGGATTGATTCAGGTGTTGTTGAGATTGATTCAGATGTAACTGCTGCAACTAATCATCACGTTGTCACCCATAACACCAAGGGAGTAATCACAGGATCAAGAGCTATTGCTAGCGCTGATCTTCCAACAGCTACCTCTAGTGCAAAGGGCGCCATCATTCCTTCTACTGGTCTCGCTGTAGATGGCAGTGGCAACGTCACTATTGACAACACTGTCACTGGAGCGACTAAAGCCAAGATCACTTTTTCAAACAAAGGACTGGTCACAGCAGGTGCGGACTTAGCAGAAGCTGATATTCCGGCATTACCAGGCTCGAAAATAACGAGCGGAACAATAGACATTGCACGCATAGCTGACGATGCAATAACGGCTGCAAAGATGGCCAATTCATCTACTTGTATTATTCAATCTATAGCCCAGGCGGGTTTTCCTACGGCAGCCTTTACGGGTCAGTTATGTTTCGACTCCGTTGCTGAAGATGCCTATCTGTGGGACGGAAATGCTTGGCAGGCTATTACTACATTAACGAAGGGAAGTTTGGTCAACGGGGGTACATTTAATGCCTCAACTTCTAAGATGGCAAGTGTTACCACAGCAGGTAGTGCGGCCGGTCTAGTAGTCGGATCAAATTTACCCACTGCAAGTGCAACAACTGATGGCGTTTACGTAGTCGTAGCAACAGCTGGTACACCTTCTTCTCCCGCTCCAGTCGTCGCACTTAATCCTCCTGATTATGTCTTAGGAGTGACAAATGCGGCAGGATCTAGTTGGAATGAGATTGATCTTTCTGCAACTGTAAGTGGACAAACTGCTAGTAATGTATCGTTCACTCCATACGGCCAGGTTTCATCAACAAATACACAAGATGCGTTAGAAGAATTAGAGACTGAAAAGATGCCCAAAGCAGGGGGTACTTTTACAGGAGCAGTAGAAATAGGACATGGAGGTTCTTTATCTTTTGAAGGCGCAACAAATGATGCCTATGAAACAAGTTTTGCCATAACGGATCCAACCGCTGATCGGACAATTACGCTGCCTAATGCTTCAGGAACGGTTTTATTATCAGGTGGAGCGTCAATCGTAGCGGCTGATATAAGTGCTTCTGCTGCGATTGCTTATACGCAATTAGCGGCATTAGCAGACGGCAAAATCCTAGTTGGCAATGGCTCTAACGTTCCAACTGCTGTTACCCCTTCTGGGGATGTAACTGTTAGTAACGCGGGCGCAATGACCGTTGTTGCAGGAACAACAAGTGCGGTTGGAAAAGTTCAGTTAGAGGATTCAGCAACTTCTACTTCAACAACAAAAGCTGCTACTCCTGCGGCTGTAAAAGTTGCAAAAGATGCGGCTGATGCTGCGGCAACAACAGCAAATGCAGCCATCCCGAAAGCTGGAGGAACTTTCACTGGTGATGTCAATCTTGGTGTAGACGATACGGGTGTAGACCTAAAGCTATTTGGAGCTACTGCTTCTGCTTATATCCTCTGGGACGCATCAGATGACGCTTTAAAGACAGCCGGTGGAGCGACCATCGACATCCTTAAGGATAAATTGAAGATTGGCGGAACCGCAGTAACGACAACAGCCGCAGAACTAAATGTTTTAGATGGAATCCCTGGAACATTAACTGCAACTGAACTGGGTTATGTAGATGGAGTTACTTCTGCAATTCAGACTCAACTCGATGCAAAAGCTGCTTTAGCAGGAGCCACCTTCACTGGAAACGTAAATCTAGGCGTAGACGACACAGGAGTTGACTTAAAACTCTTTGGTGCAACTGCAGGTGCTTACCTTTTATGGGATGAGTCAGACGACACCTTAAAGACAGGAGGTGGAGCCTTTATAGACATTGTTAAGGACAAACTGAAGATCGGCGGAACGGCAGTCACTACTACAGCGGCAGAACTGAATCTTCTGGACGGTAAAACAGCAATAGGGGATGCGTCTTTGGGGACAGCGCAGACCTTTACTAAGACTCAATCAGGAACAGTCACGACCCAGACAACAACGACAGGGACTCTGACTTTAAACCTGAACACCAGTACTAATAATCACTCAATCAACAAGCTCACTGGAGCGTTCACGTTGGCGAATCCATCAGCTATGACAGCAGGTACAAGTGGATTTATCAAATTTACTCAGGCTGCCTCACCAATTACCCCGTCCTGGGGAGGCTATTGGCACTTCCCTGGCGGATCGGCTTCAGCAAACCTTACTCAAACTGAAGATGCAGTAGATCTACTTGTTTATACCGTGGTGAGTGCTTCCTCGATAATATGTGACTTAGTTAAGGACGTTCAGGATTAATTTATGGGAATTCCAGGTGGTCCTAACCCTTTATTAATGCGCAGGGCTGCTGTGGCGGCTGATGATGGCTATCAAATCAAGCGGAGTCTTAGGTTTGATGAAGATAGTGACGCTAATCTTAAAAAGACAATTGCTACAGATGGAAACAGACTTCAATGGACATATTCTTGTTGGTTAAAAAACTGTGTAGAAAATAGTGGTTGGTGGTTAATTGGCAAAGGCAATTCGTATTTCCAAGTAGTAGTTAGTGGCACTGAATCTTGGATTCGTTGTAATCAAAGAACTAACGGTGGTAATACATGGTGGGATTCAGGTAGGCACATCAATGATCCAGGGGCCTGGTATAACATAGTCATAGCACTTGATTACACTCAAACTACCAATGCTGATAAAATTAAACTATACATAAATGGAGTACTTGATCCTGCAGCAGCAGGTGCATTAGGTAAAAATTATGTAAGTACAAATACAGAATTACTTATTAATCAAGCAGGCGATCATTACATAGGAAGTAATAGTAATCCAAATGGCGGTGGTGGATATCTTGCAGATGTTTACTTTATTGATGGACAACAATTATCTCCAGCAGCATTTGGATCGTTCGATTCAACGGGCGTGTGGACTCCATCCAGCTTCTCAATTCCAGCCCCTAATAATGGAACCACTTGGAGTAATGATGGGGACGCTACTAATATGAATTCCAGTTATCCCTGGTCGAAAGCTTTTGATGGGATAACC
>VTLG01014534.1_pt1 | contig 44210 bp, 44 predicted proteins | sample 4694571 | NCBI WGS metagenome assembly VTLG01 (sample SAMN12604809, study PRJNA352737) | marine metagenome | biome: ENVO:00000447; feature: ENVO:00000209|ENVO:00000569|ENVO:01000036; material: ENVO:00002151; isolation source: viral sequences binned using virsorter ...
ATATTATAGACTCCGCTGGAATGGTTGTTAGAACAATCAATAGTGTGTAAATCATGACTGTTAGAAAACCACTGTTTATCAATAGTGATGGTGACCTACAAGAAATGACTGACGCTCAAGTTGTGTTACATCAACAAAAAGCGATTTTTCAATATTCTTTAGACCCGTCTGCGTTGCTCACCGTTGTGTCAAATAGTGGTACAGATATGGCTTCAATAACTGATACCAGATTGACATCTGGACAAGCAGCGGTTAGTGCGGGTGGAAGTAACTCAGGTGTGCAAGCTTCAGATTTTCCCACTGGTTCTGCCGGTGCGTTGGGTAACACTGTTGATGTGATATTTGATAAAATTAATTTTGCTTATCAAACTACTTTTTCGGGCCTCTCAGGTATAGGACCAGATGGTGGTGATGCCCGAGATGATAGAGATCGAACAGGATTTCCAGTTTTCCGTAATAGTAATGGTGACATTCAAGCAATGACATTAGCTGATTTTCAAGATACAATTTTACATCCAGCAATAAACCTAATGGTTGTTGCGGACAGTAGTGCAGATGACTCTAATGTTGCGGGCACTTATAGAATACATACGGCATCATCACTCACTGATTTTACTGAAGTTTCTGGTTCTGCCACTCCAATATTTACAGACACAACCTCTACAGGGTTTGCTGCTTCAAGCATTCCTGATGCACCGGGCGTGCAAGATGGTTCAGCAAGTACAGTGCAAGATTTCTTTCTGATGAGAAGAAATGGAACAGATGTTGACACTAGCTCGTTTGGACTTGTAGGAATAAATTCAAATGGTGATATTCAAGAATATGCCGATCATGGTGCCACTTTGTTAGGAAACTGGCTCAAACGCACCGCCGCAGCATCGACAGATGGTTTCAAAATAACATATGCGATTGGAGCAAGTGTTAGTGGAACACAAAGAGGGAGTGCTATTACCAATAACCAATTAAGCGGCAGTGTTACTAGCACAACTAGTGTCTCGGGCACTGACACTTATACAACTTATCGGGCACAAATATTTCCATCTGGGTCAGCGACAGTTGTCAACACATTTCTATTTAAAATAAATAAAGCTTAAAGGAATATGTCATGGCTATTTTCTCTAATAAAATTATAGATGTATACTACACAGATAGTAGTCTTTCTAATGTGACCATATTGTATAATTATGAAAAGGATGGTGAAACTTTAGTGGGCGAATATCGTTTATTGGTTGATGAAACAGAGGAACAATTTCAAGATTTAATGAAAGAAGTGACATATCAAGACATAGAGATTAATACAATTGAACTACATAAAAAATATAATCAAGAGATGAGAGATATTATTAATGATGAAACTAAAAGAATTGCAAGGAGAGAAGTAAGAGAAGAGTTTTTTGGGTTAGACGATAGTGGTTTTGAAACAATTTTTCAATACGACTCGAACAAACATGCAGATGAACTTTTTAAATGCAAAATGTATTTGTTCAGTTTAGACATTGTAAAAAATGGTCCTAAAACATTTAGAACCAAAATAAGAAAAGCAGAAGACATATTAGAGTTATGTAAATTGTTTTCAGCCGAAAAAAGAAGAATAGAAAGAAAAGAGTCAAAGTAATGAAAAACTTCAAGGAATATGCTTTTGGTGCTTCAATGGGACAATACCAACCTGTGGCTAACCTTGGAGACTTTGCAGGCAAAAGTTACTATGGTGGCCTCCATGCGAATGCAGAGAAAAAAATTACACAGTCTGATCTTGACCAAGTAGAAAAGTATGCAGATAGACTTTTTGCTGCGTTAGGTATTGACGTTGAGTTTACCAGACACTTCATGGACAGAGTAAATGACGCTCGTAATATAAAACAGATTACAGTCGCAGAACTCATTCGGCTTTTCAAACAAGCGCATCGTAGATACGGCAAAAAGATTGCTAAAATGACTGACCAAGCGAACGCTGTTATCAACGACATGAAAACAGATATCAACATGCCATTTGTGATTGATGTTGATAGAAAAGGTGATATGGAACTTATCGCAAAAACTGTGATGAGAAAGAAAAACTTCACAACTTCTGCATCAAGTCCAAAGTTGTCGTTTGAAAGTTTTCAGAGCAAACTTGATGAAGTCGCTAGTGCCGATTTTGCACCCATAGCACACCAACAAAGTTTGTCAAAAATTATCTTTAGTCCCGCTGGTTATGGCACAGATGCGTCTGCCACTTCAACGATAAGAGGTGGGCCCGGCTCTGTTGCAAATACAATGTGGTTACCTATTAGTGGTTCTATTTTCAAAAGAGTGTTTCCAAAACAAGTTAGAACAACAACCTTTCATGTTACAAACTTTAGATATTTTGACCAGTTATATGCAATTCAAAACTCAAGACGTTCTATATCCACATTTGCGAACATGGATAGGAAGTCAATTTATCAAGGCATACAATCTGGTAGTGGCCTTGTGGTTGAAGTTGAAGGAAATGTTCTAGCGGCAGCAAGAGAAGATGTAATGTCTATTCCAGAACTTTCTGGCAGAAGAATGATGGCTTTCAATTTCTTCAGAGGGCCGTGGGGTGAGAAAGATGTTATGAAAATGCAGAGAGGTCTTGAAAAATTATTGAAGACTTTGGTGAATAGATATTACACGGCATTTGGTGATGACTATGGTAACATGGTGCCATCACCAAGAGATGACGATTTTAAAAAATGGAGACATATACGGGCAGCATATGACCAAGCAAGAGTGCGGTCACGAATTGAAAGAAGAAAAGCTGGCACAACAATGCAAAAGATTGTCAAAGAATATATGGATGGTGTAGAAAAAGTATTTTTGCAAAATGCCAAGCAAGTTCAAGATACATTGACTCGTTATATTGAACGCAAAAAGACTGATGAACAATGGGACGAGGTTGTAGTTGATGATTTCAATATCAAAAAAGTTTACATAATCGAAGACTCTGATGAGCTTATGCCGGGTGATGCTGAAGAATTTATAAATCAAATTTCACTTACAAAATTACCAGTTGCCCGTGTATACTCTCATAATATGGAAGAGTATGCTAGGGACATTGCTCAAGGTAAGGATGTGACATTGAACACAACAGTTAGAGATGCATATCTAGATTTAGTAAAAGACACACCTGATTCTGCTAAACCATCTAAGCCAAAGTCAGGTAAAATTGAAATCACAGGTATGAGTCCACTCGGAGCCCATTTACGAAAAGAACAATTCAATGAAGCGCCAAGAATACCTCGCAAGAAAGGCCAACCCGCAAAGAGTGATAAACATTCTGACCTATACACAGATGAAGACCCAAGAGGAACAATACATGGTTTAGGTTTTAAAGATGTAAAGACTGCAAAGGCAAGTGTAAAAAAGATAGAGGGTTCGGATAGAACTCACGCACATAAAATACAAGCGGCAATCGCAATGGAACAACGTGCTAGGGTGATGGGCAAGACGGCAGAAGCGGCGGTCTATCGTAAGTATATCGAAAAGATGAAAAAGAAAACTAAGAGGATGAATGAGAACAAACATGGTTTCGAGTGTCCTCCAGGCTATAAGTTTGATTCAGAGATTATGCAGTGTGTTCCTATAAAATCTAGATTCAAGACATTACGACATTACCCATACTTTTTATCTAGAAAAGATGTTTCATCTGACCAACAAACAGACCAATCTCAAGACAGTCAAGATTCAAATGGCAATGGGAATGGACAAGGTTCAAATGGGGCAGGAAATGGCAATGGTGGTAATGGTGGGACAAGCGAAGTTTATCTAGCCGCAGATGTTAGGAAGATGCCCGGTGGTGGATTTGGTGTGTATGCAGATAAGTTTGTCAAAGGTAAAAGAGTGATGACTCCTGGCGGTAAACATCAAAAGGAACTGAAGAAAGTTTACAAGAATAAGAAAGATGCAAATGATTATATGGCTGCAATCATGATTGCTAAAGGTGGTGGATGATGAAAACATTCAAACAACTCTACACAGAAAAAGCACCAGACACTGCCGATGCCATGAAAAGGTTTAAAGCTGGTAAAGCAGGGTTTACAGACAAAGCGCATCTTAAAGCAAAGGGCCTGATACCACGGGCAGATGGAACTAAAAGAAAGTCTGATAAATATAAATGAGGTGACAAATGCAAAATACTATATTATGTGTCAAGTGGGGTGACAAGTATGGAAATGAATATGTTGAGAAGTTAAGAGAACAGATAGAAAATAACTGTTCAGTGCCATTTAATTTTTATTGTCTTACAGATAAACCAACACAATCTTATGATATTCAACTTCCCACTACTTGGGATGCTTATGAAAACGGAAAGTTCTGGGCATACAGAAAACTTTATATGTTTGACGAGAGAATTTGTGGTATAAAAGGGGAACAATTTTTATATCTTGATTTGGATGTTATTATCCAACAAGATTTGAAATATTTTTTTGAAATTGATATGGAAAAGCCCTATATCGTCAAGGGTTGGTGGAATGATATTGAAGTGTGCAAAAAGAACTTTGCAAAATTTCAATCTCCAATGATAAATTCTTCTGTCATGCGGTGGAACAGCGGACAGATGCGAAAGGTATACAAACACATTAATAATAATTTAGATGTTATATTTTTTACTTATCCCACTATTGACAATTACCTAAATCATTTTTGGTATAATATGCATGAGGATATGGAAGACAAGTATGATCATAATGATAGGTCATTTCTAAATGTTTTTCCAAAAGGTGATATTTACTCTTGGTATAAAGGAAATGTCTTTCCAGATGATATGGAACCAAAGAAAAAGAGAGAGAGGTGTAAGATTTGTTTATTTAATAATAGTGGTGAGGATAACGACACTGAGGAATTAAAATTATTATGGAATACTTAAAATATACACCAGAGATGGCGAGAGATTGGAAGAATGCAACTAATTATGCTAAAGGATATTTGCACAAAAGAGTTTTAGATTCTATGAATGAGTCGCAGTTAATCAGTAAGATGTGGTTAGTTCAAGAGTTGTTGAATTTAAATATCAAACCTATTAATATATCATTGTTGGCCGGATGGTTTGCTCAGTATACTGTCCCTTTACTTATTGATAACTTTAAAACAATTGAGTGGATAGAAAATTTTGAGATGGATAGGGGCATAAAAAATGTCGCTTACAAGTTTAACAAAAGATATAAAGACGATAAAAAATATAAGGTATCAATTAAAAATGTTATGTTTGATAATTTGGTGTCGCTTTCATCTCCTAATTTTGATACAGTTATTAATTGTTCTTGTGAACACATGTATCCAATGTCTAAATTTAGAGAACTATCAAATACTGGTGTAAATAATAATACATTATATGTTCTTCAATCATCAGATGACACTCAATATGATGATCATATAAATTGTGTTAATGATGCTGACGAATTAGCAGAGCAAGCAAATTTAATAGATGTGATGTATGCGGGAAAAAAACTTCTTCCAAACGGCATGATTCGATTTATGGTGATAGGAAAATGATCAAAATAAAAGACTTAGAGTGGTTTTGTCCACAACCATTTATGAATACTCTTGTATATAGAACCGCCGCACCACAATCTTGTTGTGTCTTAAAGCAGTGGCCCAAAGGACTAATCAAACGAAAATATGGGACAACCAATCCTATAGAGTTACATAATGAGGAGGAGTATTCTAATTTCAGAAATGAATTTTTGAATGGGGGTGGGCCATTAACAAAAAAATATTGTGAGGTTTGCATTGAACAAGAAAAACACTCAAGTCAGAGTCATAGAAACATATATTTAGAAAAATTTACTAATGAATGGGGTGAATATCATGAGCATTTAGAAAATTTAGAAGAGTACATTAACACAGATATGAGTGAACCAAATTTTAAGACTATGGAATATGTTGCGCCTAGTAACTTTTGTAATTTAAGGTGTAACATGTGTGGACCATATAACTCCTCATCTTTAGCAAAAGAAAATAAAGACATTGGATTACATGATGCCTATGGTATGGAACAATTTAAGGATAAGACGTTAAAAAAACAAAAAGATGATGTTGAAGATTATGTTGATATTTTAAAAAATCTCGTTGAACTAAAACTCGTTGGTGGTGAGACACTTGCCATAAAAGAAAATTATGATTTGATAAAACTTGCTGTGGACATGGGTGTGAGTGAGAATATGTCATTAAGAATTACAACTAATGGAACGCTTACTCCTAAATTTGATGGAAAAGATATATTTCACTACATTCCATATTTTAAAGAGTGTATAATGACTATATCAATAGAATTTTGGGGAGAGAAGAATAACTATCTAAGATTTCCCTCTAAATGGGAAGTCATAATGAAAAATGCGAGAAAATTTGCTGAATGTCCCAGAACAAGAATAATGTTTGCAACGACAGTTAACGCTTTAACCATAGGGTATTTACCAGAAATCGCTGACGGTGTATACGAATTAAGAGAGGAATATGGTAGTCGCTCATGGATAACAAATGAGGAAGGACTTACATATAGTTTATGGAGTTGGGCATCTGGTAGTTTAGTTTGGGGTGATGGAAATCAATATGCCCCTTCATCTGTTCCATTGGATATTCGTGAAATGTACATGAATAAATATTTTGAGCATGGAGATTTCATGAAAAAAGAGTATGTGGATTGGCAAAAATTATATAATTATCTGGAAGACATGCCATTTGATAAAGAGCTACACAAAGAAATGATGAAAGATATTCAAGTTAGAGATAAACACAGAGGGACATGTTTGACTGACATATTTCCAGAATGGGAGCCATATTATGAAAAGCTTTGAGGAGTTCAGAGAACTTTGGGAAATAGAAGCACAAAACCCAGCCCATGCTATTGATGAACTTGATCATTTGATTTTTATCGTCATGTATCCAGATAATTTAGAATGGAGTTTTATAGTTGAAAAACAAATGCAAACGACTTGTTTACACACCTCTGGAACTGCGACGGGAGCGGGAACAGGGCATAGACAAATTTTATGTTATCAAAGTGAAGTAAATGATATCTTAAAAAAGTGTAGTCAAACCCATGCGATGATTATTTGCGTAGGTATGGTGTTTGAACTGACCGTCCCTCAAACAATGTTATCCAGATTTTACAAGTGGGCAAGAGATAATCAACAATATTGTAAAGCACACATTATTGCGAGACCAAATAAAAAAGCATATCTTCACCATCAACATATACAACTGAATCTTACTCAATGGAGAGAACATGGAGCGCCGGATATATTTGAAAAGTGGGAGAACTTTGAGAGGTCGCCAGAAAATATGCATGATGATTACACTCCACCGTGGTTAAAAGTCGATGGGCTTCCTAAAATAGATAATTTTACCAGAACAGAACGAGATATAAAAGCTTTTGCTTATCATATGGATAATAGAACACAAATACAGACTAGAAACTGGGATATTATGTCAAATAAGGCAATGGGGTGGAGAGATGAAATAGATATAAGTGATAGATATTTTGAAAAATTTATGGCTAGAATGGATGAAAAGTTTTACGCAGAAAATACAGAAAACTTGGGTAGAATACCAGAAGGAAAATTTGATTTAATTTTTACTCCAACTGCTGGCTACAGTGGAGAGGTTTTTGCAGAAAAATTAGATTTTGAAGGAGAGGTTGTATTTTATGATTATTGCTCAGAGAATATTGAGATAAAACAAAATATTGTAAACATGAACATGGATTTTGAAGACCTTGAAACATACTCAAGAGTTAGTAAACAAAATATTGTATTTTCTTCTAATGTCCCAGAAAATTTTGCAAATTCTATTAAATTAAAAAACAGAGTAAAAACATTTGGAAGTTTTGAAGAGTGTAGAGAATTACAACAGAAAATGTCAGATAACTATGATGTAGATTATATGTTAATTGATATGATACAGCCAGACTATGAAAAGATAATAGAAAAGGTTAGGGGGAAAAAGGTTTTCTTTAATCTTAGTAATATTTTTAGTTATCATGTTAGTCATGCTTGTTATACTTTAGAGGAGTTGGTTGATAGCTTAGAATATTTAACAAATATTTTGAGTGAAAATACAGAATATTTCTATCTGAGGGGTAAAAGACCAACTAAACAAAGTATATCAAATCCTAAAACTTTTACCTTTAAGGAAAATATAGGTAGATAATAATGGACAGATTTACTGAACTAAATGAAAAGTATAAAGCTTTTGATTACTATGAGGAAAAATTAGAAGATAACTTTTTAGAGTTCACTCTAGAAGAACTTGGCATGCCATCGGCAAAATGGTTATACGAACAAACTATTAAAATAAAAGATGAAATTGGTGGGATCAAAGGTTGGCAAAGAATTGAAAGAGAAACACAGACATATAAAGGTTTTAGTATTTGTATGAATCCAAATGGTGATGATCATTTACGAAGTCCATATGCGAGTCTTGGTCATCCAGAATTGAATTGGGCCTATTCTAGAAACAATAATCCAAATCCCCCTTGGGAAGATGACAGAGACACTTATTATGACACATATGGATTTTCTACGGTGCATCCAATAGTCAAAAAACATTATAATAAATTTTTAGATTGCATAGACTTACTTCCAACAAGGTCAAGAGTGATGTGGTCTTATCCAGGCTTTGTACAAAGTTGGCATTTAGATGAAGTTTTATGGTGTGCAATAAGATTTAACATCCCTTTAGTTACAGAACCGTCTTATGTTTTAGAGATTGATGGAGAGGATGACTATGGCAATTCTTTGACACTAACAAAACACTTGGAGGTAGGTAAAATTTATATGTGGAACACAAGAATAAGACATAGAGTTAAGGATACGGGTGGTGCGACTAAACCAAGACTTCATATTGTTGCTGCTTTCATACCTTGGTTTGAAAAGAGTGGCGATGATTGGAAACCTAATAAATGGTTTGGAATGCAACCTTTAGATATGATAAAATCAAAAATGATTTTTCCTTATGCGCCATGAAAATATTAACAGTCAGAATAGGTGAAAAATATGGACCAGAATATGAGACATATCTGGAAAAAAAATTACCCAACCATGAATTCATTTGGGTGAGAGAACCATATGATGATGGCGTTGTTTTGCAATGGAATAAAATGTGGGGAATGCAATTGGATATTGATGAGCCTATTTGTGTGATGGATATTGATGTTTTGTTGGTGAATGACTATGAAAAAATATTTGACTATCCCATAAAACGTGGACAGTTTGTTGCAATGCCAGGATGGTGGCGAGACACAGATAAAAGTGGATATGTTATAAATGGTGGCTTTTTCAAATACTATCCTAGAGATTGTAAGTATATATTTGAAAAGTTTATGAGTAACCCTCATTATTGGCAACACTACTATATTAATAATGGAACAACCAAAGGACCAGTAAATGGTGAACAATATTTTGTAGAGGACTCCGTAAAAGAAAAACTTGAATTAGTGACACTTCCAGAAGCATGGTTTACAAGATGGGTCACAGATGAGAGTATCAACTATGGGAAAAGTATGTTGAGGTGGCAGGTTGAGTTGACTAATAAATATAATGAGATAACAGGTAATGATTACATATATCTTGGTGATGAATTTCATGAAGATATAAAATTTGTACACTTTACTCACTCACTTAATAAACCACATCTATGGGAAGACTATATGAAACATGCTTGATTTTGTCGAAGAAATAAGTTTCGAGGAAATAAAAAAGATTTGGGAAAGAGAACTGTGGCCAAATAAAAAGAATGGCGTAGCAAAAGCAAATGAGTGGACTTGGCATTGGTTGCAAACAGAACTTGGTAAAGATAAGCAGATGGCAAAGGACGCAGAGCCCACGTTTGCTGGGATCAGGTCTAATAAAAAATTAGTCGCTGTCAACAGTTGTTATTATAGTAATTCAAAAGGAGTATTTGATTATTGGAGATCAAGAGGATTATGGGTTCATCCAGACTTTAGACGACAGAGATATTCAACAGTCATATTAACTTGGTGCTTAGAACACGCAAAACTTAAAGGTGGTCATTGGATGTGGACAGTCCCTAGACAAAGTGCTATGTCTGCATATCAGAGTGTAGGGTTTATACAGCAATCTGATTGGTTTGATGATGGACAGTTTGGACCTAATTGTATTGCGTCTAAATACTTATAAATATGAAGAAACTTCTTATAAATAAATAAAAGATATGGGAACCGAAAATGGTAGCAATCATCACAGAAAAATTTAAATTACATAATGCTTCACAGTTTGTTGAATCTTTCACTGAAGCGGCAGCTTCTACCTATTATCTCTTCATTGGAAAGGCCACAGCGTTTACGGCTGCGAATGATGGGACAGGAGCCAGTGATACTTCTCCTCCCACTCCTCCAGACAGTGTATCGGATGAGTTTTATTTTTGGGACCAAATGATTGGTGCTAAGAAAATTAGCTCCTCTGACGTGATTCAAGTTATTTCAAGAAGAGACTGGTCAAATGGAACCACATTTGACATGTATAAAGATGATTATAGTTCTCTTAATACCAGTGACTCAGGTGCGTCCTCTCTTTATGGTTCAACATTTTATTTTAGAACATCTGCAAATAGGGTTTACAAGGTAATTAGTAACATACCACCTGGCGAATTTACCGCCGCCGCAGCATTTAGTGGGTCAGAGCCCACCTCGGAAAGCACTTCGTTGTTTACTACTGGTGGATATGTCTTAAAATATATGTATACTATTTCGGCTTCAAATGCAACTAAATTTTTAACCACAGACTTCATGCCGGTAGTGACTGATGGCACCGTCAGCGCAGCCGCAACAGATGGTGCAATAGAGTCCTTCCAAGTTACAAATCTCGGTGCTGGTTGCACTGATGGGACTTATTTTACTGCTATTCAAGGTGATGGTGCTAATGCTGGAACAGCCAGTGGTGCAATCGCTAGAATCGTAATATCTAGTGGTAAAGTTCAATCTTTTGGAACTAATGCCTCCACAACCTCTGGAATTCACCAAGCTGGCTCTGGTTACACTTATGGAAAAATAAATATAGCGTCTGGTCAAACATTTTCTGACTCAGGCTTAACGACTGCATCTGCCATAGGTGGAACCACAGACCCTGTTTTTGATGTTATCATATCTCCCAAAGGTGGACACGGTTCAAATGCAATAGAGGAGTTAGGTGCCCATTTTGTAATGACAAATACCACACTGACGGGTGCCGAGGGTGATGACATTTCGTCTGAAAATGACTTTAGAAATGTTGGCATAGTTGTGGACCCGACAAACTTTGGCACATCAACTGTCGCAACGGCAGACACTGCCCGACAAACATTTGCTATAAAATTTCCCACAAGTGGATCAGGTTCAGTATCTGGGACATTCAGTGCTGATGAGAAAATAACACAAGCATCCACCGCTGCGATTGGTAAAGTTGTTGAGTATGATTCTAGTTTAGGTATTCTTTATTACCAGCAAGAAAGACATGAGGACTTTGGAACTAACTCTTTGGGCGCTTATGTTGCTTTTAGTGGAGCCAACGCTGTGACTGGTGCGACTTCTGGTGCGTCAGGAACTCCAGATGCCACTGCCGATAGTGCAGTAACTTTGGCGAATGCGAGTACTATCACGTTTACGGATGGATACGCAAATCCAGAACTTGCGGCTGATAGTGGAGATATTATTTACAAAGAGAATAGAAGACCAATATCAAGAGCCACAGATCAAACAGAAGATATTAAAATTATAGTGGAATTCTAACATGCCAGAAATTAAAAATTTAAATGTTGCCCCATACTTTGACGATTTCAACGAAGACAATAATTTTGTTCGGACATTGTTTAGACCGGGCTTTGCAATACAAGCAAGAGAACTAACTCAATTACAGTCTGTTTTACAAAATCAAATAGAGCGTCACGGTAATCATATATTTCAAGACGGTGCAATGGTCATTCCTGGCCAAATTTCTTTGGTTCCTGTTGCAACTCTCAAATTAGCAAACACTTTTTCTGGTGAAACTATCGACCCCTCTCAATATGTCAACGATGACAATCCCGTCACAATCACTGGTGCGACTAGTGGTGTTACTGCGAAAGTAGTTGGATTTACAGCCGGAACATCAGATGAGCAACCACTACTTCATGTTGCTTATCAGTCATCAGGCTCTAACTTTGAAACTGCTAGTTTTGTTGATGGAGAAAACATTTCGGCTAATGCTGGTATTACACATACAACAGCTTATGCTAGTGATGTGGTCTCTGCAACGACTTTTACATCTCCCTTCACCGCTTCTTCAGCATCTACGTCAGAGTTGTCATCTGCAACGGGCCCTGCAGCTAGAGAGGGTAAAGCCGTAAAAATTGAATCTGGCGTGTATTATGTTAGAGGTCATTTTGTTAGTAACTCAGAAGAGGTGTTGATGCTTGACCCTTATTCTGAAACACCTAGCTTTTTAGTTGGGTTTAGTATAACTGAAGAGTTAGTCACTCCAGAAGATGATACATCTCTACTAGACAATTCAACTGGTTCAACAAACTTTGCGGCAAAAGGTGCCCACCGTCTCAAACTTTCCTTGTCTCTTGTCAAAAAACCTAGAGGTACTGTGGATGATGAAAGCTTCATTCAACTAATGGATGTTAAGGATGGTGTTATTCGTGGTATCATGGATAAAACACCTTATGCAGAGTTAGAAAGAACATTTGCAAGAAGAACTTTTGATGAGTCTGGTGATTATACTGTAAAACCATTTGAGTTTGATGTATTTGAAAGTGTTACGATAAATGAAAATGTTGGAAGATTTTCTCTTGGCGCTACAACGGATGACGGTAATACGGCGGCAACAGATTTACTTGCACTAAAAATTTCTACTGGTAAAGCTTACATCAAAGGTTTTGAGGTAGAAATACCCGCACCTACAATTAAAGATGTTACAAAAGCTAGAGATTTTAATACAATCAACGCTGGAATCACTACGGCAGCGTTGGGTAATTTTGTAAATGTGACAAACATTTATGGAAGTCCAGACATTAGTGAGATTAGTAGTGAGTCTACTCAATTCAAACAGATTGATTTGTTTGATGCTGCGACCTCATCTAGAGGAAGTGCGAATGGAACAAAAATTGGTGTGGCCCGTGCAAGAGGATTAGAGTATAGCACGGGTACAGTTGGAGCATCTTCGACAAATGTCGAGTCAGTTTATAAGCTATTCTTATTTGATGTGAAAATGTTCGTTGAACTTACTTTGAGCGGAACTCCAAGTCCAACTCTCTTATCAGTTCATAGCAACGGTGGCACTCAAGTTAAAGGTGTAACATCTGGAGCTACTGGTTTCATCTTTGCATCTGGCACAAGTGGGACAACTGTTCTTCTAACTTCAGTTGCAGGGACTTTTGAAGCGGGAGAGAAGATAACCACATCTGATTCTGCCGAAACAGATGATGTTGTGGAGGATAGCAGTAATGCTGACTTGACGATATCAAAAATAGAAATACGGTCTTTTGGTGATGTTAAACAGGTTTTCATGGAAGATGCAGATTCCGGTCAGGACTTCACCGCCGATATCGTAACAGAGACAGACCAACAGTTAGAAATTATCTTGTTAGAGGAAAGTGCTGATAGAACTGCCGGTGTTCTTATAACAGAAGATGAGGATGATGTTGCTGTTGAGAGAAGGTTTAATGCAAAACTCAAACAACCAGAAAAAAATCTTCTAGTTTATAAGGCACCAAAAAAAGTTATCAAAACTCATTTGACTGGAACAAATGCCGGATTGTCTGATACACAATATACTATTCGTAAACAGTTTATTGGAACGACTGTAGGCAACGCTGTTACATTCAACGCTGGTGCCGGTGAAACATTCGCTGCATTTGCTGAACGAGACTATACACTCTCTGTGCTTACTTCAGGCGGTGGCGCTTCTCAAGGTGACCTTGTATCTGTCTCTTCAAGCATTTCTGGTGCTGGCACATCTGCGATCACTATTACGGATGCAACTAATTTACCAACAGGGACAAAAGTTAAACTAATCGCAACAATTTTAAGAACCAGTGCGACTCAGAAAAATAAGACTGTTCAACTTATGAAAAAGTTGAAAGTTAACCCTGGCGATACGGACGCATTTGGAACTCGACCTACCGACAGAACAATATCTTTAGGTAGAGCCGATGCTTTCAAACTCGTTGCTGTTTTAGATTCTGAAGAAGCAAGCACTGATGCTATTGTGCCATCACTAACACTTGGAACCATCACTGGGACATTTACTAGAGGTGAAAGGATAATCGGTTCTTCAAGTAAAGCGGAAGGTAGAATCATTGACATATCAAGTCCTATGGAACACATTCTAACGAGTGTAAATAATTTTACTACCTCCGATACTATAACAGGCCAATCCTCTGGTGCAACTGCAACAATTACAGCGGTTACAGAGGGAAGTGAAAACATAACAAACAACTTCTCTTTTGATACTGGTCAGAGAGATAACTTTTACGATATCGCAAGAATAGTAAGAAAGCAAGGTATCCCTGCCCCAACTGGTAGATTAATGGTCATATATGATTATTTTGAGCATGAGAGTGGTGATGTGTTCACTGTTGACTCTTATACCGATATTGCAGACCAAATGACATTTGAAGATATTCCTATTTACAGTGCGACAAAGGTTGATCCAGACGCACCACAGCCAACAGGTGAGTTTCCTCTGACAGATTGTTATGACTTTAGACCTAGAGTAGAGGATATTGCTGGAACATCAGCAACGCTTGGAACCACAGATGAGGTCACTGGACACTCGTTTGACTTCTTCTCAAGACAGTATGATGGAACAGGTGCCTCAATCTCTAACGTGCCAAAGCCAGATTCTTTTGTTCAAAGTGACTTTGAGTTCTTTTTACCTAAATTTGTCACAGTTGAGTTAACACCAAATGCCAGATTAATAGTTAAAGAAGGTGTTGGCGCAGAGTTTCCTGTCCCACCACAAGCTAGTGACCAAAATATGCTTTTGGCAACTTTATTTTTACCTGCATTTACATTTGAACCAAAAGATGTTGAGATTGAAAGACAACGGCACCAAAGATTTACCATGAAAGACATTGGTAAAATTGAAAGAAGATTGCAACATGTGGAGTATTATACCTCTCTTAATTTGTTAGAACGCTCCGCCAAGGACTTAGAAATTACTGATGCTGCTGGATTAAATCGTTTCAAGTCAGGATTTGTCGTAGATAATTTTGCTGGTCATAGAACTGGTGATGTTGCAAATATTGATTATAAGTGTTCTATTGATCCAGAAAATAATGAGTTAAGACCAAAACATAAAATGCAAAATATTGGATTGTCAGAACAAAATACAACTGATGCCCAAAGAACATCATCTCATTATCAAAAAACGGGTGATGTAATTACCTTACCTTACACCGAAGAAGTATTAACTGAACAGTTAGTCGCAACGAGAGTTGAAAGAATTACTCCTCTTCTACTCTCATCCTGGCAAGGAATTATTGAACTTGATCCTTTCGGCGATGATTGGTTTGAAACTGAAGTGCGGCCAACGATTGTAATAAGTGTTGCACATGATTTTGATTTTGCCGCTGCAATTCCAGATAATGTTTTGGGTTCAATGTGGAACTCATGGCAATCTCAGTGGTCTGGGGTTGTAGAGGTTAATCAAGTTCCGGCAGCCACGTTAGACCAAGGAAATCAAAATAGATTTTCTCGTTCCATTGAAGTTGCTAGAAATCAAGGTGAAGCGCCAACTACTCTTGGGATTGCTAATATGGAAAGAATTAGTAATGGTGCGAGAGTGATTACCAGAGGTGTTCGACCTTTCATTAGGGCACAACAGATTAAATTCACTGGAGATGGATTTAGACCTAACACAAGGTTATATACATTCTTTGATAAAACAGATGCAAGCAATTTTGTCACAATGACAAGTGAGTTTACAAGTGAAGCTGCCGGTGAGGGACAAACCACTGCACCGCCAGGAAGTTCACTTATCACAACTGCCTCTGGTCACGTTGAGGGTTTCTTAGATATCCCTGACCCAACTATTTCAGGCAATCCACAATTCTCAACTGGTGAGGTTGAATTTAGGTTGACCTCTAGTTCAACAGATGTTAGGACGACTGACCCCGAAACATTTGGTAACGCATATTTTCAGGCTAAAGGTTTATTTGAACAACAACAAGATATTGAACTAAGGTTGCGCCCGCCGCCACCGCCCCCACCGCAAAACAGAAGACCGCCTCCGCAGCGAGCGGTGTTTGCCGACGGCGCTGATGATGCTGATCCATTAGCGATGACATTTACCGTCACTCCAACAGAGGGTGCCTCCGGTCTTGACTTAGGACAAGATGATGTCTCTGGTGGCTGTTTCTTAACATCAGTTGATATTTTCTTCTCAGCAAAGGATGAGAATATTCCTGTAAGTTTGGAAATTAGAAGTACTTCAAATGGTTATCCAAATAAGCAAGTTTTACCTTTTGGAAGAGTGGTTAAACAAGCCGCTGATATTATCCCTGATACTACGGCAGAAACTCCAACCACATTTACATTCCCAGCCCCTGTTTATGTAAAGCAAGATGGAGAATATGCGATTGCATTATTAACAAATTCACCAGAACATAAAGTTTGGATATCACTTATGGGTGAAACACCTGTAGGTGGTGGCCCAACCCTTTCAATACAACCACATAAAGGTTCTTTGTTTAAGTCTCATAATAATAGTGCTTGGGCAATATCACCTCAAGAGGATATGAAATTTAGATTAAAAAGAGCGGTTTTTGATAATAGTAGTTCTGGAATCGTTACGTTAGAAAATAACACTTTGCCAAGTAAGAGGTTGAAACTTAATCCTTTGACATTCACTCATGGTGACACTGCGTTGAAGATAACACATAAAGATCATGGCATGTACGATACGGCAAATAATGTTGTAATCTCTGGAGCGACTTCTGGACTATCTACAACTTTGAGTGCTGCAATAACATCAACCGCAACGAGTTTGACATTGACAAGTGGAACAAACTTTAATAATACCACTGGTAAATTTGCGGCAACAACAGATTCCACACCTCGTTATTATATTAAGATTGATGATGAGATTATGTATTATGAAACAATATCTACAACTTCTGTGTCTAGTTTGGTTAGGGCACAGGAAGGAACAACGGCCGCTGCACACGCTGCCGGAGCAACAGTGGAGTTCTTTCAGTTACATAAAGTTCCGTTGTCACAAGTGAACAAAACACATACATCAATTGGTAACATAGATTTAGACTCATACACTATAACTCTCACAAGCAGTCCAGCGTTTGATGGTGGCTCTGGGTCTAGTGCGGAGAATGGTGGTGCAAACGTCACGGCAACAGAGAACCATATTATCAATACTGGATTTACACAGATAAGCACGTTAGAGGTAGAGGGTACACAAATTACTGGCACGATTAGACCAACGACTGCTACCAGTGTATCTGGTGTTGAAACTTCATTTACTAAAACTAGTGTCACAAATGCGATTGGCATTGCGCTAAATGATAATACTGAATTTGATGATTGTTTCATGGTTGCATCAGAGATAAATGAAACTAATGAGATGGGTGGCACCAAGTCATACACAACTGATTTAACTTTGACAACTGATAAACCTAATTTATCACCTGTCATTGACTTGAAAAGAACTTCTTGGGTTTCTGTTGCAAACAGGATTAACAATATTGACTCAGCGTCTGACCTTGCATCAAACTTAACATTTGTTGCATCAACAGAACCAGAGGGTGATAATAACGCTGCGATTTATATAACAAAGAAAGTTATATTAGAAAATCCAGCGACTGCGATTAAGGTTCTTTTGACTGCACATAGACCACCAACGTCCGACATAAAAGTTCTATTCAAAACATTGGGCGCTCAAGACTCAGTTGATTTTGATGATTTAGATTATCAGTTCTTCAACACCGATGGTAGTCCAGACACATTCGTAAATCCATCTCTTGACCAAGATGATTTCCAAGAGTATGTGTTTAGTGCTGGTGTCACCGATGACGGTATCGGTGACGAATTGGATGAGTTCATTTCCTTCTCAATCAAGATTGTGATGCAAGGGACAAACATGTCTCAACCGCCAAGAATTAAAGATTTACGAGCAATCGCATTGGCAACATGATGAGTGATAATTATAAAAAGGTTGAAGGTGAGGCAGATTTAGTGAGAGATATGAACTCCACTGCTATAATTAATCGTAATAAATCTGCTTATGACATGGCAAAGAGAAGGTCAGAGCAAGCGAAAAGAAAACTTATAGAAGAAGAGGAACAAAGAGACGAAATTAGAAACGCAACCAGAGAGATAAATACTTTGAAATGTGAGATGCATGAAATCAAAAATCTCTTACAACAATTAGTAGACAAATAATGGCCATACCAACAACAAAAGCAACATTTAAATCATATTGTCTAAGAAATCTTGGATTTGGTGTTATTGATATTAATGTTTCTGATGACCAAGTAGATGACCGTATAGATGAAGCACTACAATACTTCGCTCAATATCACTATGACGGTGTTGAGAGAATGTATTTGAAGCATTTGATTACTTCTGCCGATGTAACAAGAGCAAGGTCAAATGATACCGTAACTGCCACTGATAAACTTGATAGCACATTGACCGCTGATTGGTTAGAGGGTAAGAACTGGATTCCTGTGCCAGACACAGTGGTGTCTGTTATTCAAGTGTTTCCATTTTCTGATACAATCGGAAACTCTAATATGTTTGATGTTCGTTATCAGTTACGACTAAATGACCTGTATGATTTCTCTTCACAGTCTGTCATTCACTATGACATGACCATGAAACATCTAGATTTTTTAGAGCATGTTTTGGTTGGTGAAACACCGATTAGATTCAATCAACATCAAAATCGTTTGTATATAGACGCTGATTGGGAAAATGATTTTGTGGCTGATGAGGACTTCATCATCATTGAATGCTATAGAAAACTTGACCCAACATCATACACAGACATCTTTGATGATATCTATTTGAAAAGATATGCCACCGCACTAATCAAGAGACAGTGGGGTGCGAACCTTAGTAAGTTCTCTGGTGTTACTATGTTGGGTGGTGTTACCATGAATGGGACAGAAATATTTTCACAAGCTCAAGAAGAAATCCTTAGACTAGAGGAACAGATTCAGTTGGCTTATGAGTTACCACTTGATTACATGATGGGATAACTCATGGCAGTCAATTCTATCTTTCACACTAGTAATGTCGCAGCCCTAGCAACAGAGCAAAATCTCTATAGAGATTTGGTTGTTGAGTCAATTCAAATATATGGACATGATGTTTTTTACCTAGATCGAACACTCGTAAGCGAGGACACGATTCTTGGAGTAGATAATCTTGCAAAATTCAATACTCAAGCAAAGATTGAAATGTATATGGAAAACAGTGAGGTTGGTTTTGGCGGTGAGAAAGAGCTTATAAGTCAGTTTGGTTTACAAAACTTGAGTGAAGCCACATTTGTGGTTGCGAAAAAAAGATTTCAAGACCTGACCAAACAGATTACGATAGAGTCTGGAACTGACACTCTCGGTGGTTCTATATTGCTAGAGGATGGAACTTTAGATAGTGGCACGGTGGAGGCTTCTGCATCGTTTGAAAGTGGATATATTATCTCAGAAGCAACATCTACTGATGCTGATAGACCTTTAGAGGGTGATTTGATTTATCATCCTATCCTATCAAAAATATTCCAGATAAACTTTGTGGACCACGATGAGCCTTATTTTCAGTTAGACAATAATCCAGTTTACAAGTTACGTTGTCGTCTCTTTGATTACAGTTCGGAAATCTTGGATACAGATATTTCTGATGTTGATGCGATTGAAGATAGTCTATCAGTTGATACCCTTGCATTCCAGTTTACAATGGAACAAGACTCTGCTTCAATTGATGCGCTATTCTTAGAGGATGAGATTGGTAGAATCGTTCATGAAAATGTTGATGACACAGATGGTGATGAGATAGTCGCTCTAGAAACTAGCGATATGACAACATCTGCCGGTGTCTTATTGGCAGAGACAGGAGAGTTCTTGCTACAGGAAGACTATATAGTGGGTGATGGAAGCACATCTGATGATGGTAATAAGGATACTTCAGCGCAGAATGAATTGTTTGAAGATGCTGATGATTCTGTGCTAGACTTTTCAGAATCAAATCCATTTGGAGATGTAGGGAGTAGTTCATAATGTTAGGTCAACAGTTTTATCACGAAACAATACGAAAGATAATCGTTGCTTTTGGAACGACATTTAATAACGTCCAGCTAGTTCGTAAAGACAACTCTGGTAATATTACTCAGTCAATGAAAGTTCCTCTGGCTTATGGACCAAAAGAAAAGTTTTTAGTTCGTCTTAGGGCTGATGCTGATTTGTCAAGTAAAGTGGCCATAACACTACCACGAATAGGTTTTGAGATTCAAAATCTTGCTTATGATGGCACTAGAAAATTGAGCCGAGTTCAAAAGTTTAAGAAAGTTAATACAGGAAACAATACAAGAACACTTGATACTCAATTTATGCCTGTGCCATATAATTTGGATATTGTCTTATACGTTTTGGCAAAACAATCAGATGACGCACTACAGATTGTAGAGCAAATTCTTCCATACTTTCAACCAGATTACACAATCACGGTTAATGACATGGCAGATATGGGCATCAAACGAGATGTTCCTATTATCTTGAATAGTATTAGTTATGAGGATAATTATGAGGGAGATTTTGATCAAAGAAGAGCATTGATATATACAATGAATTTTACATGCAAGTTCTATCTGTATGGTCCTGTCACCTCTAGTAATATCATCAGAACTGTTCAAGCTGACCAGTTTGCTGATTTACCAGATAAATCTCCGAAGAGAGAACAGAGACTTACAGTTACACCTGACCCAATTACCGCTGATGCTGACGATGATTTTGGATTTAATGAAACAACATCATTCTTTACGGATGCAAAAACATTTAACCCGGTGACAGGTAAAGATGAGTAAAGAAATAGATGAAGCACTTGGTGTGGTAGAAAATTTTCCATTCAAAACACCAGCACAAGATTTAGTCAACTCTGGCCAGTGTCCAGTAGAAAAACCTATAGGTGAAATTGTGGGTCAACAAGATTTTGGCGACCTAAATGATGCGGAGAAAGATTATGAATACCAGCGACAAAACTTCTACAATTTGGTCGAGAGAGGAACGGATGCAGTGGAGGGCATTCTGGAACTCGCCAAAGAATCGGACCATCCACGAGCATACGAGGTTGCCGGAAATCTCATCAAACAGGTGGCTGAAGTCACTGAAAAACTTGGTGACCTTCAAGAAAAAATGAGAAAACTAAAAGAGGTGCCAAGCAACGCACCTAAGAACGTGACAAACGCATTGTTCGTGGGGAGTACCGCTGAATTACAGAAGATGTTAAAGGAAAAGTAACTTGTATAATTATGGTGGGGATTTTATTCTGCATTTTGAATTGACAAATAAATGTAATGCTAGATGTGTTCTCTGTAAAAGAACTATTCTAGATAATTACACTCCCACACAAGACCCAAATTTAAATTTGTCTGAAATAACTCTTGACAACTATAAAAAAATATTCTATAATAATAAAAATAATATCATAAAAATATTACTGTGTGGTAACTTTGGTGATCCTATAATTGCAAAAGACATATTTGAAATCACAGAATATTCATTATCATCAGTCTTAAATAAAACACAAGGTAAATTTGATGTAAGAACAAATGGTTCTTTAAGAACAAAAGAATGGTGGAGTGAGTATGGTAAATTATGTAGAGGTGTTGAGCCTGGTGTGGTTTTTGGTATAGATGGGCTGAAAGACACAAGTCATATTTACAGGGTGAACACATCATTTGAAAAAGTGATAGAAAATGCCGCAGCCTTCATAGAGCAAGGTGGTGTTGCAATATGGCAATTTATAATATTCAAACACAATGTTCATCAATTAGAAAATGCGAAAGAACTTGCCCGAAAAATGGGATTTCATAGTTTTATATCATTTAACAATAATAGAAAAGAAAAAATAAATTATGTCTGGAAAGGAAAAAATTATACTTTAGAGAATTTTGCTACTGATACAACAAAACCTCATGAGGATGGAAAAATTCAATGCCTTGCCCATAGAAACAATATGATTTATATTAACTCTTTTGGAAATGTCTTTCCCTGTTGTTGGGTTCCTCATGATTTAGATAATGATATTACAATGAAATATTTTATCGCAGAAAAAGCTTGGGAAAAAGATTTTATAAAAATTCTACAAAACGATTGGTTCTCACAAATTTTGCCTATGAGTTTTGAAAGTTTTCCCATACCCATGTGTAAACAAGTCTGTAGTAAAAAGTCAACTGAGGACGCTAATAAATCTAAAGGGAGAGTAGTCGAGATGGGTGGTCTTGGTAGCAGAGAATATATTAAATTATGAGGGAAAAATAAATGCGGCAATATATAATGAATTCATATAGACTACAATACGATTGTAAGACATATCAGAACATACTCAAATATGCTATGAATGCAGAATGGCCTGGAGATAGTAAGCGACCATCCTCAAGACGACAATTTATAAACATGCCTGCATTTTTACTTGAAGAACCTATTCTCAAAATATTGAGTGGGTTCTGTAGTTACATGGACATTATGAAAATGGAGCCTCGTTCTGTCTTTCGAGAGCATATGGATGGCCCAAGAAAATGTGGTTTGAACTTGTGTCTTCATGATGTGGAGTCACACACATTTATATTAGAGCCTGATGTTTATCTAAGTGAAGAGAATTCGCAAAAGTATCTAAATAATCGAAAAGCAATTAGAGACATGGAGAACCCTTGGAATATTATAGAAAACAACTGTGCATTATATGAAGAACCTCAATATGAGCCGGGTGGAATATATCTATTGAATACTTCTAGAAGACATGGAGTTATTAACTATTCGTATGAACCTAGATACAGTGGGTTCTTTACAATAAACAAAGAAATAGATTACGAGGACGCTAGAGAATTATTAATGATGTTAAAGGTGACGGAAAATGCCCGTGAAAAAATTATTCACAATAGTACATCCATATTCTAATCCTAAAAAAGATTTTTCTATAACACTTAATTATCCTCTTTGGATAAATGATGACGTGCAGACAACTAAGGTTGAAGTGAAAAGAGCTATTTTAGAAATAGTAGACATATATTCAAATCCAATTTTAGCATATAGTGGTGGCACTGATAGTTCATTCACCTTATGTTGTATTAGAGATTTAGTGCGTGAAAAAAAACTAAAGTTGGATACAATTGAAATTGTTCAAGGGGTTTTCAAAGCAAATGATTTTCCTCTTACTATGGATACAAAAAGAGCGACATCATTTGCAAGAAAGTTAGGATTTGAACCCAGAATTTATGAGTTAGACGTTAACAAAAGGTGTTTAGAAGCACAACAATTTTTTTACGATTTTTGTTTAAGCGGTTACACTGCGATTGATGATATTTTTCAAACTATTTGGGCAAGTGATCAAGATGGCCATGTTATAAGAAGTTCTAATTTTCCACGAGACTATCGGTTTGGATTTAATTATTCCTGTGATACTTTTAAGATATCTACTATAAACACGTTATGGGATTTACCAAACAATCAAGTAAATATATCTACTTGGGATAATAAAGTTTTTTCATCATTTATAACTCCGTACAGATTACTTGCACCTAATATAGATAAAAGTCCATTTGAAGACGTAGATAAACATGAGTCGAGAAAACCAACCAATTCAAGATTTGATAAAGATGGAATGGCTTTATTGGAAAAATATTTAGACAAATGGATGATATATCTTCAATGCTACCCAGAGATGACAGAAATACTGGGAAAATTTTATACCATAGATTGGTCTATTTGGAGTTTAAGACAAAAAGAATTCATGGGGTCCAAATACATAAAAGATTTTTTGGATTTTCAAAAAAAATCTGAATATAAATTTGCAGAAATTAAATTTCCAGATGGTAGACCCCTGACGAAAAAAGATTTAGTGAATTATGAACAATACTTTTAATGATTTATTATCACCAAAATTTGAAGATAATTTTGAAGTGACACTGAACTATCCTTTGTGGATCACTGAAGACCCTCTAACTCTAAAGAGAGAATGTAAACGTGGTTTGCTTGAGGTTGCAGAAACTTATAAAAAAGTATCTCTTGCATACAGTGGTGGGTCTGACAGTGGTTTTCTTTTATGTTGTTTACGAGATTTAATTAATGAGGGCAAATTAAAAAAAGACACTATAGAAGTTTTTCAAGGAGTATTTCTTTTAGGTGGTATACCCCAAGACGATGCAGCAAGAGCGACTAGGTTCGCACATTCTTTAGGTTTTGACCATAAAATATATAATCTTGAAATTGATGATGACATGCATAACAAAGTGATTGATCATACCCTTAAATTTATTTCTAGATATAACACCACACAAGAAAATTACTATAACACTTATGTTTGCTCTCTGCAAGATATTGTGAGTGAAATGCAAGGTGGTACAATTATCAGAGCAGTTTTTACAGCCTCTCAAACTTTTTCTCCAAGAATTACAGATGGAGTGATCGTAGATGACGATGACAATCATTGGGATATTCCTGTCAATATGGTAAGTCACTATGATGCTGATAGTCCCAATCCACATGAGATTGAGTTTTTTCTATGGGATAATAGAATATATTCTGGTTTTATTTCGCCATTCAAACTTAAAAGAAGACTTATTGATAGTGAACCTTTTCCAGAAATGCCAACCACTTTGCCCACACATCCTAATTATTTTAATAAGTATCTAGATAAATGGATGATATATCTTCAGTGCTATCCAGAAATGTCAGAAATATTATTTAAGATACCTTCACTTAACCGTGAAGCTAGAGCAAAAGACGCTCGTATTATGAAATTTACAGATTATTTAAGGCAGAGATATCCAGATCAAAAAAAATGTTTTGCTAAAAAACTAGATGGTCAATATTTTACGAGACAAGATTTATTAAATTATGAGGAATACTTTGATGTTTCATAATGATTGGATTACATATGATTATGAGGATTTAACTATTAACGAGTATCCCAACAAAGATTTTAGTCCCACTACACTCCAAGATGCTTTAATTAGACAAGCTAAAGTCATATACAATCATGTTGAGCCAACGGTATTTTTATCTGGTGGAATTGATTCTCAAGCAGTTGCTCTTGGGTTTATCTTGGCGAATCTTGATGTTGAGTATGTATATATTCGCCCAAGTTATCATGGTCACTATAATAAATTAGATTATTTCTTTGTCACACAGTTTTGTAATAAACACAAGATAGACTTAAAAATTATTGACCTTGAATTTGATAAAGATAGTCTTAGAGACTTCCTGTTAGAACATAATTATTTTGATACTGGAACTGGATCAGGTACAATATTTTTACTAGAGGGTATCAAAAGACATGAGGGTGGTACACCAATTACTGCCGATGGTCATTTTGTTTTTGAGAGAGAGAAAAATACGTGTAGAGGAGTATTTAAAAAGCCTGGTTTGACATTAAGTCAAGGCATTCGTGTTGAGAAACAAATTCTATTTGATTTATATTACAATTATATGTTTCAATATTATGAGTATATGCATAGAACAACTCCAGAAATTCAATATCTTACTAAAATGGAATCAAAAAACTTGATATACACTCAACTGGGCTTACCATTTAGACCCAAGTTATCTGGATGGGAATTTTTAGATGAGGAGGGTAACTACCCAAGCTTATCTGTCATTGATTGGTCAAATGATCACAGTTGGATGGCAAGATTGACTAGAGGTGTAAATGTCATGGTAGACAAACTTGGAGTGCCCGAAAAGTACATTGAACATAAATTAAATAATCAAAGGAGTGACTCGTCTAGATTTGTAACTCTCTATGAGTTTCAGACTAAATATTAGCATGTCAGACAAAAATCAATATTTGGGCAACCCAAATCTAAAAAAGACAAATACTGTAGTAGAGTTTACAAAAGATGATATCAAAGAATATCATAAGTGCGTCCAAGACCCTCTCTATTTTATTGAGAACTATGTACAGATTGTTTCACTAGATGAGGGCCTTGTGCCATTTGAGATGTATGACTTTCAGAAGGGCATGGTTTCGACTATGCATGATAACAGGTTTTCTATTTTTAAGTTACCTAGACAGTCTGGTAAATCCACCACTATTATTAGTTATCTTTTGCACTATGCGTTGTTCAATCAAAATGTCAACATTGCTGTTCTTGCAAACAAATCGTCAACTGCAAGAGATATCCTAAGTCGTTTACAACTTGCATATGAAAATCTTCCAAAGTGGATGCAACAGGGCATCATAGCATGGAACAAAGGTAACATAGAGTTAGAGAATGGTAGTAAGATCATAGCGGCTGCTACATCTTCAAGTGCTATTCGAGGGGGCTCATACAATATTATTTTCTTAGACGAGTTTGCTTTTGTCCCATCGAATGTTGCAGAACAGTTCTTTGCTTCTGTTTACCCAACAATCACCTCTGGTCAAAGCACAAAAGTTATCATTGTATCTACACCACACGGCATGAACATGTTCTATAAAATATGGGTGGACGCACAAGAAAAAAGAAACGATTATATTCCAATTGAGGTTCATTGGAGTGAAGTGCCAGGCAGAGATGAGGAGTGGAAAAAGGAGACTATACGAAACACCTCTGAGTCACAGTTCAATTCAGAGTTTGAGTGTGAGTTTCTAGGTTCTATCGACACTTTGGTAAGTCCAGTAAAATTAAAACAATTGACATATAGAACACCCATTCATTCACATGCCGGAATAGACGTTCATGTTCGGCCAGAAAAAGACCGTATATACATGCTAACCGCTGATGTGTCAAGAGGAACTGCAAATGACTATTCTGCGTTTATGGTATTTGATATTACAGAGATACCATATAGGGTTGTCGCAAAATTTAGAGATAATGAGATAAAACCACTGTTGTTTCCAACTAAAATACATGAGGTTGCCAAAGCATATAATGAAGCATATGTGATGGTTGAGGTGAATGATATCGGAGAACAAGTTGCAAACACTTTACAGTTTGACTTGGAGTATGACAACCTAGTTATGGCTTCCATGCGTGGCAGAGCGGGCCAGATACTTGGAGCGGGCTTCTCTGGGGGTAGAGCGCAATTGGGAGTAAGAACAACAAAAGCAGTCAAGAAAGTTGGATGCTCAAATCTCAAACAACTGATTGAGGATAATAAACTTATCATAGAGGATTATGATTGTGTAAACGAATTATCAACATTTATTATCAAAGGCTCATCTTATGCAGCCGATGACGGATGTAACGATGATTTAGTTGCTTGCATGTTTATGTTTGGTTGGGCTACAGATCAAACTTATTTCAAAGAACTCACAGATAATGATATACGAATGACTATGATGAAAGAACAACAAGATGCACTAGAGCAAGATATGGCTCCTTTTGGTTTCATAGTAAATGGGATTGATGACCCCATTGATGATGAGGTCGATGAGTATGGAACCAGATGGACAACTGTAGTTAGAGACTATAACACAAACTGGTAAATGATTGAAACTAACTCAACATGTCGTATGCTGTTCAATGGTGGTTTAACAATCAATCCAGATGGTAGTATTGTTTTGTGTTGTGTTTCTTCACAAAATAAACTAGCACACATATCTGAAATAGACGACTTAAATCAATTTTACAATTCTTCTCTATTTAATTATATTAGGGAGAAAATGAAATCTGGCTTGCTGCCAACAGAAACTTGTCAGGCTTGTAACTTTGCTAGAGAGCAAGGCCACACTGCCGCTATAGATAGTTGGGTTCGAGAAAAAATTAAATGGACATCAGATGATATAGATTATCACACCATTAGTTTTTTAGAGTTCGCACCTTCTAATATTTGTAATCAGAACTGTGTAATGTGTGGTAGTTTCTATAGTTCTAAATGGGTAGAGTGGGAACTTGATGCTATTGAGGATGGTTTGACGTTTAGGTTTAAAGAAAAACATCAATATGTAACAAACTTTCACAATGAAGTATGGTCTATGGATGACAAGGACTTACAAAAAATATATGACGTTTTACCCAATGTAAAAAGAATTAATTTAAAGGGTGGTGAGCCTTTTGCTGATAAACGAAACTATGATTTAATTAGACATTGTATGAAACTTAAAAATCCGCCTATAATCTCATCGACCACAAACTTCTCATCAATACCAAATGAAATTATGGATTTAATTTGTGATTATCCTAAATTCAGAATGGGCGTATCAATAGATGGCACAGATAAAGTTTATGAGTGGGTAAGAGGGGCTTCATATAAACAAACGATAGATAACTGTCACACATACATGAAAAGAAGTAATAATGGGATATTAGTGGTAACAGCCACACCCACCATATATACCTTATATTCTTTAGATGATTACATGTTAGAGATGAAATCTTTAGGATTTAAAAGAATGCAGTTTATGTCATGCACTTCTCCGAAATATGTTTCAATTGAGGCTGAAGAAAATCTTGACTATTATGTTCAAAAGTATGAAAAATTTTTAAGCACATATGATGGTATGAAAGTGCATTTTTTTGAAAATATTTACAACAGAAAATATGACATTAATATAGATAAATCAAACGTCAGAGATTGGATTGAATTCATGAATAAAAAAAGAGGCTTTGATATACGAAAATATGTGCCAGAGTTGAACAAATTCTAAATAAATTCAATCAAATCGTTATCTACTTTAATAAAGCAGTTTGAACAGAGGATTTTTGACTCACCTATCAAGTGAAATATTTCTTTTCTACTCTCATTGTTAGTGCCCATTCTCTTAGTCAATTTACGGATTTCAGAGTCATGTGGATGAAATTTTAAGCATATGGTTTCACTTTCACCACAGTGAGCGCAAGATTTGTCTGCAAGAAAATCATTTAGCAGAACAATCCTTTTGCGATAGTTTCTACGAGCAACCTTTTTGATTGTCTCTTTATATTTTTCATAGTGTTCGTTCATGATATTATTTATAAGTTATAACATTTATAAATACAGTGTTTTAGAAAACTCATTATTATAAATATTCTCAAATAACATGGACTTCAAGTTTTCTATTTTGAAGTCTAATATAGGAGTAAAGACATGAGTTTCCTTGTATCTCCCGGCGTTCATGTAAGAGAAATTGATCTTACAGGTATCGTTCCAGCGGTTCCAACAACAATTGGTGCTATTGCTGGTGCATTTGAAAAAGGTCCAGTTGGCTCTATTGTTAGAGTGGGCAGTGAGGAAGAACTAGTAAAAATTTTTGGTCAACCCCAAAATAGTGGCAATCAGTTTGAAACATTTTTTACCGCTGTTAACTTTCTTCAATATTCAGACCAATTAAGCGTTGTTCGTTGTGAGTCTGGTATTACTAATGCGGTTGCATCTGGTTCGTCTTTCATTATCAGAGACGATGACCATTATCAAGACTCCTTCCAAGATGGACAAGGTTCAGTCGGTGAATGGGCTGCTAGAACAGCGGGAGAGCATGGGAATAGTATTGGTGTTTCTATCTGTGCTACAGCGACAGCTTATGAGGAATTGAATAAAACCACAACAACTGAAACAGAATCTAAAGGTGCGACTGTTATTAACTTAACATCGGCCGCCGGTTTCAATGTCCATGATATCGTCAACTTTGGTGAAACACTAGGATTTGAATATCAAGTCACAGCGGTTTCTGTTGATGAGGGCACAATCACAATTAAACTCAAGGATGATCCTGTTGGTGCTGGTCTTCAAACACAAGTTAGCTCTGGTGCCCAAGTTCGTCGCCGTTGGAGATTTTATGACCTCTTCGCTGCGGCTCCAGGCACATCAGAGTATGCAACTGAAAATCAGAGAGGCACTGAAGATGAAATACACATTGTTGTGTTTGATTTTCTTGGAGAAATAAGTGGTTTCTCTGTAACTTCAAATGGAAACAGAACAAATGGTATTCTAGAAACTTTCGCAAATTTGTCTAAAAACCCAAGTGCGAAGTCACCACAAGGTGATAGCATTTACTATGCGGATAAGATTTTTAGGTCCTCAAATTTTGTATATTGGATGGACCATAATACTGCCGGTGAAAACTGGGGCACAGATTTTGATGGACAAGAGACATTCATTATAATGGAAGATGGTGGCTCAGATGGTGCTGGAACAGATGCTGGCGATAACATTCTTTTGGATGGCACAAATAACGCACAAAATGACGCTGGTGGTAGAGTTCAAGGTGAAACTGGAGCGACTTCATATGTTGCACTAGACACACCAACAAATACAATTTTGAAGAACGGCACTGACGATTATGCTTTAACAGCCGGTGAACTTCAAATCGGGTACGATGAATTTTCAGATGTGGAAACAGTTGATGTAAACCTCATTCTTGGTGGACAAGGTGGCGGTGCTGGTAACACTGCTTCCTCACAAGATACGCATGTTACTATGCTTACAGCCTTGGTTGATGAAAGAAGAGACTGTGTTGCGTTTGTTTCTCCATATCGGGCAGCAACAGTCGGTGTCGCAAGTTCAAATACAGCCACAGAAAATGTTGTTGAAGCGTTTGACCTTTGCCCATCGTCTTCATACGTTGTATTCGATAGTGGATACAAATACATGTATGACAAATACAATGATGTGTTCCGTTTCGTTCCTCTGAATGGTGACACGGGAGGACTTTGTGCTTACACAGACAATGTTGCTGATCCTTGGTTCTCACCGGCTGGTCTAAATCGAGGCCTTGTCAGAGGTGCAATTAAACTGTCGTATTCGCCAAAGAAATCTGAAAGAGATCAACTTTACAGAGCAAGAATTAATCCTGTTGTTGATTTCCCAGGCCAAGGTGTTACTTTGTTTGGTGATAAAACGGCACTCGCAAAACCAAGTGCGTTCGATAGAATTAACGTAAGACGACTGTTCTTGGTTCTAGAGAAAGCGATTGCAACCGCCGCTAAGTTCCAACTCTTTGAGTTCAACGATGAATTTACAAGAGCGCAGTTTAGAAACTTGGTTGAGCCTTTCTTGAGAGATGTTCAAGGTCGTAGAGGTATCTTTGATTTCAAAGTGGTCTGTGATGATACGAACAACACTGGTGAGGTTATAGATAGGAATGAGTTTATTGGTGATATCTTTATTAAACCAGCAAGGTCAATTAACTTTATCACACTCAATTTCGTAGCAGTTCGCACTGGTGTGGAATTCTCAGAAGTAGTTGGAAGCTTTTAATTTTTAGGGAGTAACTTCACATGGCACAAATAGACGACTTCAAAGCACAACTTATCGGTGGTGGTGCAAGAGCAAACCAGTTTAGGGTCACAATCACGCCACCGTCTGGTATTGCTACAGGGCTAGATGTTCGTAGAGCATCATTCTTGTGTAGAGCATCAAATCTGCCAGCTTTCACCCTTCCGGCAATCGCAGTTCCGTTTCGTGGTAGGAATATTTACGTTGCTGGTGACCGTACTTTTGAGGAAGAGTGGTCAACGACATTTTTGAATGACACTGATTTTGCTCTTAGAACCTCATTAGAATTATGGTCAAACGGTATTAATGACCTTGCAGAAGCGACTGGTGTGGTGGCTGCCGCTGATTATCAGACAGATTTAACAGTTGACCAACTGGACAGAGATGATACAATTTTGAAAACATATATTTTCAGAAGTGCGTGGCCAACTTCTATCTCATCAATTGAATTGGATGCGGGGTCTGCTGATGCAATTGAACAATTCGTATGCACATGGAGATATCAACACTTTGAAGCCTCTGCTGTGAACTTCTAATATTAAACCTACTAAATATAAGAATTAGTAGGAGTTATCATGGCTGAACTTTTTGGATATAAGATAACCAAATCTAAAGAGGAGGGCGGTACATCTTTTACCGCCCCAACCTCTGATGATGGTGCGATAGATATTGCCGGTGGCGGTTTTTTCAGTTCTTATCTAAACACTGATGGAAAAGAGAGAACTGACCTAGATTTAATTCGTCGGTATAGAGATATCGCTCAACAATCAGAGTGTGATACTGCCATAGAAGATATCATAAACGAAGGTATCGTTGCAAACGAAAGAGATATTTCTGTCCAAATCGTTTTGGACAATATACCATATTCAAGCAAAATCAAAAGAGCAATCACTGATGAATTTGATGAGGTGTTACGACTTCTCAAGTTTGACGAGAAAGGTCATGATATTTTTCGTAGATGGTATGTTGATGGACGCATCTACTATCATAAAATCATTGACCAAAAAAATCCGAAAAAAGGAATAACTGAACTTAGATATATTGATGCCACTAAAATTAAAAAAGTAAGAAAGATTGAAAAGGAAAAAGATGTAAAGACTGGCGTTGACAAGATTAAAAAGATTAATGAGTTCTTTCTTTACAACGAAAAAGGTCTAGGCTCTACAGGAGCCAATCAAGGTATTCAGATTCATCCAGACGCTATCTCCTATGTCACATCTGGTGTGATTGATGGCAATAGTGGTAGAGTATTATCGTATCTTCATAAAGCAATCAAACCTGTCAACCAACTAAGAATGATGGAAGACTCTTTGGTGATTTATCGTTTATCACGGGCACCAGAGAGAAGAATATTCTACATTGATGTTGGTAATCTACCAAAAGTAAAAGCAGAACAATACCTCAAAGATGTGATGAATCGTTATCGTAACAAGTTGGTGTATGATGCATCCACTGGTGAGATTAGGGACGATAGAAATCATATGAGTATGTTGGAAGATTTCTGGCTTCCACGGCGAGAAGGTGGTAGGGGTACAGAGATTACAACTCTGCCAGGTGGCCAAAATCTTGGAGAGATTGAGGACATTATTTACTTTCAACGAAAGTTGTTTAGGTCACTCAATGTCCCTATCTCAAGACTAGAGGCAGAATCTCAGTTTACTCTGGGACGCTCGACAGAGATTACCCGTGATGAACTCAAGTTCACAAAGTTTGTTCAGAGAATACGAAAGAAGTTTGTTCCGTTATTTACAGATATTCTGAAGACACAACTTTTGCTGAAAGCAATTATATCACCTGATGACTGGCCCAGCATACAAGAACATATTCAATATGATTTTCTAGCGGATGGTCATTTTGCAGAACTGAAAGAGGCAGAACTTCTCAACGATAGAATTAATACTTTGAACAATATAGAAGCATATGTTGGAACATTCTTTAGTAAACAATGGGTTCAAAAGAATGTTTTACGTTTGACTGATCTTGAGATTGAGGAAATGCAAAAGCAAATAAATAAAGAGTCAGATATGGACCCAGAAGATGGTGGTATAAATCTACCTGATGCACATGGTGGTATTAGAAGAGATGATGCAGCGGCAGGCAAAGCTGGAGAGCCTGGACCGCCAGAAGATAGTACAGCATATAATCCACAAGAGGTTCCTCCAGAGGAAGAGCAACCAGAGGAGTAAAAAATGAATAGAGAAATTGTAGATGCCATTGAGTCTGGCGATAATTTAGAAGCAGAAACTAAGTTTTCTGACATTATGATGAGTAAAGTTGGTGACGCATTGGAGGGCCACAGACAAGAACTAGCAAATGATTTTGTCAAGGATACGAGTTATGAAACTGAAGAGTCTTGACGAGGTTTATAAAACTACAGTTGTAGAGAAAGATGAGCATAAATTATCGAAGGAATACAAGAAATTGTCTCCTAAAATGCGGAAAGCAGTCGATTCCATCTTCAAAATCATGGATGCTAAACCTTCAGATTTCCTAAATACTTTTGAGAAAACTATAAAAGAAGTGTCAAAAAAGTTTGGTGTTACTGAAAGAGAACTTATGAGATACTTTGAAAAAGAAATGTTGTCAACTTAGGAGTAAGATATGTCATTTAGACCTTTAAGAGTTGCGGGAACGGTCACTGCAACACAGACAGCCGATGATGCGGCACATGAAGCAACTCTTGGCAAGTTATCTCCTGGCGCTCAGTTCAGAGTGACAGAGTTTGGCGGTCAAGATGCTCTCTTTCTTATTTCAGATGATCAATCAGTTGCAACTTCATCAAACGCATTTTACTTGAAAGCAAGTAGTTCTGCAACGGTAATCCCTAATGTAGACAGGTCTTTACGATTTGCTTCTGGTGTTCCTATCGCACAAGATAATGAAAGTGATACGGGTGCTAACGCAATATTGCTGGAAGAGGGAACAGAAAACTTGACAGGGCCAGGACTTCTTCTATATGACCGGGCTGAAACAGAATTTCGTATTTCAGTGATAAATGAAAGCTCTGGAAGTGATTGTGCCGTTTTAGTAGAAGAGGTTGTTGTAGGAAATACAGGAGCATAATCACTATGAAACTTATTTCAGAATCAATTCAAGATGTAGAGTACATCTGTGAAGAAAAAGAAAACGGTAAGAAAGACTACAAAATTCGTGGCATCTTCATGCAGGGAGATATCAAGAACCGCAATGGTCGTATCTATCCTAAAGATGTGTTGATGAAAGAAGTAGGAAACTACAATAGAAAATTTGTTGATGAGAATAGGGCATTTGGTGAGTTAGGTCATCCAGACGGCCCTACAGTCAATCTTGAAAGAGTTTCACACCTAGTTACATCACTAAAGCCAGATGGCAGTAATGTTCTTGGTGAAGCTCGTATTTTAGAAACACCTATGGGTAAAATCGTCAAGACTTTGATGGACGAGGGAACAAAGTTAGGTGTTTCATCTAGAGGCATGGGAAGCTTGGACGAGAGGAATGGTGCCAAGTATGTGAGAGATGATTTTTACCTTGCGGCAGCGGCTGATATTGTTGCAGACCCTTCCGCTCCAAACGCTTTCGTAGAGGGTGTTATGGAAGGAAAAGAGTGGGTTTGGAACAATGGTTCGTTGATTGAAGCACATGTTGCAGAGGTAAAGAAGAAGTTTGATGTTAAAAAGCGTCAAAGGCAAGCGAATATGGAAGCATTGGAGTTTGCTAAATTCCTCAAAAAATTATAATTTATAAATATTATCTAACAAAAGGAGACTTCCTATGTCTGAATTAGACCAAACAATAGAGGAACTTGAAGCGGAGGTTTTGGCAGAACTTGAAGAGGCTGCCCACGATGCTCCCACAAAAGGTTCCGTCCCTGCTGAAAAGATGAAAAAAGCAAAAACAGTGGGTAATGATGAAGTGCAAGATGGTGGTGCAGCCGTTGTCAAGGCTGATGCCGCAAGTTCGCCGACTGATGTTGCCGCTGATAAAGCAACAGAGGTATCTGGTGATGCACAGCAAAAGGATGAGGGCAAGCCTGATCCCATGCAAAAGATTAAGAAGGTCAGAGCCGAAGCTGCACACGAAGACGAAGATGAAGACGAAGAAGAAGAAGAAGATGATGAAGAAGAGAAGCAGAAGGACGAGATGGCCAATATGACCAAAGTCGAAATGCTGAATGCCATGTACAAGAAAATGGAAGGTATGAATAAAGAAGACCTTCACGCAACGTACGGCATGATGAAGATGGGTGGTCATTTACCCTCTGAAAAGAATGAGGGAGTCGAAAACGATATTGATGAAGTTGTAGAGATGCATATTCAAGATATCGACATTACTGCCGATGTTGAAGCATTGGTTGATGGTGAAGAACTTTCGGAAGAGTTTAAAGAGAAAGCCGCAACAATCTTTGAAGCGGCCGTTAAGTCGAAGACCCGTGAAGAAGTTACACGGATTGTTGAAGAACAACAAATTGCGATTGCTGAAGAAGTCAATGAGTATAAAGAGGCTCTCGCAGAAAAAGTAGATCAATACCTCGACTACGTTGTAGAGGAATGGATGAAAGAAAACGAGTTAGCAATTGAGCGTGGACTTAAAGGTGAGATTGCAGAGGACTTTATTTCTGGATTGAAACAGTTGTTTGAAGATCATTACATTGACGTTCCAGACGAAAAATATGACGTTCTGGAAGCACAGTCTGAGAAGATTGCTGAACTAGAAGAGCAGTTGAATAATATTATGGAACAAAATATTGAAATGAAAGGTGTCAACTCTGAACTAGTTCGGGAACAGGTCATTACAGAAGTTGCTTCTGATTTGACCAGCACAGAGATTGAGAAGTTTGCCTCTCTGGTAGAAGACGTTGAGTTTACAAGCGAAGATAGTTATCGCTCTAAGCTTGACACTTTGAAGGAAAGTTATTTCCCGAAAACTGAAATGCTAGAAGAGACTTTTGTTCATGATGAAGATGACTACGGAAGCGCCGCACAGGACATTGATACGAGTGATACGATGAAGGCATATATGTCAGCTATCGGTCGTGTCGAGACTCGTATTAACGGGCGCTAAGTTTAATATTATAATACAATAGATGTAATAAAAAACAAAGGAGAAACAAATGTTTCAAGCAGAACATCTACAAGAAAAGTGGTCGCCAGTCCTAGAACATCCCGATCTTCCTCAGATTGAAGATGCCTATAAGCGGTCTGTTACCACTGTTATCCTCGAAAACCAAGAGAAAGCTCTTAGAGAAGATGCGGCTTTCCTCTCGGAGAGTGTGCCCACAAGTAACACCTCTGGTGTTCAGAATTGGGACCCGATCCTGATTTCGCTGGTTCGCCGTGCGATGCCAAACCTGATTGCGTATGACATTTGCGGTGTTCAGCCGATGACAGGACCGACTGGTCTTATCTTTGCCATGCGTGCCCGTCACCTGTCGATGGACGGTGAAGAAGCGTTGGTTGATGAGACAACTGGTGATGCCGCTAACGGCTTCTCTGGTGACTTCTCGAACCAGAACGCTGCTGGTACAACTTCTGGACCAGGCGACATTGGTGCAAGTGAAAGCAACCCTGCCGTTCTTAACGACAGCCCGTCTGCTGGCACTTACACATTCGCAACTGGTATGACAACAGCACAAGCTGAAGCACTTGGCGATAGTGCTACAAACGCTTTTGCTGAAATGTCGTTCAGCATCGACAAGTCAACGGTCACGGCAGTTTCCCGTGCGTTGAAAGCCGAGTATTCGATGGAACTGGCGCAAGACCTCAAAGCGATCCACGGTTTGGATGCCGAGACAGAACTTGCCAACATTCTTTCGACAGAAATCCTTGCGGAAATCAACCGTGAGGTTGTTCGCTCGATTTACAAGACTGCCGAAGCTGGCGCTCAAATCAACACAACGACAGCCGGTATCTTCGACTTGGACACAGACTCCAATGGTCGTTGGTCGGTTGAGAAGTTCAAAGGCCTGATGTTCGCTATCGAAAGAGATGCGAATGCGATTGGTCAGAGAACTCGTCGTGGTAAAGGTAACATGCTGATTGTGTCGGCTGATGTTGCTTCTGCCCTTCAGATGGCTGGTGTTCTGGATTACACACCTGCCCTCAACAATAATCTGAATGTTGATGACACATCGACCACATTTGCTGGTGTGATGAATGGTCGTTACAAGGTCTATGTTGATCCGTATGCTGCCAACGTAGCTGCCTCGCAATACTATGTTGTTGGTTATAAGGGAACTTCACCTTATGACGCAGGCTTGTTCTACTGCCCGTATGTTCCTCTCCAGATGGTTCGTGCGGTTGGTGAGGACACATTCCAGCCGAAAATCGGGTTCAAGACTCGTTACGGCATGGCTGCTAACCCATTTGCGGTTGCTGGTGCAGAAGCTGCCAATACTGCGGCAACGATTGCGCTCACAGCGAATGCGAATGCTTACTATCGTCGGGTCAAGGTTACAAACCTTATGTAAGAATAAGAAACTTGACTACAAACTTGGGGGTGCCTTCGGGCACCCCTTTTTTGTTATTCTTTTGTTACAATGAAAAAATGGTAACTATATAATTGAGAGAGGTATCTTACATGAGTGAAACTAAGAAGTTAATCAAAAAGGTGAAGAAAATGGATTTAGGTAACCCAATTATTACAACTCTTGTTGGGCTTGTAGTATTCTATATCGGACTAAAAATGTTTTCGGGTGGTATGAAGTCAATGGGAAACCTTGACCATTTGTCGTATTTTATTCATAATCCACTTTGGATGTTTCTTGGTGGTATCGTCATGACATTGTTGTGGCAATCGTCATCTCTATCCACCACCGCAATCATTGCTCTTGTTGCGTCTGGGGCAGTTCCTCTACCAGCGGCAGTGGCAGCCGTGCTTGGAGCTAATGTGGGAACAACAGGAACTATATGGTTAGCTGGAGCATTTGTTTCTGATGGTATGCCAAAGGGTGATACATTACGAATAGCGATGGCACACACTGGTATGAACTTGCTGATGGCTTTGTTATTGTTACCCTTTGTTCACCACATAGCAAGATTTTTGAGTCGTTTCTGATGTTATAAATAACTATATCATGGCAACAGGTCCACTTGGAAGACAACCAGATAAACTGGATTATTTAAGTCCAACTCAATTTCGTTTTGGTATTAACCAATTACCGAAGGTTGAGTTTTTCACAGTCGCTGCGAATATTCCTGGCATCAACATGGGAGAAGCTATTTTTCCCACGCCGTTTAAAGATATTCCAATCATGGGCGATAAACTAACATATGAAAATTTAGATATAACTTTTATTATTGATGAGTTTCTAGAAAACTACAGGTCACTACATGAGTGGATGACTGCGATTGGTTTTCCAAAAAGCAGAAAACAGTTTAGTGACTTTAGATCAAATATCTCAAATACTCCTAGTCAACCGATTGGCACACCATCTCCAGAGAGAGTTGGAAGAACCACACCAGCGAACGCACTATTTTCTGATGCTAACTTAATAGTGTTGTCGAATAAGAACAATCCCATTCTTCAAGTTGATTATCAGAATATGTATCCAGTGGCACTAAGTGGAATACAATTTAGTCAGGATGCGGCAGATGTTCAATATTTGACAGCGCAAGCAACATTTACATATCAATTATATGAATTTACCACATTATAAAGGAAATAAATGGACAAGTTAAGTGAATTACAGGCAGAAGCCAAAGAAGACCTTATTATTATAGATGATGAAGACCTACACCAACAATCGTATAAAAATCAAATCATCAAACCAAAATGGCTGGACTATAAGTCCAAATACAAACTCATGATGTTTCAATGTAAAGGAGAACATAAAAGACTATATCGTGAGAAGTGGGAATACTATGGTGGTAAAGCTGATGCGAAGGTTTATGCCGCTAAGCCATTTGATTTGAAAGTTTTGAAAAATGACCTTCAGATGTATATCAACTCCGATGAGGATATTATTGAGCTTGAGAAAAAGGTTGTTTACTATGAGACAATCGTTGAGTTCATAGACGGTGTGATAAAGTCCATAGATAATAGAGGATGGGATATTCGTAATGCTCAAGATTGGAAAAAATTCTTGGCCGGAGGATTTTGATGCTAACTAAAATCGCTAAAGAAGTCTTAGAGGATGTTTCTTATTGGATTGGTTATTATGAGAACGTAATATCTGATAATGATATTAGTGAAATTTTTAGTTATCCTTGGTCTTGGAACGCTTCAACTTATTCTAATCATAAACAGAAGAGTCAAAATAGTGAAGAAAGAGTTAAGATGGATGAGGTTTGGGTGAGAGAGGAAAATAGGCCTTATCCAAAATTAAGGGAGTCTATCTTACAGTCTGCCAAGTTATACGGAGAGTATCATGAGTTCTTTAGCTGCATACGTCATACCGATTTTCGTATTAATAAGTATGGTGTTGGCGGCTTCATGTCCTTACATATCGACAATATACACCACTCTCATGGTCAATCATATGGTTATCCCCAATCTTCAGTCTTATTGTTTTTGAATGATGATTATGAGGGCGGTGAGATAATAGTCGCTGGAAATATATATAAGCCAGCGAAAGGTTCGGCTTTAGTATTTCCTTCTAATTTTATGTTTCCTCATGAAGTCAAGACTGTTACAGAGGGTGAGAGGTGGAGTGTTATATCATGGTTAATGTAAATAAACATGAAATATTTCCAACGGTAATATATCAGTTCAACTGTGGTTTTGATGATCTTAACCAATTAGATATTACACAAATGAGTACATTCATATTATCTAATGAAAAGGAAGATATTGTGAATCAGTCAAAAGATGGTTTGCATCTTCTCTCTACGTTTCAAAATTTAAAAAATATTATTCTAGAACAAAATAAAAAGTATTTAAGTGATTTACAATATGAGTTTGATAAAATAGAAATCACAAGTATGTGGTCAAACCATCTAAAACCAGGGCAATCACATCCACCACATACACACTCTAACAATCTACTATCTGGTGTATTTTATTTACACTCTGAGTCTTCAGCATCTCCAATACAATTCTTTGACCCTAGAGTTCAATCAAATATTTTATCTCCAAGAAATAAACCAAACAAATATAATTCAAGCATGATACAGTTTAACTGTTTGCCATGCACAGGATATATTTTCCCCGCTTGGTTACAACATTGGGTTCCTCCAACTCCTGTAGATAGAATTAGCATATCTTGGAATATTATTGTAAGAGGTGAATACGGGGAAGTTGGAACTTTCCAAAATGCTAATATCTAAAAAGAATGAGGTTAATCTAAGACTTACTGATGTTGAGCCATCCGTGGCGGCTGAACTCAATGACTTCTTCACCTTTGAAGTTCCTGGCTTCAAATACATGCCTGCATACAGAAATAAAATGTGGGATGGAAAGATTAGATTGTACAATATTGTCACAGGTGAAATATATGTCGGACTTCTTCCCTATATAGAGGAGTATCTTAGTAATAGTGGTGAACATTATGAACTGGCAGAGGGAATAAAAAGTGAAAGAGATATTGCCTCAAGTGTGGTGCAAGGATTTGTGCGAGGACTTAGACCCACTCTTAATGGACAAAGAATTAATGTACGAGATTATCAAATTGATGCGATTGCCCATGCTATTGCCACAAATCGGGCTTTGCTTATTTCTCCTACTGCTTCGGGCAAATCACTAATAATATATTGTCTTGTTCGATACTACCAGATGATGGAACTTAAGACTTTGATACTAGTTCCGACAACATCACTTGTCGAACAGATGTATAAAGATTTTGAAGATTATGGTTGGAGTTCTGGAACATATTGTCAGAAAATATATCAAGGCCATGATAAGAAAGTTACGAAGGATGTTGTCATATCAACATGGCAATCTATTCACAGGATGCCCAGACAATATTTTAGACAGTTTGGTGCGGTATTTGGAGATGAAGCACATTTGTTCAAAGCGAAATCTCTCACTGGTATTTTGACAAAACTTGACACTTGTAAATATCGTTTTGGTCTGACAGGCACATTGGATGGAACACAAACACACAGACTAGTGTTAGAGGGTTTATTTGGTAAAGCAAAATATGTGATTACAACTAAAGAGTTGATAGACGATAAGACGTTAGCTAATCTAAAAATTGATTGTATAATCTTAAAATATCCAGATGAGGATAGACAAATAGTAAAGGACTTTGAGTATGCCGCAGAACTTGAATATATCGTTACTAAGACTGAAAGGAATTATTTTTTATGTGACCTTATGGGCCATCTTAATGGCAACACTCTCGTCCTTTTCCAGTTTGTAGAAAAACATGGTGAACCATTATACAATACCATAAAAGATAAATATAAAGAAAGAAAAGTATTTTTTGTTTATGGGGGAGTTGATACAGATACCAGAGAACAGATAAGGGAGATAGTAGAAAATGAAACAGACGCAATCATCGTGGCCAGTTATGGCACATTTAGCACTGGTATTAACATCCGGAATATTGATAACATCGTGTTCGCAAGCCCCTCAAAAAGCAAAATCAGAGTGCTTCAGTCCCTTGGTCGTGGTTTGCGCCGTGGAGACAAAAGCAAAAGTCTCAAAGTCTTTGACATCTCCGATGACCTTTCCACTGCCGGGGGTCGGCTCAATTTTACCTTAAGACATTTTAAAGAACGCATAAATATATATGATGAACAAAAATTTGATTATGAAATTAGAAGGATAAACTTAAAATGAACCTAGATTCTTACAAAGTTTTGAAATTGTCTAACGGTGAAATGATTGTGTGCGAAATAAACTCTTATAATGATGGGATGTATGACATAATGAACCCACTGAGAATGGATGTTATTCCAGTGGTCAAACGAGAGGGTGGAATGCATGAAACTCTAAATCTGTCGCCGTGGATGCAGCATTTTACAGATCAAAAATATTTTAATATTGATGAAAATCAGTGCATCCTCATAGCTGATGCCTCCGTAGGATTGTCAAAGTATTATGAATATGTGATGCTTAGAATTGATGAGGAGTGGGATAGTGGTAATAATTTAATCTCTGAAGATGAGGAAGACCCAGATGAAGATGAGTTATATAATGAGCTTCTGAAAGAAATCAAAACAGATTCTAAACTTGTTCATTGAACCACCCACATACTTAATGTACACATATTTTTTGCATGAGTCAAGTCTCCTATTTGAGAAATAGTATGAATAAGCCAGTTTTTATTGATTTTGGATGTGGTCCAAACATGTCATATTCAATCAAGTATAAATCAAAAGGCTATTACGTAGTTATAATTGAGAGGTCAGAAGAATATTTGTATGAAAATTCAGATATGAGTCGTGCAGATATTGAATGGTTTAAAATGATAGCTGATGAAATATTTTTCTTTGATATAACTGATCTTTCAAACACAGTAAGTTATAAGGCTGATGTATGGAAATGTACATCAGTTTTAGAACATGTTGATTCATATGACATAGACTCATTTCTGACGGGGATAAAAAATAACTGTAAAGATAAATCTGAGGGCGTAATACATATAGATTTGACAGACCATTGCGGTGGCTTTGAGCATCGTATTACTCCAGATAATTATAATCATTTTATTAAAAATTTTTATCAAGAAAAAGAATGGTATGAGATTATAGAAAAACATTTTACCATAAAGACGTGGCGTAAAAGTTTTTGGTATACAAACACTGAAGAAAAAAGATTTTATCAAGTATTAGGGACTAAAAATAAAGATGTGATTGCTAATTCTGAAAATTGTATAGCCGTGGATTTTAGTGTTTATGCATGAGTGGACTTGACTTTTATCACTGTGAGTATTATTATAGGATATATTATTTGGAGATTTAAATGGCAAAGAAAAAAGGTATTCATTACGTTGATAACAAAAAATTTTTACAAGCTATGATTGAGTGGCGTGAAAGTTGGCCAGATGAGGAGAATATTCCACCTGTAACAAATTATATTGGTGAGTGTTTTTTAAAAATTGCCACACATCTATCCTACAAACCAAACTTTATCAATTACACATACAGAGAGGATATGATTTCTGATGGGATTGAAAACTGTTTGCAATATGTCAAAAACTTTAATCCAGAGAAATCAAAAAATCCTTTCGCATATTTTACGCAAATAATCTATTATGCTTTTCTTCGGCGTATAGCAAAAGAAAAGAAACAAAGTCATGTAAGGAATAAGATGATTGAGCGTGACGCATATGACTCTTTTATCACAATGGAAGGTGATGATACTTACTACTCTGTTGAGGGCATCGACACTAAATTATTTTTACCAGAGGATGATGTCTACAAACCAAAGAAAAAAGAATCTGCGAAGAAAAAAGGATTAGAGGTTTTTATGGAAGATGGTGATGGGAAATCCGTATCCTAATTTAACGAATAGTTTTGTTAGCTTTTTCATAAATAGTTTTAGAGATTTGAAAGATAAAACTCTTTTAGAGATTGGTAGCGGAGAGTCAACTGTTTACTGGTCTAACTATTTTGGTCAAGTGTGTAGCTATGAGGATGATCCACAATGGGCATCTACTATCAATGTGCCAGACAATGTAGATTTAGTTTTATATAATCCCTCAACAATATTTGAAGATGATTTTTTTAAGCATAGGGTTGGAACCAGTGATTTCATTATCATAGATAATAATCCAAAAGTTTTACCAAGAGAAAGATTCTGTGAATTTGTTGAGAAATACCAGAGTGATAATAGTCAGGTTATACTAGATAACTGCACATGGAACTTAGACGCATATAATTTTATGCTGGGTAGGTATTTCTGTATGGACTTTCCTGGCCAAAATAAAAGTGGCGAAACAACAGTTACCTCTTTATTCTTTGCGAAAAAAACAAGTAAATATTTTAGTCCAGAACAAATAAAAGCATGGGAGAAAACCTCTT
>VTLG01016260.1_pt1 | contig 44208 bp, 61 predicted proteins | sample 4694571 | NCBI WGS metagenome assembly VTLG01 (sample SAMN12604809, study PRJNA352737) | marine metagenome | biome: ENVO:00000447; feature: ENVO:00000209|ENVO:00000569|ENVO:01000036; material: ENVO:00002151; isolation source: viral sequences binned using virsorter ...
TCCAACCGATGTAACATTCAACGGAATAGTATTAACTGTTAAATCGGTAGTTTCTTGTTCGGCATACTGTCCAAATTTCAAATATACATATGTCATTTAATCACCCCATTGTTCTTGAAGATGTGCTTCTATTCATTTTATTATTTACCATATTACCTATTTTTTCTGCAATTCTTCTTAATTCTGCATCAGAAGTATCTTTCGCATTAATAGTAATATGATTATTAATTACTGTTGAACCGCCTGTCATTGACTTACTTTGTGAATTAGAATAAACTCTTGAACCTGCTGGTAATTTAACTAATTCCGGCCCTTTTTCACCAACAAGATTCACCCTACCTGTTGTTAAACCGCCTTTATGCAAACCTAAAAACGGTGCAATTTTCGTATCGTAAAAACCTTCATCGGGGTCATCTGTTAATGCATCTTTAATGGTATTTAGAACCCTTTCAAATGGTTTTTTGACACTATCTATGCGCTTGTATAACTGCATTAGTAATGCAGTTAATAATGCAGAAATTAAAACAAATATCATAATAGGCAAAGCATATATTCCTATCAGTAATAGGGCTTGAGATAATAAATATTTTACAAAATAAATAACTAATAACATTCCTCCTATTTTAAGAAGAAGCATACCGGCCTTTTTCCAATTACCATCCGAAAGAAGCCAACCCACTAAATCAAATATAGAATAGAATAATCCAACTGCTACTGCAAACACACCATTTATAAAAATAGTAAATAAATTCCAACCTATTTCTAAAAATGAAGCCATTATAGTTGATAAATAGTCAAACATAGCCGTAAAGTCACCCGATAAAAATGCCCCTACTGCTCCGAATATCGCTCCTCCTATGAGCAATACGCTACCTATTATTTCTTTAATATCATCCAATACTCCAAATTGACCCATTATATCCACAATATCATAGGCAATTTTAGCAACGGCTAATAGAGCAATCATTCCCAATATGCCGAATATTAAGAACTTGAATGCCATGTTAAGAATAGGGCGCATAAACTGTTGGAAGGCTAACCCTTTCATTTGAATTTTAAGGAATAACTTTTGTCTTTCTTCTTGCTTTTTGACTGCGTTAAATGCTTTTATAGCAGGCTTGAAAAATTTATTTATCCCTGCTACAATCCCGTCATCTCCTCCCATATCGGGAATACCCAGAAATTGTTTTTGTTCTTTTCTTTTTTTCTTTTCATCTTCTTCAAGTTGTTTAAATTCTGGACTACCTGCGCCTTTATCAAATGCTTCTTGTATTTTTATTGCTTCTTGCAGTTTGACTTTAAAGGAATCATATGACTTTTTATTCTTTTCAACATTTTCTGTTACCTGTTCAAATGCTGCTGCATACGCTTCTTGTTCTGACTTTCCTCGAATTATTGCTTGATTAAAGGCATTGGTGGATTCTAAAGCCTCTAGTTGACTATCGGTATAATCAGCAATTTTAATTTTAGTTATATCCACTTCTTTATATGTCTCTTGCAGTTGCTTTATGTGTGCATCTCTTTTTTTCATTTCTTCAGTCATTAGTTTTTGCACTTCAGCCGCCCTATCTGCGGTATTTTTAGCAAAGTTTTCTTTAACTGTTTCTGCGTATTCAACTGCTTGCATTTTCGCTTCTTCTTTTTTCTTAAACTCTTCATACTCTTCTTGAGATATTCTTCTTCTTGCCATTATTTTAGTTTGTTGTTGTTGTAATAATTTTAATTTTCCTTTGGCTCTCGTTACGGCTTTACTATGTTCTTCTGCTTCTTGTTTTCCCATTTCTTCAACTGCTTTTAATTCATCTGCTAATCTTTTCTGTGTTTGCTCCGATAATTCCTTTGTTTCTTTTACTCTTTGCACCAAAGAAGAATTCATGTCTTTTTCTGCTTTTTCTATTCTATCAGTATATGTTTTATGGACTTTGGTTAATTCTGTATATTCTTCACCAATCTTTCTTACACCTTTGATGCTTTGAGCCAAAGCCTTTTCTTGTTCTGTTTGAGCCTTAATAGCCTCATCCGTTCTTTCACCAAAAGCACCGATAATTTCTAATGTTCCACGCATATAATTCTGAAACTTCCAAAGACCTGTTCCGGAAGTTATACGGCTAAATGTAGTCCAACGCTTACCGGCCTTTCCTGTTGATTGAGACCATTTAACAATCCTACTACTACTTAACTTAAATCTTTTATCATTTTCAGCAAGTGTCTGTGATAAATTAGCAATAGATTGTGAAACATTGTTAATGCTTTGTTCAGCCTCAGACATCATCTCACCCTCGCTCTTTTTTCTGCTTTATCCATTTCTTCTGCTTTAATTTCCTCAACAACTGAATGAACCTGTAATAAATCTTTAACAAGATTAACAGGCATTTTATATACTTCTAAAGGGCTTATTCCTAAAGCCTTAGAAAGCATATATACGGTGATTAAAGATGCCGTTTTAGGGTTAGTTTCCTTTCCCTTAAACGCACCCTTAATCATCCTTTTTTTCTTCATCCTCCTGCATCAGATTCATAGGGTTAGGGAGAATTTCTTTTAATTGGTTGCCAACATAAGGGCTAAGACGCAACATATCAACTGTTGATAATGAAGGTTCTGTCTTTTCAATGAAGTTTTCGACCATATACCTATACATGGCATTTATATCAAGGTCGAAAGATTGAGTGCGAGAGTTAATTTTCATAACGGAATTCAAGGCTTTTTCGGCTTCAAGCCAAGTAGGTTCTTTAACCCATACCTTGAGATATTCGTCTAATTCTGCTGACACTTTAACATAATGTAGTGTCGATTCGTTCAACGCAAAAAGCGCATTTTTATTACTTATAATTTTCTTTTCCATATTATCCACCTTCAAAACCAACAAACAAACAAACGGTGTTGGTGGAATATTATTCTGCTAATTTAGACTTCTTAGGTTCTTCTTTTTTTACCTCAGTAGTTTCTTTTTTAGCAGGTTTCTTTTTCTTTGAGGCTTCTTCTAGTCTTTTTCGAACTAAAATTCCTTTTTCTGATTTTGATACCATTTAATCACCCCTGCAATATCCAATGAGTTTTAACTGTGCATGATTCTAAACTTCTAGGCATTACTGTTCCTTCAACAGTAATTGGGCCTTTATCTTCAGGAATAGTAAAGTTAGCAGCATTTAGGTGATAATCTGCTAATTTAATAAGTATTTGTTCTCCATTTGCTTTATCAAATTGTAAAGTAAGAAGAGTTGAAGAAGTGTTATCTGTTTCTGTTTCATTAAACAATTCTTCAAACAGTTTATCATCAGTTACCATAGCAGTAAATGAAACTTCATAATTTCTTTGTGCGGGAATACCTTCTTTTATGTTTTTGTTACCAATACCAATATATCTTTTATCTTGTAAGTTGTTATTGATAGTTAAAGTTAGGTTAGTAACCTTTAGGAATTGTTGCCCAAAGATACTAAACAAACCGCTTGAGAAGAAGAATGGCTCTAAAAATTCAGGGTCTTTATCAGTTGTGCTTGAATCGTTAGCCTGTTCAAAATTAAACAATTGGCGATTATCTGTTATTCCGCCCCTTGCTTCATAGTTTTCATTTTGGTCTAATTTATGAACTGTTTTTGTATTCAAATCCATAGTCATTTTGACTTCTTCATTTTCATTAGCGGTCATAGTAAATGTATTTACCCTATTTCCGGTAGCAATTCTAACGAAGGTAGTGTCTTCCGAAGCACCATCAGTTGTATTAGTAGTCAATGTGCTAGATTTAGCCAATGTTTGCTCAAGAGCAAAAGAAGGAAGTTTTTCTCCATTTGCTTCTTCAAACTTGTAAGTAATTGGTTGTGATAGCCCCGTAGCGGTTGTTGTTGTTCTATTTACTAATTCCGAAGTTCCGGTAGCATCAAAACCATGAAGTAAAGGAGGGACTAAAGTATCAGAACCTCTTGCGGTTTTATAGAAAATTGGCCCTTGTTCTAAGAAAGTATTAACTGTATGTTCTCCTGTTGAATTAGACGACTCAAGATAAATATGTCTTCTATCATCAACAGTAGGTGTTCCATGAGCATTTAACAAATCAGTAGGAGAACGGGCAGAAGGATTTCCAAAAGTAGCAGTAATTTCTGTGCATTTACCTAAAGCATAGTAAAGCCAAGCACCATGATTAGCCATCAATGCCAAATTGCCACCGGAAGCAGTTTTTATTCCCTTATATTGATGAGTAAAGTTTCTTGAGCCTCCAAGTGAAAGATTCAATTGTTTCATTTCCACTTCAAGATTAGGGAATGTTCCTGTTTCTAATAGACCTAACCAATTATCAGCATTCAATCTTTTAGTTGATGAGTTTTTTTCTCCTACACATGGCGCACCATATCCTCTAATGTGAATAAAATCACCAGAAACAATTGTTCTTGGGTCGGGAGAGAGAACTATGTTATTGTCAGTGTTTGAAATAATAGTGTGAGTTGAAATTACAGTTGTTGGTGCGCCTGTTGCATATAATTCAACAGTGCATCCTGTGTATAAATTATTTACCATTAAAAAGTGTGCAGCCCAAGTGCTATGAACTCTAACAGTATTTGTGTTTCCGGAATTATCTCCGCTACCTGTGCTATTGCTATGGTCTAATAATACATACAAATCCACTTCGGGAATCATCGTTAAACTTGCTTGACTTCCTAAAAATATATCTTCTGCTGACATAATTAATCTCTCCTTTCCTTTACAAACTTACTAAGGGAGTGTTAATGCGAATCTTTTTGCTTCAATGTTTACTTTATATCCAAATAATCGTTTTGAACGGTCATTACTTTCATTTCTAGAACCAATAAATATTTGATTAAACTTAGAACCATCACTTGCAGTATAGCCCCTTCGCCCCCGTTCAATTGCATGACGAGCAATCAAGTATAAAGCCCTTAGCCTATCTTTGCCAAATGCAGCGTCAGTTCCAGCCCTTTCATCATGTATTGTTCGAATGTGCATAGTGAATGTATATGTCTCATGTCTAACATCAAAATGAGTAGTAGGATATTCTAGGTTTTGTCCATCCTCAAAGAATATAATTACATCTTTAGCGGTTAAATCATACCTAACTCCTCTATTTTTTTGTAATGTTCTAACATCAACAAAGTTAGGAGTTCCAGCGTGGTCTGCTGAAATAGTGCCAGCACTTTGTAAAGTAGTAGCGGAACTAGCCCAATTAGTGCTAACTAAATCAATTAAAAGCGAAACTTCATCCATTCAGCCGCCTCCTTTTTTATTTGTTCACTAACCGCTTTTGAGTAACTTTCACTAGCATTGTTAATCATTTCTTCTTCGCTGAAACTAACATCGAACCCTAATATTTCTGATAATTCTTCTAAAGCGGCTTGTCTTTCCTTTTCAATGGCTAAATACCTATTGAAGTCTTTAAGTGAAACCGCCATGCTTCTTGCCATAATAACACCTAATCAAAGTAAGAACACTAAGTCACCTTTACCTTTCAGTATGTCCATAGCCTCTTTTGTCAGAATATCATATTTCTCTTTAGTGTTAATATTACCGCCTGTTTCAGCAATCATTATTGTTTGGTCGTCATGTCGTAATATTTCAGCCGCTACTAACATTGTTGTTGCTTTGTGTATTGCAGAAGGAACACGGCTACTGCCAGCAATATAGGTTATAATGATTGAATTTTGAGTATGATAAGGATAATCTCTAAGGAAGAATACTCGACCTTCATCCCCGATAGTCCAAAAAGAACCAAGTCTCTTCATATCTTGCATATCAGTAAATGGTGTTGATGTAGTGCTTGAATCTTGACCTGCTTTATCTGCTATTGTAAGTGTGCAAGCAGAACCATCTTCACCGGATAAAAGGCTAGAAATGTTGATTTTATTACTATCATCGGGGTCTGTGCTGGCATAAAAGAAATCACTTATGTTTAGACCATTAGGTGAAGAAGTCAATACTTTGTCTCTTGTTGCGCCTGTAAATTGTGCAGTGCTAGCAGGGTATTCTTCATTAATCAAATGGCATATTTCCTTTGCAGTTGTTTTAGAACCGAAGCCATTATGGAATGTATTATGTGCCGCTAAACTTCCTTCTGCATGATGATACAATACCCACGAATCACCACTATTAGGTAATTGTAATGTAATGCTTCTTAGATTATTATATCCGCTACTGTCTAATGTAATAGATGAGGAAGCCGATGCTAACTCTTGATATTGATTTCCTTGCCAAACCTTTAGAGAAATAATCTTCTTAACTTTCATAGTATCTAACTGAATAAATCCAACATAGCCACCATAATAAGATTGCATAGGATGGCGAATAAACTCAAAGTTATGAAATTCGTTTTTATAGATAATTGGTCTGTATGACCTCTTTACTTTATCATCAACAATACCTTCTATGTTTTTGATAATAGCACCAACTTGTGCTTGAGAAGGGAATGTGGAAGAAGAAAATGCTGGGACTTGTAGCATATCAGCGACGGCATCTTTATCTGTATAAAATCCATTACCTGTTGAATAGTCAACATTGATTGTGGTATAGTCACTAGGGGAGGATGCTACGGGCATTATATCACTAACTCCAATTCTTTTAATTTCTTATTAATTCTTTTAGCAAATAAATTAATATCTTTTTTGACTTCATAATCCTTTTTACCGGAATAAGAAACTCTTGATTTTGGCTTTTCATCATCTGTTGCTTGCGGGGCTTTCCTTGTTCTAGGTTTTGCCCTAAATGGTGCAACTTGCGAACCTCCGCCTGTTCCTTTAGGGACAACCGGAGGAACTAATTCTTCTTCTAACATTATGTAAAAACTATTAACATTGTAAGTAGTAACCATTGTCATTTTACCATCTTTCTTTTTTCGTTTATCTTCTTTAGTTACTTTCAGATATATTCTGTAATTATTTTTCAAATCATTCAATGCTCTTTTAACCATATTATTCTTTTTAACGAATGCTTTTGGATTAGTAAACGCTTCCTTCTGTTCTGCGGCAGTTAAATTAGAAATAGGAGATTTTATTCCTAGTTTTTCTTCAAACTCTTTATTCAACTCATTTCCTTTCTTTTGATATTCTTCTAACCAATTTTTCATTTTTGTCATGGCATCGTTATCATAAGCGTCTGTTGCTTCATCAAATATTTCTAAGAAATACTCATCTTTAGAAAGACCCATTTCTTTAACGGCTTTGGATTCTTTTGTTGTTTTATACAGTTTCAAGTATTCTTCCTTAAATGTAAAATCATTATCTCTTCCTTTTCCTTTTATTAAATTAGTAGGAACAAAATTTAATTCTTCATCAGTTAATCTTTTACCGGCTTCGATTTTATTTCTGATAACATCGTATTTATCATCAAACTCATTATATGTATCTGTAAAGTCTTTTATTTCTTTTCTTAAAGTAGCAGTCAATCTCATATATTTTTTTGCTCTTTCTAACGATTCGTTTAAACTTTTTAATAATTTAGTTGAGTCCTCTAATTTTTTTTGCTGGCGTTCTTTATCTTCTTTTGAAGAAACAGATTTAAAATCGCTAATTAACTCTTTAGTGTCATTAATTAATTTTTTAGTATTAGATATTTTACCTTCTAAAGATTCCTTTATCTCTTCTGCAAAATAAAGACTTCTAGTAAAAACATAAGGTAAGTCAAAACTTTGTTTTACTTCTCCTTTGGTGTTTAATTTAACCCTGCTATAAAATTTATCATAAGATTGCATTATATCCGAGGGAATCAACTTTCCCCTTTCTAACCCAAACTTCATAGATGTATCAATAGGTTTTAGTAAATTTATTTTACGACCTACCTTTTCAGCGTAAATATAATCAAAGCCTAAACTATTGAGTTTTTCAGTTTTAGTTTTAGGTTTTCCTTTACTTGGTAATTGTGACACTACATTTCTTTCATCGAATTCTAAAACTTTAATTTCTTTTTTTCTTTCTGTTTTTTCCTTTATGTCATTTTTATCTGCCTTTGAAAGAAAATTAAAATAATTATCAATATCTGCCCAGCCCATTTCTATTTCTTCTTCGAAATCAATACGGCTAGTTTCACCTGTTATATCATCTAGGACTCTATCAGTTCCTAAATCCTCAATAGTGTAATTACCTACCTTATCTAAAAAATATATTTTGAAATCCATATCCAATTTTCCGATTTTGGTTTCTTTTATCTTTTTAATAGCGGCTTCGTTAATCGAATCAAATTCTTTTTTATCGAAATCATCATTTATTTTAGGAATGCTTTCAATATAATCATCAATATCATTATAGTCCTTTTTCCTAGTTTCTAAATATTTACTACCGAAAATGAATTTCTTCATTTCGTTTGTGGCGTATTTGGTAGTCCAATTGATAGCCCTACCGCCAGCACCACTGTAAATAATTTCCATTGTGAATCAACTCACATTAGCCATTTAGCCCAAGCCGCACCTTTTTGTATTGCTGAACCTAATCCTAATCCCGAAGAAGGTGGTTCGTAACTCATTTGACCGTTAGCATCAATCCAATAAGGTCTGCCATATCCGTCTGTTCCATTCGGAGGAATAGGATAGCCTGAACCGTTATTTACTGCGTTATTCACTTGGTTATACTGTTGCATATTACCTGTTACACCAGCAATTGCCGCACTAGCAGAAACCTGTGTATTTGGTGTTGAGAACCCTTGAGATTCTAGGTATTGTTGTTTTGCCATCTTTCTTTGATTGATAATTTCTGTATTGATTGCTGAATCTAATAGCCTTGTTAAATCTAAATCAATGTTTTCTTTTGTAATTCTTTCAAATTCTGCCAAAGCACCGGATTGTAATTTCATTGTCCCTGATGTTGAATCTTGGACAAATACTAATTGCGTTAACATTTGACTAACTGTTCTTGCTACTACATCTTCCATTAACTGTTCCAATGCAGCAAAAAATTGTTGACCATGATATTGAAAAAACTCTTCAACATGATTTTCTTGTAATGAAAGCAAATTGCTAACATTTTTGAATTGTTGTTCTGATTGTGCTTGAACTGCACCCATTACTGCTCCATTACTCGTTCCAAACATTCCCATAATTATTCCTCCTTATTGTTGTTACTTATCAGATAATTTAATCTTTCCGTTGATAATCCTATTTCAACAACCAAACGGACAATTTCCGCCATAGTCGTTTCACTATCCGCTAAGGTGGGCGGTTTAATAAGCCATCCGGTTGAAGTAAGACTAGCAACATCTTCTTTGCTTAGGGTTACAAGAGGAGTTTTCTTCATAAGTTGAGGAGTTTTTAATTTAGGAATAAATGCTTTGAAGTCCAAGCCGTGTTCATCAGCAAGGATTTGTTGTTGTAGCATTTCCATTTGTTTATGAATTGCTGCGTGTTTAGGACAATAAGTGCCTCTCATCGGTCTTCCTTTGGTAACTTTATCTAAAGGAATAGGCGGTCTTAGAAAATCTCCGGCTTCCCAAACATGATGTGTTCCACAGACAACGCATACATCTTTGAAATTAAACTTATGACCGTATTTTAATTTTAGAAAACTTTTCTTTTCCGGTAATAGAATCTTTTTTATTTCTTTTAGTTGCTTTTTAGGTTTGATAGCATCATATCTGTATTCTGTTATATTCCCACCTGCTCTAAACTGTTGTTGTTTAGGTAAAAACTTATTCAAAGAGAATGCTTGTATTTGTTTTGGGTTGCTTAAATTAGGTGTTACTGAAACATCAGTGCCTATTAGGTTCGGTTGTTGGTATGCCATATTTATTCCTCAATAATCTTTTATCATTGTAGTGATTCCTTTATACACCATTTCGGGGTCTGATTTTGCTGATACTATGTATTTGAATGTCGGTATTCCTTTATCATTTAATTGCCTCATACCGTATTTGAAAGGTTCAAAAATCTCATGTTTTTCAATAGACTTTTCTGACTTATGTTTTTCTCCCCATATGTCATATTTATTAGCCCATATTCCTACTGCTAAAGGATAGTCCTTTTCTTTTTTCTTTTTACCATTCGGCCATCTATCACTAATAATAACATCAACTAAAAACTTCCACGCTACTTGATGGTCTAAATTAACTCCGCTATCTAAGTGCCTATGGTCTATCATAAAAATAATGTATTTAGGTTTTCTTATTCTCATATCTTTAGCCCATTCTTTCCAATATATCGCTTCTCCTCCTATATCAGAACTTCTTATGGTGTGCATATCTCCATCTATTTTAATTGTTTTTCTTGTTGGTCTATGTAATCCAACAGTCCTTTCATTAATTTGCTGCACTTCTCCTCTTGTTCTTAATTGGTGACTTAATGTTGTTTTGCCTACCATTGTTGCTCCATAAACTCCGAAATTAATTGCGTGTATTTTTTTCCAAAAACCTATCATCGCTTCGCCAACAAGAATAGCAAAACCTGTCATTACTGACAAGATTAAACCTCCCATGAATGCCAAAGGTTGTCTAATAGCCAACCGACAACATTTATGTCAAAGACTCCCATTATGTTTCCCAAAAAGAAAAATGATAAAGAGGCACAAGTGACCCAAAACCACATTCTCATTTTCATAAAAAACATATCAGCAGAATGCGCTCTGCTTTGATTATAAACATAGTCGGTTTCAGTAAAACCCATTATGTCATTAAACATTTATTCACCTCATTGTAGTTTAGCCAAAAAGTCATTTGAAATTGTGTTTTCGGTTTCATACATTGAAGTGCTTGGTGCAATAACATTAGTATTGTATTGCTTCATAGTTTCTGTAAGTTTTTGTCTTTGTTGCTCATCTCTCGCTCTGCGTTCCCAATAAGCATTGATTCTTCTATCTAACAATCTCAACTCTATCTTATCATTAAGTGATAAATCAAAAATAGCCTTTAGGCACATAATTCCACCAACTGTAATTAGCCCAAACAAAGTAGCATGGGCCAATGTAGTGTATGGGAAATTAACTCCATAGTTAGCGTAAAAATATACATTAGCACCGCTAACAGTGCCAACGAATAGTATAGTCATAATTAGTCTAGTATCTTGATTTAGTGCTGCCATTCGACCACCTCAGTTAAATTCAATAGAAACATTAACGGTGGATGAACCGGCTTCTGCTACTTCTAGGTATAAACCTGTATTACACAAAACTCCGTGCATATCATATTCTAAATTATGATAGCCATTAGTTGCGCTAGAAATCATGGCTATTTTAGTGCCTGTATTATCTAGTCCATCATAGACATTAATGGTTACTGCGTCACCACCCGTAACAAAAAGAGCCGCATGAACGCTAACTAGTTTTGTTCTTCCTGTAACAATTAATTTGCTAGCACCTAAAACACCACTTGACCTGCATGAATAACCCATGTTCATCACCTCTTCTAATACAGCGAGGCTAACGCTGACTATTTAATATGCCGGTTGTAATTATTCCGTAAGACTTGATTTGCTAGAAGATTTACTAGCAGTAGTCTTTTTGGTAGTGGTCTTCTTCTTAGGGACTACTTTAGGCGGTAATAGAGTTTTTACCAGCATTTCTGCCGTCAATTCATCTTTACCTAATCCCGAACAAGCACTAGCCAATAATTTTTCATCGGCTTTTTCTAAATCCAAACGGTCACATTCTTCAAAAGTAAATAGGAAGTTAGGGTCGCCTATGCGGTTAATCGCAAAGGCAACACTAACCTCTATTTCTTTTTCTCTTGTGATAGTATCGTTTGGTGTAACTTGTAGTAATCCCATTGTTGAATTAGGGGTTAATTTAAGTTTAACCAATTAATTCACCTCAAAGATTGCCCCAAATTCTAAGTCTTGTTGCACAAGTTGGGTCGCCATCATCAGAAGCCGCAGTAGCGTTTGTTCCGTCTAGATTAGTAAATATAATCAAGAAAGAACTGTCTGATTCATAAAGACCGCCTGTTGAAGTTAGAATCTGTGGGTAAACATCGTTAGCACCCTCATGTCCGGTAATTGATACACAATGTATTGTTGATAGACCAAATGCAGAAGCAGGGATTTCTGCCCCTGCCGCTACATGAGAAGTCACATCTAATAGTGCGTCAACCACATACTCATCACCACTAACTTTAGGGCGAGTATTACCCTTATGGTCGCCCAAAAGAGTTACTGTATAAACTAGAGCCACTTAATCACCTCATTGACCGATAGCCATGAAATATACTACATCACCGCTAACACAATGAATTGCTACATCACCGCTTGCAAGTGGCAAATCAGCGTTAATAACTGCCGCAGCCGCTTCTTCAGCACTACCCTTATGAGTAAATACTAGAGAATCAACGCTTGAAAGCCCTGTTTCGATATTTCCGTCTGTTGAATCGGTAGTGGTTTGTCCACAAACAATTCTTCTGTTTCCTTCTAAATTCATTTCTAAATGTATAACTGTTGCAAATGCCATATTATCCTCTCCTTATTTCCTCACTGTATGTTAGTAATTTTTCCTTGACCCTTGAAGAAAGAACAACCGACTTCACCGATTGTTCTATACAAAGCCCTGTTACCTAATGTTCCTACACCGAATGGGTTTCCATTAGCAATACCATCTTCAAAGTATTGAGTTGGCTTCATAACTGATAGCCATAGATGGTCTGTATCAAGGAATAGTAGGTCTGATAGTTTAGATGATGCTAGTCCGGTAGTAGTCATGTCCTTTACAGGAATTAGCGGAATATCGTAGTATGTTGCTACTCTAAATCCTACTTCTTGACCCTTTGTTCCACGAACACCGTTCACTGTTGGAACAATTTCTTTTCTATCCATGAATCTTTCTTGACTTTGCAATAGGTCTGCAAGTGCTTGAATGGTATCATATCCGGTTAGAATAACCTTTGGTGAACCACCAGCAAGTCTTAGGTTGCGAACCATGTTATTTAGCAAAGTTAGAGTTAGTGACCTAACTCCTGTTGCCGCATAAGTTGAACCTGCATCCACTTCTGCATCAAGGAAAGAAGCACTATCACGGTTTGTTCCGTAAATGTGACTTACATTTGTTGCAGTAGCACCATCAGTCATTAGAGAAGATTGTGCATCCAATAGGTCTAATTCAGCCTTTGAAGTAATAACCTTCAACAATGATGTGTAGTTGTTACCAATGTTAGGCAATAGTGTTGCTTCACCATAAAACTCTAGTGGCATAACAAGCATTTTGTTTTGGACTTCAGCGTGGTGCTTACCCATATCTTCACGCATTTGCGCTCTAATATCGCCAATTCCATCGTCAATCTGTGCCATTTCCATAGCCAACTCGCTGAAATCAAATTGATGAGCAACTACTTTAGGACTCATGTTCAATTGAGCATAAGTTGGTGCAATTGGCCCTAATCCATCTTGTGCAGTTGAAAGACCTGCATTTTCTGGAACACCACCAATAGAATCTGCTCTAGGTGTATCTGAACCCAATTCTCCCAATGTTAGGGAAACATCTGCTTTATCAACAGTAAATAGATTACCGCTACCACCAGCAGGTCTGCTCTTTAATACTCTCCAACCGCTTGAAGTGTATGGCCTCTTTGAAATCATAGACAATGCGTTAACTTCACGGTTTAGCATAGACCAAACCTTTTGTCCATAAACGACATTGTATAGTGCTGATACATCAGAAACGGCTGAACCGCTAAATGACGGAGAACCGTCATGTCCTGTGTGTATTCCACCAACCATACCTGCTTGCTTTAGCAAGGCATTTCCGGCTGGAAGATTCATTCCGTATGTTTGTGCTTCTAAATCTGCTATTGTGTTAATATATCCTGTCATCTTAATCACCTCAAATATTGTTCACCATTTTGTGAATATCGCTCCAATCCATTGATGCAATATCATCAATGCTTGGCATCTTAATTACTGACTCTTCTTGTGCTTTTAGGATAGTTTCCTTTTCAGCAGTAAGAGACTTTCTTAGTTCGCTAAATTCTTCTTTAATGGAAGCAATTTCAGCCTGTGCGTCATATTGTGACTTTGCGAGAATGTTCTCACGGTTTGAAACTTCGTTGCTAAAGCGAGTTTCAAAAGACTTGCGAAGGTTATCGTATGCTAGTTCCTCAAGTTTTTCTTGACGGAATGCTTCGTAAGCCTTCTCAATATTTGCATTTGATAGGTTTAGTGTATCAAACTCATTGTTTTCAAATGCTTTTACAACCGGCATATCGGAAGCAGTTGGCTTTCCGTTGTTAATGACGATTCTATCAGCAGGTTCACCAATTTGATTACCTGCTCCATCAAGTGTTCTTAGGTATGCTTTTTCTGCATCATCCTTGTAAGAGGGGTGTGCGCCTTCTTTCTCATCACCTTCTTCTTCATCATCACCTTTCATGTAATCGCCTCTCTCCATTTCGTCATCAGCCATTTCCATGTATTCAGCATTTTCTTCCATCATTTCAGAATTAGAGTCCATAGTCTCTTCTTCATCGCCCTTTAGACTCTCGACTTCTTTTAGAAGAGTATCTAATTCATTTAGTGCTTTTTCTAGTTTATCACTCATTTTTTCATCTCCAATATCTTGTTTCAGAATATCAAACTTCGCTTCGGGATTAATGCCTTTTTCACATATTGTTACTTCATGGAGTTCTAATTTGCTTATCTCGTTATACTCCCCTAATTCACCGTGGCTTTTCTTTACTTTTTGTAATGCCTGTCCACCTATGCTAAAAGACCTTAATGTGCCTTTGCGAATACCTCTTCCAACCTCTTTGGCTTTTTCTATGTCATCTCTTAATTTAATTACTACAAAGAATCCTACATCATCAACTTCCGATTTCCATAGTTTTCCGGTTTTATCTCTATAAGAGTCCACAACTTCTCCAACTTGAACATTTGAATGATTTGTCATTACATTTCTGAATTTTTTATCTTCCATGAATTTTGTAACTGCGGTTTTTAATGCGTTTAATGTAATTAAATCGTTTTGTTTATCCACGATTTCAATACTTGCATATCCTCCAATCATTAAATCATCGCTTTTTAGAATTCTGAAATCATCATTCCTTGTTGCCATGACACTAATGCTCATGTTCTTCAACCCCTTGTAATTTCTTTCACTATATTAAAGACACGGTTCATTTAGGTGGAAGTGGCAATTTTTTATACTTATCTTCGTAAATATTCCATAGTCCAGCATCGGTGTCTTTATCTGCTGGCTTCTGTTTATACCCTGTCCAAGCCAACCACATTTCCTTTCCATCCACTTCTATTACTCTAAAGTGCAGTTTAGTTTCAAACTTGTTACCCCTCAAGAAATATTCGTGATAGCCTTCTTTCTGAACACCAAGTCCTATTTCTCCAGAATCTATAATTTTCTTCTTGGAAATGTTAGTTGCTATTTGGGCAGGGTATTTATTCGCCTTTCCAAACAATCTGAATATATCATCATCTTTTTCTAAGTCTATTAACCAATTAAGTGTTTCATCTTCTAACTTAATTACTAAGTTTAAGTTTTCATCATCTCTTAGATATAATTTGAAATTACCTTCTTGAAGTTTTTTTGGAGTTTTATATTTTTTAATTTCCTCTTCATCTTGCATAATCTTATCGGGGTCTGCAATTAATTTCTTTTCTTTCTTATCAAAAGAAATACCATCTCTTTCATCCATCCAATTAGGCAGTCTATTCATTTTACTTTCTAGAATATCTTCATATATTTTAGAATGATTTTTTACTAAGAAATCATGTAATTCTTTAGGAGTTTTTGCACCCCTTTCCTTTAGATACTGAAAAGCCGCAACAGTTAATCTAGACTGTTTTGTTTTCATTATTGCTTCTGCTTGACCTTTCCATTCATCTAAATTTGCTAAAGCATTTTTAGACATTAAGTTACTTTCATCGAACCCGTAAATAGTAAATCCATCCATGTCACCTTTAATAATAACATTAGTTTCACCATGAATATAATCAGTAACACTTACTCCCTTTTCTAATGCTTTTACATCATAATTCAAAGATTTCTTTGTATCTTTAGATAACAACTCAAGCGTGACTAATTTATCAGGATATTCCACTTCCGGAACTTCTATTACTTTAGCAGAATAAATTGAATAGACATCTCCTTTCTTTTTTACCTCATCAACTTTTACACGAACAATATCTCCAATATCAACAGATATTTTAGTATTCAATGCTTTTCCTACATTCATATATTTAAGACCATCAATTTCTTGTCCTTCATCAGTCGGCCCAGCCCCTAATGTATATGAATAAAGTTTAGATTTAGTTTTCTTTTTATCTAATACAATTAAATCTAAATCAACAAACTTCTTCCATTTAATCCATTTAGGATTTTTCTTAGTTCCTATGTAATATGTGGAAGTAGCGTCTTTAATGACTACACCTTCCGCAGTAGGCATATCCATAATTTCTTTTGAATACTCTTCAACTTCTTTGATTGAATCTGCTAATCGAGTATCTTTTTTAGAAGGAAAGTTTAGGTATTCGCTCGAATGAACAGAATAATTATTAAACATTGTATTCAATCTATCACTCAAAGGTTCATCTGCTATGTTTTTATCATTATGTCGCATAATATCAAACATATGCGCTTTTAGTTTAGCATCAGGATATTTACCCTTAAACACATGAGCAATAGTATCTGCTCTATGTAGTGCATCCTTTCCATCAAATAATATTAATTCACCATCTAGAATACAATCCCCAAAGTGTTTCTTCTTCATTTCTTCAACAATTTCTTTACACTTATCAGTAATATCTTTTTCATTATAGGAATAAATTTTAATCTTGTTGTCTATTTTATGAACCTGTATTCTCATACCGTCATATTTTTCTTGAACAATGTATTCACCGCTAAATCCTTTTAACTCTTCCATGTCTTCAATGTCAAATATTCTATACATAGGTTTGTTAGGAGTAATAAAATCTGTCTTACCCTTTTCTGTTTCTGATTTTTCAATCATTTTTTTAGGTGTATCAGTTTCCATGTCAATATCTTCTAACTCTTCCCAATCTTCTTCATTGTGTTTAGAAAAGAATAATAGTTCTAACATAGACATAGCAGCCTTAACTTTCTTTTCAACCTTCTTTGAGTCTTTTCCGTCACCATAATGCTCTATAATATACAGGGGTATATCGTCAACTTCTAGGTCAAGTCCCATAAGACCATCCGTAATGGTGTCAGGTTTCATATCTTTAACGCTGTAAATGGATGGATTAAGTGCTTTATTGTCATTTCTCATAGCATAATGCAAGAATTTAACCATTGTTTCCGGTGATTCTAATAACGCTTCAAGAACATTATCTTTGAAGTGTTTGGCAAAAGGGTCAGAAACTTCATCAGAAGCATAACGAAGTTTTTTTACTGCTTCGTATATCTTTTCAGCAATAGTAGTAGTTACATCGGAAGCATCTTCATTATTCAAATCCTTATCATCAATGTAGCGTTTCAATTCTTTTCCAAACTTCCCCGAATCATCATATTCTTCTTTGATGTATTCAATAGAACTTCTCCATTTTGAACCATACTCTTTCGGGTCGGTTCTTGCAGAAAGATAGGCGACCCTAACTCTTTCAAACAATTGAAGTATTTGATTAGAAGCATTACCCTTCTTCTCGAATAGAAGGCCGGATTTAGGCATAAGGCATCACTTAGAATCTAAAATATCTTTACGATAATCTATTATTCTTTTAATTTCTTTAAACTCTTTATCTGTTAAATCGTCTATTGAAGATTTATCTTTAATTATATCATGAATCAATTCGATAATCTTATCTGCCTGTCCAAATCTATACGCTAAACTTTTTCTATCTTCATCTGTTATTGATTTCTTAATTGCATGTTCAGTAGTTTCGCCAGCAAGACCATATCCTTCTTTCTTTTGAGTTTGATTCTTAGGTTTTACATTAGTTACTTTAGGTCTTTTAACTTTCTCAACTTCTATTTCATCATCAAGAGGAAGCCTTTCGTGAACACTTTCTTGTTGTAATAATTCCTTTGCCCTTCTTGCTTTTTCAATAGCAAGACTAACAATTCTTTCTTCTTTAGTTACTCTTTCTGGCATTATTGTCCACCTACCTTTTCCATCATTTTATGAATATCCGACCAATCCATGCTTGAAACATCACCAATAGCAGAAGCACTGCCAATGGTATTATTCATTTTAGGGCTTGGACTTGTTGTAACTACAAGACCGGATTTCATCAAAAGGTTGTCCTTATGATATACAGTCTGTTCTAGTTGTTCTATTTTATCAGTTAAGGCTTTCAAAATCGCCAATACATCTTCATTTAATTCACTCATTTTTTTCACCTTTTTTCTTTGGATAAATCATTTCTCGCAATTGACGATACAAGGTTTCGTAATCCTTACGGAGTTTGGTAGCAGTGGCTACAATATCAAGGTTGCGCTCATCCATGCTTTTCATGCGCTTGTTGAGTTTTTTGTCAGACTTCATAAAATCCAAGTCTTTCAGAACATCTATCAGTTCACCCATTTTAGTGAAGTCCTGTCCAAAAAATTCAGTAGGTTCTGCCGCTTGTAAAGTCTTTTTTAGTTTCTTAGTTTGCTTGCTATCTAAACTATTAAGAATAGTTTTTTCCGGAGATTTTTTCTCCTTTAGAATATATTCTTCCTGTTCATCATAATAATCCCATGTCATTCTTCTTTCCTCCTAGTTGATTCTTTAATATTTTCAAGAGATTTTTTCCATCCTTCGCCTAACTTATCTAATTTTTTGATTTCTTTTTTAATATTAGGAATTAATTTGAGTTTTCTTTTCATGCTTCTTTTAGCATTTTGTATTTTTTCATTGAAATTGGCTGCTAATGCTTCCTGTTCTTTGTCGGGTAAAATTTTCCCTCTTGCTGTAAACCCTTTCTTCTGTGCCTTTTCAAACGATTCTATAAAAGCCTCAATTTCAACTTCTAATATTCTCATTTGCCCCATAGTTTTATCTATTAATTCATCATATTCATAGATTTTATCTTCTATTTCGTTTAATTCTCTCATTCCGATATATAATGTTCCAACTCTTTGACCAACAGTTCTTTTTTCTCTCGCTTCATCTTCTTCTTTTGATTCTTCGGTTAGTTTTTCAGATATTTCTTTCCATTTATCAAATAACTTCTTTTCAGTTTCAGTTAATTCGTTACTAAGTTTTTCTGATATTTGAATAAAATTATTTGCTTTATCAATATCAATATCAAATTCTTCCGGTGGAAATGGTTTTGGTGTTGCTTGAAATATATTATAGAAATATTTTTTAAGTTTTATTCCTTCTTGCTTGAATTTTAATTTTAATAATCTAGGAATTTCAAAATCAGTCTTTTTTTGGTTTTGTATATCTCTAATTGTTGATTCTTTAATTTCTTTCATAGTGTCAGCAATTCTTTGTTTTTTCTTAGAAACTAAAGCACCTGCTTGTTTATTGTAAATTTTTCTTCCAAGTTTATTAATAACATCTAAAATCTTTGTCTCTTCACCATTATACATCATGGTTTTATTCAAAAATTTCATTATCGTTTTGTATGAATCCTCAATATCAGAAAATCCTGTATCGCTATCATCATAAGAAAAAGGTCTTAAACCAATCCCTGTATTGGTTTTATCAATCCAAGCAAATAAATCAGCATCCATAACAGTCTTTGCTTCACTAAAATATTTATCAAAATCATCTGTTTTTATTTTATTCATCTGCTCTCGGAGTTTTTTATAGTTAGTAAACATAATGTCTTTATGTTTTCTTCCAATATCTTCAACCCTTCTTTTCATAGCCTCTTTATTGCTACCTATTTCTTTAGATTCTTCGTCACCGAATCTAAGGTCGCCATAAAGTCTTCTTACCGCATCAGTTATTTTATCATGGTATCTTGGAACATATTTTTTAACCTTCCCACTACCAACATTTGATTTAGATTTCTTTTTAGGTTCTTCCCATTCTTTTGTTTTATCATTCCAAACCAAAGGTTTTTCAGGCTTTACACCAGCAAATGTTGAAGGTCTTCTCATTCCTATTTTTTCCTTCTTTTGTTTTTTAGGTTTTTGAATAACGACTTTTCTTTTAGGCAAGGGTTTAGGATTTCTTTTTGTTTGTAGTAAATTAACAACATCAATAAAGTATAATTCGTTAGAAGCAATAAATTTACTGAAGTCTTTATCCGGATTTTTAGATTTGCTAAACACTTCTAATTTATCTGCAAAATTTTTCCACATTGATTTTGTTGCAGAAGCAACTTTAGTTTCTGATTGTGGGAGTGCAGATTTAACTTTACTCTTTATATTTCCTTTATCTAATAATTCAGGGTCACTAAATAAAACTTCATATATTGCAGTCAATTCAAATTTTTCATTTTCCTTTCTTTGCTCATCAGTTAATTGAGAATCTTTTCCGGTTCTTCTTAAAGAAGTTCCCCTTTCCCTCTTTGTTTCTTCGACTTCTCTCTTATCCTGTTCCCAATTCTTCATATTGAATCTTTTAGCAAGAGTGTTAATAACAGAAGTAATATTATCAATTTTTCTTCTAATTATCATGCTGCTCTCCATTTTAGAATATTTATTTTTAAGAGCCTTTAAGTTCTTGAGTATTCTTTGATAACTGTCTTGGAATTTTCTTTTGTTTTGTAGTTCCCATGTATTCTTTTGTTTTTCTGATAAATCATCCCATTTCACTTCATCATAAGTGCCGGTTTCATCATTATACATTTTAGGAATCGGATATTTTACCTTTTTAAGAGACTCAAAGAAAGTTTTCATTTCTTCATCTTGTAATAAATTCTTTAGTTCTTTTAATTCAGATTCTCCTTCTAAATTACCATATACTTCCATAAAAGAAATAGTATTCTTTTTATCAACAGGAGCAGGTTTATTTTCTAAAGCATTTTTTAATTTTTCATCTGCTTCTTTTGTTAGAATAGCCCACTTCTCATCAAAGTATTCTAAGTCATCTCGTTTGAGTTCTTCAAGAGCAGAAATTTTAGACTTTTCCACTATTTTTCGGAATTTAGGCTTTCCACCGTAGTTTGCATATAATTTCTTTTCGGTTATTTTTCCTTCTTTCTTATCTTTAATAATTTCTTCAATAAACTCAATTTGATTGTCTATTGAATCCTTAAATGAGTTAATGCGATTATTTACTTTTTCTTCATATGTTGAGCCTTTGACTCCTAATGCAGCAAATAATTCTTCATAGTTTTTTCTATCTTCTGGATTTTTTGAAAAATAACGGTCTTTCTTTTCCTGTATTTTTTCATCAGTAATATATTCTTTTAATTTAGCAAGGTCGGATTCTAATTGTTTATCTCCTATGATAAATTTTTCTTGCCAATCACCTTCAGGAGTTAAATTACCGAACATATCCGGACTAAAAGAAATACCTAAATCTTCTAATATTTTTTTAGTTTTCTCATTAACTGTTTTTATAGCACCTTTAGGAGCAAAACCTTTTTCTTTTCCAATACCTTCTATAATTTCTAAATTCCAAAATCTATTTTTATCTAACCATTCTTTACTTAGTTCAAAATTATTCAATTTATTACTCTTTACTTTTTTTATTAGACCATCATAATATGCGACTATGTTTTTTCTTAGGTCATCCCTAATCTCTTTAGATGCAGTATCTTCTATTTTACCTGCTTCTTTGCCTTTCCCCATCATTTGAGAAGCGACATACATTTGTGCTAACTGTTGCCATGATATTCTTTGTTCGGGTTTTTCTAATTTTAACCCTTTGAAACTTCGTTGCATTTCAGAATATGCTTTAGCCTCTTTTTCTAAACCCTTTAGCGGCTTTCCATCATCGTCTAGATAAGGATTATCTTGTTGCTTTACCTTTTCCATCGCCTTTTCTATATCAGTCACTAACGACTTCAATAAAAAAGAAGGGTCATCTTCTCGACCCGATAGAACCGCTTTCCATGACATATTATCACATCAGAAAGGTATATTCTCTTTTTTTCCTCTTCTATTCTTTGGTAAAAGAACCACATCGGGAACATCGTTAGATGAATTAATCGGTTTATGCGAAGTGTCCGGTGGAAGTCCACCAACGGAATAATCACGGCTAACTGTTGCCTTTCGATTATCTGCCGCATTCTGCGCTCTAACCTTTGCTAGTTCTTTTTTCAATCTCATTTCTTTTTGTTTCAAATCTTCTGTCATATCAACCAACTCTCCTTTCGGTTCTTTTATCCACATTTTCATTACCCGCATCTTTAGGTAATCCTGACATTCGCTTATCTGGCCCTACATTCATTGAGGCTTTATTCCTTGTGGCTGGAGGATTTTCCTGTGGTTTAGAACCACCCGCTAATGCTTGTTCTTGCATTTGTCCTAATTGTGATGCATCAATATTTGTTCCCGCATATGGGTCTTTTTCAGCCGGTTTATCTTCTTTACCGCCTTCTCCCATTTCACCTTCAACGGGTTCTGGTTTTTCAAAGGTAAAGTTACCTTCTTCATCCATATCAACTTCAAATCCTAAATTCTTAATAGAAGCCGCAATATTGACTTCTATTTCTCTTTTTCTTAATTCAGCAATTTCATCTTCTTCTTCTGATGGAGGGAGTTTTAGAACCCAATCTGTTATTCCGAATTGCTTAACTAAGTATGGGAATACATAATTATTATACACATTCTGCGCCATTTGAACTGCACGATTAGTAACTAGAATCTGCATACCTTCGTTGTTCAAACCACCGCTTGTAGTGTTATCAGCCATGAAAACTTTGCTAACACCATAGAATGCTGAAATCCTATCTCTTAAATCATCCTTCACAGACATATAATCCATTTCTTTTAGACTGTCCATGAACTTAATCCATTCAATAGCACCTTTACCGCCACTATCTGATTCAACACCCATAACAGGAATAAAGTGAGGGTCGGACTCCATCTTCTCTTTAACACCACGCCAAAAGGCTCTCATTGAATCTAAATTACGAGTTTGAACCGCCAATAATCCTCTTGGCATTCGGCTCTTAGTATATGCTGAATTGACATAATTCTCCATAGCAATAAGGGTCATAATATGATTGTATAATGTAATCACAGGAGAGAACCCATAAAGTCGGCTAGGACTGTATTTACTAAAGTGTAATACTTCACCCTCTAGGAAATATTGGTCTTCACCATTCGCCCTATTAACATAATGAACAGGGTATAGATTACTGCCACACTGTTCACAAGTATGATGGGGTTCTGTATGTAATACATCTCTATGATTAATACAAGTAAATCCTTTTGTTCCTTTTACTCCATCTTCATCTGCATAAATAAACATGGTTACAGGGTCGCCTCTAAATATTTCTTTGATGCGGTGCATTCTAATTTTACCATTACCGTCAATAAAGTATTCTTTGACAAGAACAATATACGCATCATCCATAGTATTCAAATCGTCTTCTAATTCTTTCAATACATCTATGAATAATTGTTCTGATGGATTGACATATCCTTCTAGAAACTTTTCAGCATATTCTAATTGCTTTATATCGGGCTTCTTTAGATTCTCACTACCACATCTTGAACATTTATTAACAGGTCTTTGGTGTTTTTTACCACAATCTTTGCATATAGAATCGTATGCCTTTTCCCAAATATATCCCCTTCGATATACTTCTTGCTTTAATTGAGTAATACAGGTTCTAACAATGACTGATTGTTGAACCATAGAATAAATAATAGGTGCTGTCATCATGTAGTTATTCTGTCTTTCTTGAATACCCATGTTGTATATCTGTCTATCAGCAGGTTTAGGAGTGGAACGCCTAAATAAATTAGTAAAAGAAAATCGCCTCTTGCCATCAGCCATAAAAGAACCCCCTACTGCTTCTTACGATTGCCTTCTCTTATAGATGCTTTCATGGCCTTCGGCCTACCGTGTTTTATCCAACACTTTTCGCAAAACCCGAAAGGCTTGATGTCGGGTGTAGTATAGCATATTCCACAATACTTCATCTCATGCCCTCCATTTTTTGTAAGAACCTTTTAATTTCTCGACCCTCTCTAATTAGAGAGTTACTTGACATTAATAACTCACTAATTAGTTTAGAATCTTTTAACCACTTATCGTATATTTTTTCTATTTTATCTGATGTAGCATCTTTGTAGTCTGCTTTATCTTCAAACGATTCTAAAATCTTCTTAACATCATCTATTCTAATGTGTTGTAAAGGAAGAGAACCATAAGAATGTCTTTCCCAATATCCTTTTCTGTATAAAGAGGCTAATTGTGAATAAACATATTCCTTATTCATTCCTTCGGGAACCTTAATTCCTATGTTATATGGGCCTTGTATCTCGCTAAACTTTCGCATGGGCTTTCCAACATTCTGTTCAGAGCCTCTTTTTTGTAGCCAAAAATCCGCTTCGGGGTAATTTGTTTTAACAACAAAATTAGCCTTTAGCAAATCTCTCCACATTAACAATTCCACCTTCTTCTAGCGGCTTTTGCTTTTTCACTGTATGTCCCATCATCACGCTTAAATCCTCTTGACCTTGCACAAAAAGATTTGCGTCTTTTAGCGGCTTTACTACCACGCTTCAATTTACTTGGTTTAGTAGTAACAGGGGCTTTTAGATTAGAGCCTTGTTCACGCTTAAACTTAGCACGACCTTTAGCACTTAGTCCACCTGTTCTTGCATGAATCTTTTTATTATAACCCTTGAAAGGTTTCTTTTTCAGAATGTCCTCCCAAGTCATTGTTTTTCCCTCTTCATTTGATTCTTTTTGGACTTCTCATCCTTTGTAATTGGGCCACCTTTAGCCCATGTATAACAAGTCCTATCTTCATGGCATTTGAAATCATGCATCCAACAATATCCTAACCCACCTTTTACATCTTCAATAGGCATACAATCTTTCATTCTTGGACTAATATCAAAAGCAATACAATTAGAACACTTTGATTTTTTGGCTACTTCAACTGATGTATTCCAATGCTCCGCAACATCTTCCCAATATTTTTCATCATCTAGATTAAGTGGCCCATAACGAATATCTTCGTCTTTGATTGCAGCATTTCTATTCTTAGTGTTTAGTTTAAGATTCTTGGTTGCCGCAGGGCAAGTTAATTGTTTGAGAATAATTTGCCAATCCATGTTATCACATCAGTTTATCCTTTAATTCTTTTATTTCGCTTTCTAATGAACGAATGACTTTTTCTTTTTTGCGAACCTTGTTCATCTGTGTTTCAAAACCATATCTTTCAATTTGCTGACTTGTTCCTAAAGTTGATAATTGAACCTTATGCTTTTCAAGGTCTTCCTCTAATTCTTCTATTTGTTTAAGAGTAGGTGCGTTATATTCGGCGGCTCTTTTTTTTCGACCAAAACTTTTGCCTCTTTTAATTACATTTTCCCAACTCATGCAGTAAATCCTCTCCCTCGGCTTGGTTTGTGTGTGTAAATATCTCCGTCACTATGTCGGTATATTGCTTTCTTTCTTTGCATAGCACCCAATATTCTTAGTAAATCTTTTCTAGGGGCAATCGCTCTTAGGTTTTTCATTCCTAATGCTCCGCCTTCTTTTTTAATTTCTGCAAGTATCTCCTTTTCTATTTGAGAATCAGATTTCATTTTCTTAGCGACCTTTTTATCCCTAAGTAATTTGAAATCCTCTCCGCTAATTTTACCATCCTTATTAGCATCAATTCTATCTTGGTTTCCTATTAATTTTTCAAAGGAAGGTTTCTCTTCTTCATCTAATTTTTCTGACCCGCAGTGGGCTTTTTCTGCTTTTAGAATATCTTTCCAACTCATGCTCTCATCCTCTTTGTTTTTTCTTTACTAGATTTTTTTCTTGCTAAAGCGACTTTGTGTGCAGCATTTAATCTCTTTTTTGTTTCTGGATTTTTTGCTCTTTTAGCCGCTACTCTTGCTCTTTGTTCAACTAAATTAATTATTTGTGATTGTCTTTTATGTGACTTGTTCTTGAATGCCGAACTATTGAATGTTTCTCTCACATCGCTTGCGGTCTTAAACTTAACGGGAACAGTGTCTTTCGGGTTTTCATCAGTGTATAATCTTCTATCAGAACCCTTTGGTTTTTTACCCGTTCCTTTCTTGGGGTCTTTTTTTAGAAGAGTTTGCCATTTCATATTATCACTTCTGACTAAACTTCTTTCCTGTTGGTATGTGTTGCTTACCCCTTTTAGTTCCTTCTCTTTTCTTTCTATCTTGGTAATTTAATGTTGATTGCGAAGTGCTTTGAAACTTTTTCTTAGGCATAAATCTCCCTGTTGATTTAGGAGGGGGAGTTTCGCCTCTTGCTCTCGCTTTATGTTGTTTTTGACTTCCCCATTCTGCTTCAGTCCAATCATCCAAATCCTGTTGGATTTTTGCTTTGGCTTTGAGAACATCACGCCAATTAATCCCGATAGCCACCACCAGCCTTTTTATACGCTTGCGCTAACATTTGCGCTTTTCTTGCAGACCATTGACCGGCTGCACCACCTTTTGTTCCCGCTTTAATCCTGTTGAATATTCTCTTTCTCATTTTAGGTTTAGTATAATTACCTGCTTGATTAACAGTTGACTTTTTCTTTTTCTTTTTCAAAACTTCTTCCCATGTCATAATTATTCCTCCTCATATTCTGGAAAATCTTCCGGTTGCATTACTTTACCATTCTCATCAACATAATGCCACATAAACCCTTTAGCAGTGTAGCCTGTTTCATCTTCTAAAAAGTTATTCAGTGCTTCATCTATGTATTCTTGTGTCATAGCCCAATCATCGGGAAAACCCAAATCAGCAATAGGAACGGCCATGTATGTTGGTAAATTACTTTCATCTAATCTAACAGATTCACCCTCAATATATTCTGCATCATCCCAATCAACTTCTGTAATTACGAATGTCTTTACTTGCTGTTTAGCAATAATTCCTCCGATGCCTTCTAACTCATCCATAAGGTTCATTTTACAATTGCCTTGTAATTTAGAAATATCATCAACATATATTCCCTCTTTGGAAAAGTCAAACCCAACATGGTCTTTGTGATTCTCCCACTTCATCAGTTTGAATATTTCTTCACACCTGCCCTTATACCAATCGGCCTTCTTGTATGACTTCTTCATGCGGATTAATTCTAGCAACAATTCAGCATTACCTTTCTTCATTCTAAAATGTGGCAAGCACTTTGTCAATAGATTATACACATCATCTTGCGAATAAAAGTTAAGGCGATTTACAGGTCTTGTATCTTGTGGGGATTTTTGGTCTAAGTGTAACTTACCAAAGCCGATAGACTTGTGCATTTCATTCATAAACACCTTACCTCTCTCTCCTGTTGCCACTAATCCTACTCTTGGATTATGGTTTCTATCCATAGTAATGTAGCCATCTGAATCAATAAATGCGGCAGTATAAGCCCATACATTTTTCTTTAATTCATTAGGTAATTTGTAATATGACCCATCATAATGACCTACTTCTAATTTTTTAATCATCTTAGAAATAGTGTTTGATGAATTCATTTTATGTAATTGATTCGGCATTTTATCATGTATGCTTAATAGCCCAATTCCCGGATTTTCACATATTGCTTTCATAATAAAGTCTAATGTTCTTTCTTTCTTTGATTTAACTAAAGATTGGTCACTAACCTTTTTTAATTCTTCTCTAAACTCTTTCTTTGCTAATCTAGATTCTTTCTCTAATTTAGCATATTCAGAACTAAAAGCCATTCCTTCTTTTTTCAAATCAATTTCCCATAATTTACAAAGAGAGTCAACAACAACTCTTCTCTCTTTAACTTCCGAAATTTTATTTAATTTAGATAAATCCTTTTCGTTGAATCTCATCTTTAATAGCGGAACTTTGTAAGGTTTAATCCAATAAATAGAATCAATGCATTTATTGATATGGTCTGCATAACCATCAATAACAGTATCAATCGCTTCAGACATTCTAATTCTAGAATCGCCTTTTAATTTCCTTCTTGCTTTACGCATCTTTCTAACTAAATCTGGAATGTTTTGTCCATCAACAACATATTCCGATGGGAAGGTGGATAACCTTTTTCTAGCATCAGTGGCGTTTATATTAAGATTCTTTGAAAGAGTAGTCACTGCTTCATAATCTGACATGACATAATCAGAAACGCCTGTCAATTTGATATTCAAATCACTTTCAACTTGAGTGACTTCTTCTTCCTTTTCACGCTCTAATTCAGCAAGACGCTTCATTCTTTCTGCGGCTTCATCGTATTCATCTGCTGAAGTCATACTTTACCCCCCACTCTTTTGTATTCATCGTAGTAATCTTCTATTTCATCCGAAGTTAATGAACGACCTTCTTCTTCTTCTATTTCTTTTAGCGTAGGAACTCTATTATGTAGTCTTTGGTATATTCTAAAATAGTCAAATATTATACTCTTAGGCATATCTCTTGCTCTTGTCTGATTAGTTTCCTTTTCTTTTATTTCTCCAAAAACAGTAGTTCCGTATTCTTTTCCTCTTTTCCTACCGTATTTTTTTGGCGGTTTATTTCTTTTTAGTTTGTCCTTCCAATCTGCCACAATATCGCCTCAGAAGTTCATTCCCAAAAAGCCGTTAGTCTTCGCATACTTGTTAGTTTTAACCGGCTCAAATAAGCCCAAGTCATCCAGCAGTATGAATGTTTCACTCATAGTATGTGTTGCGGCATTCGCTAATGCTAGACTCATCACCATATCGTCATGCGCTCCAATACCCTCAAACTTTCCTTTATCAGTAATAGCGAACATTGACAATTCTTCTATCAGTGTCATAGTAACCCTTCGGCTTTCCTCATTACCATAAGGTAGGCGAATCTTCTCGTTTTCAAAATTCATTTGAAGGCTAAGAATAATTTCCTCTTTTCGTTTTCTAGTGGTATTGAAGTCATGCACATTCAAATCAGACACATTCCTTAACTCCTGTGTAAATGATTTAGCAAAGGTATTTGTTTCAAAAAGGACTACTTCGGGATGGAACATTTTTCCTATTAGACGAACCTTTTCTATGTTCTCTCTAAACTCAACATTCTTTGAACGGTCAACAAATACTATTGTCTTATTGTCATGTTCATCAACTTCTAATACAGTAATTACATTGTAGTCGCCATCTGTTGAAATAGCAGGGTCAACTCCAACATAATACTTGAATCCCTCTCGTCTTTGAGGCTTCAAAACATAATCTTTGTTCTTGGCTTTCTCTAAATAATCCGGATTGAATAGAGAAGTTCCTGTTGAAATAGGCACACACATATATTCTCTTGTGAACATAAGCGAACCTACTTCCGCCTTTCTCGCCATTAGTGCATCATAATTCCATCTCTCCGGCCATAACGGTTCATTCAAAGAATTAAGACATGGGTATGTTCTAACAGTGTAAGCATCATTTTCTGATAACTGTTGGTAAATATCTGTATAACTAAATGGAGTTCCGATTACTCTTAGAGAAGCAGTGTGGTGAAGCGTTGGAATCATATCACCATAAAACCAATCTGTAACCTTCTGAATACCTGTCATACTAAACTCTTTCAAAGGGTCGTCAATTACTATTTCTTGAGGGTGCAGTCCACGAATCTGTGAACCTACTGAACGCTCTAAGATTTGATTACCATTAGTTAGTGTAATGTTTCCAATAGCCCATCCCCTAGCAGGTTTGTATTTCTTTAACATGGGATGGTTAAACATCTTGTCAATATCTCTCATGTGAACCAATGTCTGTTTTTGGTTAGACGAAATGTAAAGCATTTGATATGGTGGCTCTTCGAAAATTAATTTCCAAACAACCCAACTGTGCATAAATACAGATTTTCCGTGGTCACGACTACAAATAATAACTGTTCTTTGAGTTTCATTCATTAGGTCATGCCATTCACTGATATAAGAAGGAAAGTCAAAACCTAATACATTCTGAAAGAAGTATGGAAAAGAGTTTTTGGATAACTCCATATCCATCTGATGTTCAAAATTAAACGGTTCAACTTCCATATTAATTCCTCAATAAAACAAACCATGTGTCTGAATTTTTCAAATATATTTTTCTGACTATTGTTCCGCCTCTATCTTTAGCGACTTCTAAAGCAGATTTTACTTCTGTTGGCACATCTTCATTACCTTGAATTAATCCATTCTTCACTTCTATTGGTTTGAAACTAAGACTACTCAATAATTTTACTCCTTGCTTACTTGCGCCATTTGCTAAAATTGGCTTATCACCATGTTTATCCACAACATATTTTGTAACAAAACTACCTGCACCTTTTTTGTAACTCACTGCTCCTAAAGATAAATACACTCCCTCGAATCTCCCTATTCCATATGAACCAACAGGTTTTCCTTCAAAATATGCAATCCACCATTCACCATCAACTTCTTCAAATATAGTGTTCTTTAGTTGTTTGTATCTTTCTGCTCTTGTTTGCCAATCAATTCCAGCATCAGCAAATATTTTCTTTGTCTCGCTTTCACTAAAACTTCTATCGCTAATAGTGTATTCAAAGCGTTCAGTCAAATAAATCACCTAAAGTTTGCTTTAATAACATAAATATGTTCAGTGCTTATTCCATAGGATTTACTGATTGAATCAAAAGAATCTATATCATTAACTATGCTAGACATTTCACTTGCGCTAATATCTAAATGGTATTCCTTTTCCATTTTGTTAATCATTTCTTCCATATGTTCTATATTGTCAATTCTTTTTCTAGAATAAAATACAGGTTGATTTTTAATTAGTCTTATAGCATCATGGACAGATAGAATCTTTGTTATTATTTCACTCTTCTTAATTTCTTTCAAATCTTCTAAAAGTTTCTTTCTTTGGTTTTCATCAGGAATGGCGTTCTCTCCATGCTTACTCTCTAATAAATCAATAATTGTTTTTAGAACAGTAATGTCTTCAAAACTATCTTTTTTAGATTTTCTATAAGAATCCATAATGCCGATATTATTTCCCCATTCACTGTTCATAAATGTCTCTTCTGTTCTTCCTGAAATACTTTTAATAGAACCTAATATTGCTGCTACATCTCTTTGAATACTTTCTTTCATTTCATTATTCAATTTCTTATCTTTAGGGTCTATGCTTCTAGCAGTTTTGTATAATGCTTTAGAAAACCTAACTGCTTCGCTTTTTATATCATTGAAATTTTGTAGTGCATCTCCCTGTGTTAAAAGATTAGGGAAAGCGGTTAATCTAGGAATATCTTCTTCATCAACAAATGCCTCTTTTGTGGTTAAGAATTTTTTATTGATGGCTTGGAATATTTTGAATTTAGGGTCTAATTTTTTAGTTGCGGCAATATATCGCATAGCATAGTTTCCTTTGAATGGTAATTTAATTCCAGCATCTAAATGCGATTGTTGCGGAGTAATGAAAACCTTTGCCATTAAGTCAACCAATTCATTTATTTTATTATTTACTTCTTTGTTCTTTTTGTTCAATGTTGTAAAGTTTTGTCTAGGAGAACCTGTCCTTCCAGCAACATTTCTGTAATATTTGAAATATTGAATTTTTGCGGGGTCACGGATTCTTCCTCCTTCATCAAACTTTGATGGAGTAGTAGTTCCAGCACCCATCATATCAAGACCTATGCTTATCGGTTGCGTTCCCTTTTCCTCTTGAAGCAAGTTAGCAAACAATTCTAAAAATCTGTCAATGTCTGATGATACCTTACCCGCTTTGCTTTTCAATTCAGTATAATGAGTTCTCATTACTTCGTTATTAGCCGCAAAAATAGGCAGGTGGAATGTCTTTTCTCCCTTCGCTAAACTTTCTATTGTTTCTAATTCATCTAAGAATGTCTCAAAAAGGGCTTCTTCATCATCTTCGCTAATGTCTAGAAGAGTTCTCTTTTCCTTTAGGTAATCTATAATTTCACTTTGTTCTCCCCTCAAAGCCATTAGTCCATCTAAATCATCCTTTACTACTAGAATTCCTAGAGGGTCATACGCCATCTTTTCTGCGTGTTCTATTAATTCTTTTACCTCGCTAACATCAAAAACATCTCTTAATGATTTATCCTGTATTGATAACCTATCTGCTCTATCTGCTCTTTTGCTTTGGGGGTCAATTGCGGTTTCAGTTTGAGTTCCTTCATCTTCTTGCGTTACCAATGAATCCTTTCCTTCTTCTCCCGCATCATCATCATCATCACCGAATTGCTTATCTTCGTCTTTGATTTCATCTCCTAAAAACTTCACATCATAATTGAATATTTTGATAAATTTCATTAGGAATTCATATGACCTAGCCTTAATGTCAGAAAATCCTATTTGCTTACTCTCGAAAGGAAAAACATATTCTAAATCCGGTTCGTCTGAACCTGCCATAAATTCGATAAACTTTCTAACATCTTTATCTGCTTTATCTAATTCAGGATTTCCTTCTTTCAATAATTCAACTAACTCTTCTAATTTATCAATCATCATATCTTGGTCTTTTGCTATGCTTTTCCAAAATCTGTATGTAGCCCTTCTTGTCTTTGCATCTCTCGCTCGTTGCGTATCGCTGCCGAAAATCTTCTTCAAATGAATTTCATGTCTATGAATCTTAAATCTAGTAGTTCCTCTTTTGGATAGCATTCTAAGTCTATCAGCCATAGCATTAATGTTATTTCTAATTGTGTCAGGTATTGGCATACCTTCAATGAAAACATATGTTTTGAAGTCTGATTCTAAATCATTAACATCAACCTTTTTTCCATCTCCTATTGAAAGAAGGTCGGCAGAAAATTGATTTGATAAAATATCTTGAACAGTTAATTTAGAACCATCATATCTTACAAATTTCAAATCTTCAAGAATATCACCAATACTATCTCTCAAATGTTCCTGAAGGTCAATTGTTTTTGAACTAGCCCCTCTTTCTTTTGCGGCATCTTTTGTTTCTAATTCCATTAGATACTCTTTAACTTCCTGTCTCATTTTTGACATAATTTCTCTTCTTTGTTTCAAAGAAGGATTTTCACCATTTTTATTCTTATACTCTTTACTAATAGATTTCTTATATGTCCTAATCTTAGTTTTAATATCTTCATCTATTCTTTCTGCGGCTTGCTTCTTTGCAGTTTTTCCACTACCACGAACAATTCTTCTAAATTCTTTTTCAGCAGCATTTAGAATTGTTGAAACAACATTGGCCTTCAAATATTCTTTCAAAGTTTCTGTCATAGTTCTCGCCTCTTCATTAATGCATAACTAACTAATTTAGCAGTATATTTAGGTGAATCATAAATAGTAGGGTAATTAATAGGTTTTTCTGCAATATTATCTAATGTATTTTTTAGTGCTTCTTCGAAATTATTCTTAAATAATTGCAAGTTTGTTTGCATCTTGGTTGCGAAGTCCCTAACTGCTTGTAGCAAGGACTCGTTTTTCACTGTTAAACCTTTCTTCGCTTCTTTGTCTATTTTCTGCGCTTCGGTGATAAGAGAACCCGACATGGAATTGCAGATATGGTAAAATACAGACAGGGCTTCTTTGATGCTATTGCCCTTTGTATTCAGTGCATCTTTTAGTTTTATGTCTTGGAAATGATTCCTCAATTTATCTTCCTTTTCTTTAGAAGTAGCCAATATACTGTATATGGTTTTCACGATTTCTGATTCACCTTGTAAAAACTTCTGTTCTTCATTTAGACTAACAGTTAATTTTCGCTTTCTGTAAAAAGCGGTGTCGAAGGAATATCCTTCCGATTTCAACCAATCTCTATATTCTTCTTCGGCTTCTTCATCTTCAAGGACTTCCTCTAATTCTGCTTGTATTTCTTCCGCCACTTCTTTGTTGTTAAAAATAGCCTTTTGGGATTCTTTAGCCTGTTTGGGATTAATTATTGTATAGTCGCCATCGTTGATTTCTATTCCGCCTTCATCTATCATATATTCTATAAAAATAACTGCTACTGAATTGACAAGTGCTTCACGATACTCTTGTTCAAATGCCTGTCTTTCTTCCGTGTCCGGTGCTTTTTTAGCATCTAATTCAATAGCCTGTTTTTGTTTTTTTGTTTTTGCTGATTGCTTTTTCCACGCCAATAAATCATTTCTAGTTAAAATTGTTTCAGAAGACAGGTCTTTCATAACTCTTTCAAACAAATTACTGTCTATTGGTAACTCTAACAGTTTGCGAATGTAAAAGGAAGGGGTATGTTTACTAGAATTCTCTTTTCCACTTAAAATTCTCCCATACATAGACTTACCATTAATCTTAAAATTAGTAATTTCTTTCATAAAATTAGTATCTCTAGAATCTCCGGTTTTTGCACCTTCCATCACCAATTTGAACCAATTTTCTATTTCTTCACTATCAATAGTGCCGAAACTTTCTAACAATTTAGTTGCTAATGCCTTTATTCTTGAAGAACCGCCTATATTTACAAAAGATGAGTCAGTTTCATACAATAATCTTCTTAAATCAGGGGAAATACTACGCATTTTAACATCTTCAGTGGATGCTAGAGAAAATAATGATGGCAATTGGTCACTAATAAGTTTTTTAATGTCTTTTTGTGTTACTTTTCGTTGAAATTTGACTATTTTTCTCAAAATCACTAAATTTCCACTCATTTCAGTCTCCCAATTAGACTCTTTAGCCTCATCATCCAATGTCTTTTCATTAATTTCACTTGAGGCGGCACGAATTTCAATTAAAACTCTAGTCAAATTGATTAATTTCTCGTTATAGAAGTCTTTTGGAGTAAAATTTCTCTTTTTAGACTCTTTTTTCTCAATAACTTCTATTAATTTTGCTCTATTTTCAGGATTTAAGTATTTTCTTTTTATTAATTTTAATTTATTATCAGTTGAATCCTTTAGAAAAACATTCAAGGCAACAATATTAGCCCTAGATTGGGAATCATCTGCTAAAATTCCATTTAGAAGTCTTAGTGTCTTATCTCTAGATTTTCTCTGACCTAAACCTTCAATAAGTTTTTCTAAATTCTTAGCAATATTTTGTCTTATTTCTATTTTTTCTGCTTTTGTTTTATTACGAAGAAGATTAGTAATAAGATTCTTTTCTTCCATAAACTCATAAACAGAACTTATATCAATTTCCTGTTCTTTGAAATAATTCACCATTTCATCGAAGTTAGGATTAGTAATTGATGTTTTGCTTTTAGGGTCGCTTTTAATATTAAACAAAATTTCTGCCGTTGTATCGTCTGAAAGCATCTGAAACAGACTAAGAAAATCAGCAGGGAAGGCTTTCATTGTAATTCCTCTTTTATCGTTTGAATATTGTATTCCATAAATTCTATTAGTTCCGGAATATTAGGATTAGGTTTTTTCAATTCTTCTAATACCTTTTCCATGTAAAATAATGATTGTTGAAAAGCAATTAAGGATTCATCAGCATCTAGGTCGCCCCTTGCCGTATCTTTCCAATCCTGTTTGATAATGCTTTTCCAACTCATTGTAATTTCTCCTGCATTTTCTTTTTAATTTCAAGCCAAATCTCAGGATTATTCTGTGCTAAGACTTCTTGAACAATCTGCATTTGTGCGACAATAATTGTATCTTGTCTCTTGTGAACAAGTTTGCCTTTGAATTCTAAAAGATACCTCAAAGACTCTCTAACTTCTTTTGCGAGTTTAGTCAAACTATCTATCTCTCTTGGTTCTAGTTCTGTATTTCTAAACAACTCGTCTAATTTGGAATCTAATCTTTGTATGTTAGCACTTAGCAAATCAATCTCATTTACTTCTTTTTTCGCTATAATGCTGGCAGCAGATTGTTGAACCAACGGTGCTAAGTGGTGCTTCATGTGTCTTTGCACTTGCTCTTTCGTGATACCGAGAGCCTGTGAAACACCTTCAACGGTTATATTACCTTCTGAAAGTGCCTGTTCGTAATGCTTCCTCATTGGGTCGGTGCATAATTTACATTTTGGATTACTACTATTTGTATAATCTCCCATATGATTTCTCATATGTTGTGCGGCAGTCCCACTTCTCCAACCTTCTCTTTTATCTAAATCATCACATGAAATGAAACCGCCTTCTAATGCGGCTTCCATTTCTTCTCTATCTTCATGCTGACAAAGAGCGCATCTTTTACGGGTTATCATTTTAATCACCCTTTGATACCTTCGGGCTTCATTGATTTACCATATTTATCATCTAATATTTTCAATAGTTCTGAATCGAAATCTCTTCTTGATGGCATACTTGGAAACATTTTTCCACCTTTAGGATAAGCAATACCCTTTTCTCCCTCCATCACTGCTGAAATGTAGGTATTATGCCCTCCGGCTTCAACTATATGTGGTGTATATCCTCTCTTTTCTAGGAAATTAGCAATAGATTCTGTTTGTCCTTTATACTCTTCTCCATCATCAAAACCAAACTTATGAAAAGCATCCATCCAATTTATTGTCGGTGAACCTCTTTCTTTTGCATCTGATGGGATATACCCAATTTTAATTATATCTTCCCAAGTCATTTTACCACCTCAATATATCTTGCCATGATTTTTTAATATCTTTCCATGTATCAGAAGGAGGGTCTGATAATCCCCTTAATCTCAAATAGTAGCCATTTCTAACTTTAATGTTTTCTTGGCGACCCCTTGCGATTACTTCTTTAATGAGTGTTCCCATAACTTGATTGCTTATTTGGCCTATTCTGTATTCTTTAATATCTTGAGCAAATTCTATCTTTTTATTTGTAGCCGCATAGATAAGTAATTTTTGTTCTTTCTCACTAGCAACTGTGAATGTTTCTGCTCTTAGTGCATTTGCTATTGCTCCAAGATTTATTTTACCACTATTCTCCGGATAGAATCTAGGGTTCTTTATATTATTAGTTACCCATTTTCTAACTCCTCCCATCAATGCTAATGCACTAGCCCTTCTAACTCCAATAGTGTATAGGTCAATGCCTTCTTTTTTCAACTCTTCAATAGCACCATCAACAATATCAATAAGACCTTTCTCAATTCCTAAATCTCCACCACCAAATAATGCCTGTGCTAACGGAGGGTTTGCTTTATTTTTCGCTTTGTTAGACCAATTAGGTTTAACTTCATAGTTCTTTTCTGGATATTTAGCAACAAAGTATTTATCAACATAATGTCCGTAAATAGGTTCTTCATCATCGCTCGCAATAACAACTTTTTTCCCTCCTCTTTTAACTTCATCAAAAGAAACAGGAGTATGGAAAAGAATATTTCTAGGATTTAATTTACTTCCAGCCTGTTCAAAGATTGCTAATTTATCTTGTATTTTTTCCAAGTCTTCAAGATTGTCTTTTGTTAAAACCTTCTTTCCTTTAATAGCCTTAGCAATATCTTTCAAAACTTCAAATATTCCTTTATCTCCTTTATTACGAGAATTAGGCCGCCTATACGCAGAAGTAACATGTTGTTCTAATTGACCAAATAAAGTATTAGGAACTGCTCTTTTTCCTTGTTTTGTTTTTCTTCCTTCTGATTGAATATCTTTATCGCTAATTCCTTTACATTTAGTTTCCCATGCGATATAATCAGCAATAAAATCTAATGTGGGACTATCAACGGTATTACCGAAACCATCACTTGTTCGTGCTTTCTTCTTACTCGGCATCTTCATCTTCCTCCTTTTTTTTGTGTGAATATCTTAAATTTATTATGTTGGGTGTGGCAGTGCTAACCGCCCCTGCTTCTCTTAGGAGAACATCGGTATAAGAAGATTCTTGCTTTTTAATTTCAGACATTACCTGTTGTAATAGTTCGCCTAGACTATATGCTTCAAGATTTTTTTTACCATCAACAGAAACGAAGTATTTACCTCCTCCTTTCTGACGAACCTTGACATATCCTGTATCATGGTGCAAAGACATATTAGTTCCGCCTTTGCCGACACCGCCTTTAATGTCACCTTCTAAACCTAATGCTTCTAGAAACTCTCTAGGAGTCATCATTTTGAGAATGTTAAACCAATTCATTCATAGTCCTCCTGTAACATTCCCCAAGCCATTCCCTGTTCTTCTTGGTATGAATCATCCATCATTTGAATAGTAGTTTTCAAATCGTTTATAGCACCTAATAATTCATTAATTGTTTTATTAGTTTCTGTATCTCCGGCTTTATTATCTTTAGAATGATATATGTCTTTTAATTTCCTACTGATATAACTTAACGAATTCTGTATTTCTTCGTGGTCTTCTAATACATCTGTTAATCTAGCCATTCCTGAAAAACTAGTAGTTTCCTTTTTAAGAACGGTTTGCCATATCATAGGTTTCCCTCAAATATTTTCATTAATGAATTTTTTATCTCCAGACATAGTTCCGGAAAAGGAAGTAACATTTTCAATCATTTCTAAACTTTCTTTTTTAACCTTCTCAAACAAATCTTCTAATTTTCTGAATTCTTCCACTAATGAATTCCATTCTTCTTTCTCTTCATCTGATAACATATTGTAGGTTCTTCCTCTTGTGATTAGACCTAGTTTTATTCCTATACTTTCCCGCTTATCAACTATTTCTTTTAATTTACTATACATTTCACTTAATTCTTCTTCTATGGATTCATAATCCTTTTTGATAATATCAAACCAACTCATTTCTTTTTCCTCCTTTCTTCGATTATTTTTTTCCTTTCTGCCATATAATCCCTCTTTTTAGGAGGCTTTCTAATCATTCTTTTTCTCTTTTCTTTTTCAGTAGGCGGGGCTTCTAAATCAACAAGGCTTTCTTTCATTAATTCTTGATAATCGTCACCTTTCCAAAACAGGAAACCATTCAAATCACTTGACCTATATGCTTCTTCAATCGTTGGGAATGAATCGTTAAGAGCAGTTTGAACCATTAACATAACTCTATGAGTTAATTCAGACCACTTCTTATTTGCGGCCTGTAAGTTTTCTTCTTTTCTCCAATTTTCCATAAACCCAATATAAGGGTCAAATTCTTTCAAAAAAGCCTTCTTTGCTATTTTAGCAGGTGCAGCAGACATTTCTTGCCTACGCATTAGTGCTTTAACTCTCCTGTCACCTTCACTTAATCTGCGCTTTAATCTTTCTAATTGTTCGGCATCTGATGATTGTATGAATCTTTTCTCTATCATTTTTTCAACATTCTGCGCTGATTGAAATGGATGAAGATTAGTATTGTAGCGCATTAATTTTTCGGGAGGATTCATGTAAGTATTCTGCCTACCAAATGTCCTAAACTCCTGTGGCATAATGTCAAAGTCTCTTTTCAATACGCTTTTCCAACTCATTTTAATCATCTCTCAAATGTGATAAATATTCTATTTCGAGTTCTAAAGCATCTTCTATTGCTTCTGGGAAATCAATATCTTTGAAATTAAATCCATGTAATTCAAGTCTTTTTGTGAATCTTTCATCCCTTTCTAATCTATCCGGTATTTCATCATTTAACATTTCTCTAATTTCTTTATCTGATTTACCTTTTCTCATAGCATTAGCGATTAAATCCAATGCGTGTCGTCTAAAACCCATACCTGCAAATTTACCATCATAATCATAATGGAGTTCATCTCCAAGATAAATAGCGGTTAGTTCTGTTGCATTAGCAACATTAGTCAACATATTATCTTTTTTGATGATATTTTCCCATGACATTTTTCTCACCTAATTGCCTAGAGAAATACCTAAAGCATCTAAATCTGCTACTTCTTTTGCCTCTAGTATTTTCTTCTTTTGCTCAATCACCTTTCGCTTTTTAGCGACTTCTTGCATCAGTTGATTAAGTTCTTTTTTGGTTTTAAGTCGTAGTTTTTCCAACTCTTGTTGTTTTCTATCAGCAACCATTTGTTGTCCGGCTCTTTCTCGATAGTCGAATGTTTGGCTTCCAACTTTAATTATATCTTCCCATACCATATTAATCATCCATCCCAAATATTTCTCTTAATTCATCACGCAGTTGTTCATATCTTTTGGAATCAATTTTACCTTTCATAAACAACCTGCCTATTTTTTCTATTCCTTGCTGATAGTTATGCGCCCCTTTTTGTAGTTCGGGCGACCTTGTGGAATAGTCATCTTTTGCTGATGTTGGTTCTTCATAAGAAGGACTCATGCCGTATTCTCTAAATGAACCCGCACTAATATTTCTTTCATTATCAGTGGCCTTTTTTCTTTTTATTATGTCTTCCCAATTCATTTTTTACCACCTGCGATTAAATCCTTTTTGAGTTCTTTTTCTGCCTTATCTAATTCCTTAGACTTAACATCAAACCAAGTATCTAGTAATGTGCATCTTGTCATATCAATGCCCCCTAAATCCCTGTCGGCCTCTATCTCCCATTTTAGGTGGTTTATTACTTCTCATTTGCATTAACTCTTTTTCAGTTGCCCTTCTTCTTGGCTTTGGCCTATCTTCGGGTTTCATTCGATGTTCTCTTTTACTTCTTGGTCTTCCCGAACCCATAAGCCTACCTGCTGGTTCTAATCCCATTTTTCTTCTTTTTTCTGCTCTTTCGTCTAAAGCATTCTGTTCTTCGGCATTAAGGTCTTGACCCAAAGCACTTCTCATATATGCTCTATCTTCTTCGGGAAGTTGAGTTAATTCATCTATTGACTTCATTCCTTCTTTTTTCCTTCGCCTTAATTTAGCCCTGTCTATTTTTAATACTTCTTTCCATGACATATTAATTCCCCTGTGGTGGTGTCCAATCTTTATATGCACCGATTGATTCTCCATAAACAAATAACTCCGAATCGGGGTCTATGGTTTCGCCTAAATCTTTCATTAAACTAACAGTAATACCATAAGGAACAATTCCCCCTGCATTCTCGTAGGTTTTCATCTTTCCTCCATATTTGGATTTGTAGCGGTTTTGTTTGTAGTCTTGCTTTTTACCTTTAATATAAGTGCCAAAACCATACTTAGTATTTTCAGGAACAATGACTGAACCGCCTTCTTTTACTCTCCCATAACTGCTTATTTCCATACCGTCTTTTACGGTAATAGTGCTACCTTGACTTCTTCCGTATGAACCAGAATAAAATTTCTTGTAGGTATTATCCCATTCTTCACCCTTTAGTGGTGCTGGATTCGTAATTATAACAAGAGGATTTGAAGGAACACCCTTTACCTTAGTATCTGCTTTAACATTCCCATAACGGGTCATTTCACCACTACCCTTGTATGGGGCATCTGTCGTTTTCCAATCCATGAACGGACTTTTAATTATACTCCACCAATCCATTCAATCACCTCATTTTATCTGTTTTTCCATTAATTGTTCTTAACATAACATAAATTCTTTTAATTATTTCTGTTATTTCACTTTTGAACATATTTGTGTCTTTAGACATTTTTGCTTGCCATTTCTGATATTGTTCAGGACTCGCAGTTTCTTGTAATTTACTTTTGTTATCTCTAATAATAAAATTCAATTCTTCTCTTGCTTCTTTCAAAGCCACAATTAAGGCATTTAATTTAGGAACATCTAAAGGTTTTTTTATGTCCTGTTTCACCATATTAATCACCTTTCTTTGTCATTTCAAGGCCAGCCAAAATAACTTGGTCAGTTTTTAGGTTCCTTTTAATATTATCAATTTCGTCTTTTAATGTGGATAGTATAAGTCTTTCTATTTGTTTTCTATCATAATTAGGGTATTCACCAAACTCTTGTTTAATAGAAGGTAAAATACTGTCTAAATGTGATTCAACATCTTTTAGGAACATTTTGGCTTCCTTTGCTAAACCACTTCTAATATGTAGTTTTCTCTTTTTAATCTCATCTTTCCATGTCATATTATCGCCTCATCATTCTCTCAATTTGTTTTTGGGCTTTATTTAATGTCTGACTACTACTTTCAAGAAGGTTTCTGTCTGCTTTACTTATTTCAGAAGATTTAGAATTTCTAATCATTTTATTAGTCATTAAGGCTATTCGGATTGCCTCAAAAACATCGTTCAAAGCAGTAATTGGCCCAACCCCGAAATCATCTTTTTTAATATCATCTTTCCATGTCATAATAACCCTTTTCCTGTTTATTGCTTAAAATAAAAACGATTTTTCAAAAAATGTGGCGGAATTTTTTTGGCACTAGCGTCAGCATTTTTTTATTAATTAATGTATTCCCAGAATAAAATCTTAATCATTTAATATAATTATTCAATATCTAATGTAGTTTGTCGTGTATTTGATGAATAAACATCTGTTAATTTAGATTTAATCTCTTTAAGTTTCTTTGCTATTTCTTTTAATTTAACCTTGTTATCTTCAGTGGTTTGTATGTTCTTATTACTTGTATTTGATTTAATATCCGAAACTATTTCTGTTACTTGTTGATTAATACCTTGTATCATGCTTTCTATGTCATCTGCACTAGCCATGTATATCTCGGATTAGGCGAGGGCTGTAAAACATATAATAATGCCGGTTTAATGGCGAAATAATTAACCTTCAAATGTTAATATTGGTTAATTAACCGTTAAATACAGGCATTTAAATGTTAATATAAAAAATAAAAAATTTGGACAAAGCCATATGGTTGTATAAATAATAATATCAGCCAATTAATGTTAAAAGCATATGGTAGCAACTTTGGTAATGAGGAACGAATGGCTACCTTATATGAAGTTCGGGGGCGAATAGTAGTGGCTTCGGGGATTGAAGCATTAATCTAACACATTTAGGAGTTGATTAAGAATGGAAATAGAAAAATGGAATGATAAAGTTGCCATGATTATTGCATGGTTAAAGGAAAATGACGCAGGTGCTATGGGACAGGTTATTCAAGTTAATATTGAAGCCGGTAATGAAGCACAAACAGATGAAGATAGGAATAGATTTTGGGAGGCAGTTAGAGCCTTGTGTAAAACACTTCCAAATAGCCCTATTAAGAAAGGTCGTGGTTCAACACTACCTAATGAAGTCCAAGCGGTTTTAGATTCAATATCTGATGAAGTCGCTCAAGCCGCTAGTGATTTTTTTGCTATTGGTGACATGAATATGCTTCTATTGAAGCATGGTAAGTCTGGCGGTGGTTTATTCACTGCTGACGAGTATTCTGCATATATGTCACAAACAGTAGTTAATTCTCTCAAGAAGAGATACAAAGAGCAAATTTGGGATGGTAGTCGTCAAGGACTATTAACCCAAGCATTCCCCGTTGAGGAGGTTGACGAGGAAGAATGATTGATGCTTTAATCCCCAAGCCCCAAATTCACCAAATAACCCGCATAGGACTGATAATTCCGATTCTTATATCTATTATCTGTATGATTAATCAGCCTATGCGGGTTATGCCTTATTTTTTTATTTTAGGGTAGTAAAACCAAAGTTTATTCATTACATGAATATTTATTACCATATGGTTGCATCTTTGAGCAACCTTACATATAGTAGGGCATTGAATAGTAATGGCTCAAAGGGATTGAGTCGGTATTGATGGAGTCAATACAGGAGATGAAAAAATGGAACAAGAAAAGTGGATAACAAAGTCTAACGAAATTAGAGCATGGCTTGAGCATAACGATGCAGGGGCTATGGGAGCAGTAATAACAGTAAATCTAGATGCTGGCGATTCAGCCGCATCCGATGATGACAGAAATCGTTTTTGGGAAGCAGTGAGAGCATTATGCAAGACACTCCCAAACTCGCCAATAAAAAAGGGTCGTGGCTCAACATTAGACCCAGCGATTCAAGCGTGTGTGGATTCTGTGAGCAATCGCATTCAAGATGCCTTTGTCACAATTTCTGACGCAGAATTGCTACTTGAAGTAATGCTACCACATGGTAAAACAGGTGGCGCATACGCTGACATTGAAGCATTGGCTTCTGATATGGCAACAAAGGCTGTAAGAGTCCTAAAGGCGGCATTGAAAGATGGTCGCTGGGATGGAACAATGAGCGACAGTGGACTAACAGGCATGACTCCGCCTATGAAGTCCAATTCCTCAGATGAGGAAGAAACGGAAGAATCCCCAGAGGAGGATGCCGTGTGATACCGATTCAATCCCTTTAAGCCCCATACGATTCCTACGGGCATCCGGTAATACCTGTTAAAATTACAATTGAATCTGAACATAGGTCAATGCGGAAGAGTAGGAAAGGGGAGATAATGAGAAAACCAAAGGACACTCATTATCTCCCCTTCCGCCCACTATTTTTTTTAATAGGGTTGTGTCAAATACTGCGTATTGCCAAAGTATGACACAACCATATGGTAGCGACTTTGTGCTACCTTATCTGCTAAAAAAAGAGGATGGGGCTTTCGCCCCAATCCCCTTTAATCAACATATCTTCTTTCAGATGTTAAAGGCTTATTTGGATTCAAAGCACACCCAATGGCGACTTTTCCTTCATTATAGGCGTTCATTTCGGCAACATATTGCGCCCACCATGCTTCACCTTCAGCAACTCTTTCATCATACTTCCTTTTCA
>VTLG01001747.1_pt1 | contig 44185 bp, 57 predicted proteins | sample 4694571 | NCBI WGS metagenome assembly VTLG01 (sample SAMN12604809, study PRJNA352737) | marine metagenome | biome: ENVO:00000447; feature: ENVO:00000209|ENVO:00000569|ENVO:01000036; material: ENVO:00002151; isolation source: viral sequences binned using virsorter ...
CCTTGCTCCAGTCTTAGATGTAATAGTTGGTTCCCACTTTAGATTACTAAATCCTGTAGAATTATTTGCTTTAATTTGAACTTTATATGTTGTTGGTTGTACTTCAGGTCCAACTCCAGGATCTTTTATCTCTAAAATTGTATCTTGAGTTAAAGTAGCAGCTCCTGCTTTACCTAAAGGAGTTTTAGTTGATCCAGTTCTTGGATTTTTCTTACCCCTTGCAACAGCATCTATTGCTGATTTCTCCTTAATTGGTACAGTTCCAAGTAAACACTTGGCACCTGTAAGTTCCATATGAGTTGCTTTAATTGTTTTAAAAAACTTATTACTCACATTAACTTCTTTCCAGGATGCTTTACCACTAACTGCCTTTAATGATATCCCCACTATTTGTCTGGTTCTAAAAAGCCTTCTAAAAAGGGAATTAAATCTTCCCAACTCAACTTCTAACGGAAGCAAAGCAGGTTTTTTGTTTTTCCAAATCTTCAAAATTTCTTTTTTCCAATGATCTTCACGTTGTATTAACCATATATCAGCAGGGTTCCAATTATCTTTATTACTAATCTCAAATTCATCCTTTACTAAATTACTAACCCATTCCATAAAAGTTTCACCATTTTCCTTCTGCCATGCAAATTGTGCTGCCTCCGCAGACTTAGCATCACGAGTAAACAATGTAAAACTAGGTCTACCTATTTTTTGTATTAAAACTTTCTGTTGCTCATAGAAATTTTTTAACCACTTCTGATCAACCTCTTCATCCCATTCAACACCACCAGCCTTCAACCATATCTTTTTTATTTCATTAAACGTTTTGCCATTATCTTTAGGATTTCCAGTTTTTATATCCTGCCACTTCTTAAATTGTTGATTATCTTGTATGGCTCTTTTAAAAATCCATGCAGAACCTAACTCCTGCATACGAGTCCTTGTTGCTGCAGAAACGTCTTTACTAGTCTTGGCCATCTAAATTACTTTCCCTGTTCAATACCAGGAAACTTCTTCTTTACTTTAGCACGAACTGTTGCTTTTTCTGCAGCAGTACCATGTTGTGCAACTAAACTTAATGCACTGCGAGCATGCTTCTCATCGGGAATAGGATAAGAACCTGCTTGCTTACCTTGAGGACCTTTACCTTTCCCAGGAAGAGCAAAATCACTATCAGGAAGGGCTCTCCTTTCTGCAGCATTTAAATCCTTTTCCTGGAGTTCAGGCTTTCCCAGGCTGTCTACCCCCGTAAGTATTCTTTCAATTTCCTCAGAACTAAACTTACCAGAAGCTTCTAATGCTTCCTTAACTGCCCAACGTTCTTTATCGGCTTCATTTTCAGCCTTCTTCACTTTCTGTACAGTTTCAATATACTTATCTGCCTCAACAGATTCACCATGCATACCAGTGTGATACTTCTTATGCTTCCAGTCGGGATCATCCTTCTTCATCTTACTGCGTTCCCATGCAGCATAGTCACGTTCTTTCTTTGCTGCTTTCTTCTTACCATGAAGACTATCCCAGTCAGCATCTTTGCTTCCTTTCTTTGACCGATCATAATCAATAACAGCAGCTACAGTTTTGTAACTATCCTTCTCTTCTAACTCGTCTGCTTTCTTAACGTTCTTACCTTTAAGAGTCTCAGCAGCCTTCTGAAGATCTTTGATCTCCTTCTTTGCTACAGTACTTTCTTTTACGCTAGCTTTTTTTTTAGGTGAGCCAAAAAGATCATCACTCTTTCTCTTCCTAGCTTCAATATCAGCAGGATTTAGTGATTTACCTTTCTTATCATACCCATACTTAGCATCTTCTGCAACCTTTTCTGCGGCACGATCAACTAATTTCTGGAAAGCAGCAATTGCAGTTTGTCTCTGCTCTTCAATCTGTTTGCCAGTAAAGGCAGAAATATTTTGAATTTCTTGTGAGGCAAGACGTGCTTTAATATCCTTACCTTCCTTTATCTTACGATAAGTGGTATAAGATTCAACAGCATTTCTTATTGCCTTTTCTCTGACTTTAGCAGTAGCAGTTCCAATCGCTTCAACTAATCTTTCAATTTTTTCTGCTCTTCTTTCAACTCTTCCCTCGGAAGAACTTACATCAGAAATAACTCTTTCAAGAATAGTTTCGGTTTCATCAATGCTATGTCCAGAATGGAATAACTTTTCAATTGATGATTCAACAATTTCTTCTACGTCATTAGAAGAAAGAAGTGAGAAATCCATTTCCGTGATCTCATCACGAACACTTTCTAACTGTTCTTTGATCTCTTCATTATGAACTGCAGCGTATGCATTATACAAACTGCGCATTTCGGAAACTCGCATTGCTCTCTCAGATACTTTACCTCCTTATATTTATAGTATTAATTATCTCCAAGGATTAGGATGAGACAAGTCAATCCACTTTTTAATCCACTTCCAGATTTTCTTCATTTCCTTTACCTATTCGAGATAAATCCATATCCTTAATCACTATATTAAATCCAATACTCACTCTAGTATCATCAGACTTATTTTCTTCAACATCATGCTCGATATAATTAGGGAAAAATAAAACCATTCCCTCCTTTGGTTGAATAAATTGAGCAACGGAACCATTCTCCCAATAGACTCCATCTGGCATTCCACGTCCAACAACTCCTCGTGGATCATAAAATCTTATACATCCAGAATTTTCCGGTACTTGCACATAATGCACACCCGCAAGATATATGTGGGATGATAAATGAGCATGACGTGAATTAGAAGCTCCTGGAGGATTTACATTAACCCAATTATGAATAGAATAAGTACTTCTCTTCCATCGTGGTTCATTCGGTTTCATAGGAATCAGATAATGCATCCAATTCATCCATTCATCATTATCAAAAAAATGACCTTGATATCCACCAACATTACTATATCCAGAATTCTCCTGTATTTTTGAAAATTCTAGAATATCTTTAAGTAATTTGTCATGATCGATATCCATCTGTGTGATGAATAAAGGTGTTGGAAATAAAGTTTCTACTTCCATTGCTGTAGAGTGTGGCATTTAATTAACCTCCGTCGATATCACATCCAATAACAGCACCAGTAAGAATTCCTGTAGGAATTGCCCACCAACGATCTTTACCTCGTGATATAGCAGTTGCTAAACCACCGCCCAATATACCACCAGCTAATGTACCATCTGAACAATCATTATCATCATATTCAACTACTGTTTCTGTATAAACTCTAGTACCACGTGCTGCAGTTTTATCACATGGAACTTCAACCGTTTCTTTCCACGACTTTACATATCCTGGATCAGTCTCTGTACCAGGCACATACTCTTCCCTATATTCACTTCTATAACAAGTACGAGTCTTAGAATAACCTGACTGTCGCATACTCCCATCTTCCCATACTTCTGCTGCTACAGCAGGAGTACATCCCATCACAGGAACTAGAAGCAATATTGATAATAATCGTTTCATAGATCTCCCTCTACTCTATTTTCTGAATGATGAACATCAAACTCACCACCAGGATAACGTGCTTGCAATTTCTCCACATTCATCTCAATAATTTCATCGAATGTAGTATCTAGTGCCATACATGCCTGAGCAAGATACCAACAGATATCTCCCAGTTCTCTCTTCATATGAAAGACATTCTCTTCATTGTAAGGTTTACCTTGAAGAATAATTTTCTTTACTACCTCAGTAAACTCACCTGCCTCAGCAGTTAATCCCAAAGCAGCAGTAAGAAGATGAGGAACATCACAATCTTTTTCAACTTCTAATTCACTAATACGTCTCAGAAGATGTGCAAGATCCTTACTAGGATCACTGGTAACTCCATCTACGAATTCTAGATATTTATCAGTATCAACATGTTGTGACATTATTTTCTCCTTGGTTTATATGGTGCATGATTTGAATTTCCTACATGCAATTTCTTGATATTACCAACATCCTTAACTGCTTGTGAAGATTTCTGCAATTGATCAATTGCTTTTAACAATTCTGGTGTTTCTTCCCATTCCCAAGTTTGGGATTTTTTATCTTCTTTTTTAGTAATCTTCAAAGTTCTTAAAGTCAAAACTTAAATCCCTCAAACGATTTTTTAAATGTTTTCTCTTCGTTATCATACTCTTCTTCTTTACCCGTGTCAAGCAAATCATCCTGAGCATTTTGTTCACAATCATACAATCTCATCTTGGCACGATCAATACCAACAACAAACCTTTTGAAAATTGTTGGATCATTATATCTATTCTTTAATTGCTTCACCAAAATTTGATTCAACCCTTCCAACTCTTCTGTAGAAATAAGGGCAAACATAAGGTCAGCAGTAGCAGGGAGTCCAAAAGATTCAGAGGTGTCAGTAAGGTCAACATCAGAACTACCAAACCCGCTACGAGTAGTTTGAGTGGCAGATACAATCGGAACGTTCGCCTCAACTGCGAGACCCCGTAATTCCTCGGCGATGGACTTGATGTATGAGTATGAATTGACATTAGCATTTCCTCGATATCTACTTGAAGCACAGATGTTTAAGTAGTCTATGAAGATTATATCTGGTTTAAATGATTTCTTCAAAGATAATTCACTTATCAATGCTTTAAAATGTCCAGCATGGGCAGAAGCTGTAGGATACTCTTTAATAATTAATGTACCCTGCGTTTTCTTTGCAATACTCGTAACCTTGCTTTCAAACATAGGTTTGGGAAGATCACCAATCTCCTGAATATTTACATTCAATAAATTAGAATCCACTCTCTCCGCAATTTTCTCCTCAGCCATCTCAAGGGTAATGTATAATACGTTCTTTCCTTGTAGAAGAACTGAAGATGCGACATGACACATAAACAAAGATTTACCAACACCAGTGCCAGCCAAAGCAATGTTAAGTGTCTTGTTCGGAAGCCCACCCTTCGTAATCTTGTTAAAGTATTCCAGATCAAATTCGATCTTATCTTCCTTTCTGTTATATGAATCATATCTCTCCTCATAATCTTGCAAGTAATCATGACCTATATGATTATCAAAACTTACAGCAAGAGCATCTGATAGAATGGAAGGGATTGCATCAGGTGTTTTTTCTTTATCATTCCCATCAGCAATTGCTATAGAATCTAATAATGCCAAATAGATAGCACGTTCCCTACACCACTTCTCAGTAGTATCTACTAACCATTCAAAATCTGTAGGATCATTATCAAGACAACTAACTAGATGAGTAACTTCTTTAAAAGAATCTTCATTAATATCTTTTCTTTTCTCTATCTCAATAGAAAGTATTTCTTTGGTAGGAAGTTCGTTGTATTGAGTAACAAATTCAAAGATTTCCTGAAAGACAACTTTCTGATTGGTATCTTGAAAATATTCTGGCTTTAGAAATGGAATGGTTTTTCTTAAATATTCTTCATTATATAAAAGGTTCTTTAGAACCAAAAATTCAATTTTGTCCATCAACTTCCATAAGCAAAAAGAAATTCATTCACAAGTCTTTCTGTTCTTTGTTTTCCAAATTTACTAGACAAGTATCCACCAACAGGATCAAGTTTAGTCATATATGAATCAAAGTCACTATAAACTGAAGTATCCATACCAGTTGGTTGTTTAAATTCTATCATATCAGCATAGGTTGTCAAATACTTTTTAAACATATCCAAATGCTCATCAACCTCATCCATTGTGCAATAAGCAATATAGATGTTCTCTGAAAAATGATTACCAGGCTCAAAGAACCTATAATCCCCTTTACCTTTTGGTAAACCTTCTACACCAAATAAAAGATTCTCTGTTGGATGTTGGAAATCAAAAACTACGATAACCTTCTTGTCAAAGAATCCCATAAGATCCATGCCAAAACAGGGAAGATTACTTCCAGTCTTAGGATAGATGATGTTGTTATAGATGCAAGATTTTTCACTATAGATTTCTACCTCTCTTGATTTAATAAAATACGGATGATTATATAAGTCAGCAACCAGAGTAGTATCTTCACTTTTCCAATACCCCCATCTCAATACCCTACACATTTCTGGAAAGGTATTCTGAAGAACTGACTTATAATTTTTCCAAAGATTCATGACCCATAACTGAATTCTTGTTGCGCAATCGCATCAAGTTTCTCCATTACTTCGTCAGTAAAATACTCTGCTGTGTTTGCCAATATGTGCTTCCCGTAGACCTTCTTTCCGTTGATCTCATAACGTCCGGCAACGTTTTTCCAGAGTCCCCCAATCTCACCCAGTTCCAATAAACCATAGTAACGGTCAAGACCACGATCATCATAATAAAGACGTATCTCAACCTGCTTATTCTCCTTACTTAAACGCGACTTTGCAGTCTTAGCTTTGATAATATTTCCGACGACTTCCTTTCCATCCTTCTCTTTCTTCTTGCTGAGATAAATGATTGTACTTGCTGCGTACTTGAGTCCAGAACCTCCGCCCATTTCCTTCGTTGGTACATAAGCTCCGATGACATCATATGTATGGTTTGTGACAATGAGTGGGACATTCGCTTGACCAAGTTTGAGGGTTAACATTCTGAACGCACCTTTGACCAATTGAGATTTAGTCATATCACGGACTTGCTTATCGTTCAGAGCATCCGTAATTTCTTTTTCGGTGGAAAGCATTCCCAAAGAATCTAACACAAACATACACGGTTTGCGATCTTCTATGGGCATTTGAAGATATTTATCAATTGCCTTAAGTGCCTTGGTACGGAATTCCTCAATGGTTACTACATTAATAACCACAAATCTCTTCGTATCAATATTTCTAGACTCTAAAAGTGCCCTAGTAATACTACTCTCAGTATCAAAATAGAGTACATAAGCATCGGGGTTAGTATCCAGAAAGTTCTTGGCAACGGCGAGAGCGAAAAAAGTTTTTCCTGTACTGCTTTCTCCAGCAATTGCAGTGATCTTGCTACTAGATATACCACCAAATATAGAGCCTGATACAAGTCCGTTAAAAACCAACGAACCTGTATCAATGTATTGTTCACTATCCGATATATCGGATGCGAGTTGGGTGTAGTCATCACCAATTTCCTTTACAATATCCTTTAAAAAATCCATAACTATTCTACTTAAGAAACCATCCTCTTATTTGTTTCACTTGTAACAAACGATAAATTACCTGATACAGATATTCTTGTATCCTTGCATTCATAAAAAGGATAAACATAATGTTGAAGTGCTGCTGGAAATAATACCATAACTCCTTCCATTTGTGAACCCATCGGTATAGACAGATGTTTCAATCCACCTAAGATATCCATATAAGAAAAATTAAAATCAGAAGCATTCGGCGAATTCGAATCTTTACATATAGGTAAATTATGTTGATCATCACATTCAGTAGGGATCTTCATCCAAATCACAAAACTAAACACTCCTGAATGATCATGAACAGGATTAAATTCATTTTCCTTTTGATAATTTACCCATAGACTCTGCAACTTAATTCCTGTTATTTCCCTATCAGAAATATTAATACTAAATGCTCTGGATCCAAAACACTTTTCAAACACATGAGTATAATAACTCAAACATATGGGTTCTATAAGATTATAAAAAAGATTATCTTTATCATCTAAAGCTAAACTTGAACTAATATTACCTGCAAGGGTATGACGAACATCTTCACCTGCCTTTTCAATACGTTCCCACAAATACTTCATCTGTTCCTCACGAAGTCGAGTATGAAGAATGGGAATATTGGGCATATGATATTCCCCTACATCAGGATAATTGGGACTCTCCATATATTCCGTGTATTTAATATTGCTTGCATGATCAATAAACGAACCAAAATCATCAGTATTTTTCATTTTCTTATAGTTTTCAAATACTCTAATACTTCATCTCGAACCTCCATCAATTCATTATAGCATTTTTGATTGTGAGCACAAGAACGTAACGCACTATCAGGCTTTTGAACTGATTCTATGAATATATCAACCCCTCGGTTCCATTTTTCCTTTTTAGTTTCACCTTCAGGAATTGCATTCTGGTCTTTCATTAGATTACCATCCCATGTGTTTCACGAATAATTTTCTTATACGGACCCCCTGGATATTGATCCCTAGTTTCTTTAACTAACTTAAGTTTCTGATAAAGTGCAGTATCTCCACCCAAATGAAGAGCACTAATAATTGTAGCAAGTTCTTGATCGTTAACGGGTAAGTCCATTTAAGCAAAAAAGGATTCTAAGTTTACAGTTTTTTCTACATTCCAACCAATAGCATCAAGAATAACTTTGACAGGTTCAAGAAATGCTTTTTGAAATTGTAAGTCGTAATCGACATACTTGTCAATGCCTAATTCCACTGGAAAGTCCGAGATAAATGAAATTACATTTTCCCGAAGAGGATTAGGTTTTTTTAAATAACAAAATTTAATCTTTTCGCCATTATTAATAAGGGAATACTTGTTAGTCAATTTCTTTTCCTTAATATAATGATTAAACAAAAGTGCTCCTCTTGCGTGTATAGGAGTACCTTTAGCATAGATGGTCAAGTTAGATTGATGCTTCTTAACATCAGAAACTGTACGTGGAAAGGCAATTTCTTCTGGAGGAAGATTTCTAAACTTGGTCCGAGCATTCTCTATAAAATCAATTACATCATCTTCAGTACCACTCATCATCAATTTCAATGCATCTTTAATCATCGACCTACAAGGAGCAGGAGTCGATGATTTAACTGCTTCGATTCCCATTATTTTAAGTTTGGGATCCTCATAACGAACACCTTCACTATCCCACACGTTAAGAATATATCGCTTCTTCGCAGTCCAAATACCACGGTCAGCAATATTCTCACGCTTCATTTGCATCTTCTGAGCGTATGCGTTTACATAATCCGCCAAGTCTTCATAGGAAGAATCAATAAAGGGTTCCAGTTTATCTTCGCAAATTTGGTCCAATAAGGAAACAATTTTAGCTTTATCATCAATCTTATGATTAAAAAATTTATCCACAAGAGGCCCAAAATTGATGTATATTGAATCAGTATCTGATGCAATGACATAATCGACATTGGTTGTTTGCAACAGTTTATTTAGATAACCATTCATCTTGTCTTCTATCCAACGAATGGATACTTGGCCAGACAGAGTAATGGCTTCGGCATTAGCAAGTTTGTAATACCTAAAGTACTGATTGCCGATAGCACCATAAGCAGAGTTAAGTGATATCTTCTTCGCCATCTGAATATTGTTACACCGTGCAATCTCCTTCTCCAAGGTCTTAGTCGGGGTCTTCTCATAATCCTTCTTTGCCTCAATCATTTTCTTCTTGAAGATGACCCTTTCAGCATACATCTTCTCCATTAATTCAGGTAAGAATCCTTTTACATCTTTCCTGAACATTGCGCCATTTGCACAAACAGCATACTCACCATCAATCTCAACTTCTTCATTTAAGACCTTATCTATAGTAATAGTAGGATGTCTCTCATCCAATAAAGTTTCTGGAGAAATATTATACTGCATAATCAAATGAGGATACAGTGAATTCAAGTCAAAATTAACTACCCAATCATACTTACCTGGCTTAGGTTCTTTAACATATGCACCCGCATACTTCTCATTCTTTTCACTTCTATCCCGTGGAGGAATTACAATATTTCTTTTCTTCAGATAATTGTAAATGATGGTATCCCACATCCTTACCTGAAACATAACATCATTATAATTAACCTTGGCAGTATATGCCATAGTCAATGCTAATTCAATAAGTTTCATCTTGTCTTCCAGTCGGTCAACAAGTTCCACGTCAATAATATTATAATCTACAAATTTCTTCCAATTACCACTATAAAAATCTTTAAACGTATCAAATTCAGAGTGATCTAATTTCTTCTGTCCAAGTTCTACACCAGCAATATAATCCAATCGATATGATTCTTGTGCCTTATAAGTAAACTTCTTATATAACTCCAAGTAATCTAAGGTGGTCATTCCACCAATATCAAAAATATTAAACTTTCTACCGGAAATATAAACTTCTTCTTGAGTTACCAGTCCCCAGGGTGATATTGTTTTTAATTTTTTATCACCTAAAATACGAGAAATTCTTCCACAGATATAAGGAATATCATAAAGTCTTACATTCCACCCAGTAATAACTTCTGGTGGATTTCGTGTCCAATAATATAAGAAGGAATTGAGCATATCAGCTTCATGCTCAAAATAATGATAAGTTACATTATCTTGCGTTGGAGTATATGGTTTTCTTCCCCACGTAATAATATCTTTCGTAGAATAATCTTGCATTGAGATGGTAAGCATCTCCTCAGCACAAGATTCTGGATCAGGGAATCCATTTTCTGCAGCAACTTCAATATCAATAGTTACTAACTTTATCTTCTTAATATCAAACTTTACTTCATCCTCAGGATATTTGTCTGAAATATATTGATAGACATATCGATCATTACCATAGATACTGAATCCATCAATATCTTGATACTTCTTATAAAATTCTCTACAATCTCTTACAGATCCTGGTTGAATCGCTTCAACAGATTCTCCTTCAAGAGTTTTATACTTGCTACTCTTCTTCGATTTTACAAAAACTGTAGGAGAATACTCCTCTTTAAAGATTACAGATTTTCCATTTTCATATCCACGAACCAGAAATTGATTTCCAATCATCTGGACATTGGTATAAAATCTCATCCCTTAATAAGTCCTTCGTATTTGTTCTTTAATTTAGTATTAGGATCCGCAATTGTCAAGATCTTATCGGAATGCATCATAAAGGTATTTTGAGTAGTGACTTCCAATAACCATGGAGACAATTCTAACGTCTTAGTATTGACTTGAAATGGTTCCACTAACCTGCAATCAGGTTCTCCAAGATCAGTTGGTATTTCTTCAATCTGAGTCAGAAGAGTCGTTCCCCCTACTAGCTGCAGAATCTTCAATGATCTCTCTTTCTTTTCTTCGTTGGTCACGTTTCTCGATCCCCTCTTTATATACACTAATTAGGTCATCTATAGGTTCAGTAATACTCACCACATGATCACTTACAACCGGAATCATATCATCTTTTGATAAAGGCATCCAAGGACTAAGTGAAAGTCTGAAAGGAACATTATCTTGTTCGGATTCTGGATTATTATTTCCTGCAAGCAATTTTACTGTATATGGATCCTTAAATGTGTATCCTACTGTTATTTCCTTTCCATCAGGATTTGTAACAACCATTTCAGATAAAACCGTCACTACATCTTCACCAGATCTTAGCAATACAAGTTTAATATTCATGAATCTTTTTAACCTCCTACTATTCTACCACAACTTCACCAATTGTCCAACACTCATGATAAGGAGTGACAAGCATCTTAACTTCGTCCTCCACTTCAGGTGGAACTACCACACAGAAACCAATACCCATATTAAATACTCTCTTCATCTCCTCTTCCACTATTTCACCAGCAAGCATAATCTGCTTAAAGATATCAGGTAATGGCCAAGCATTATAATCCACATTTGGTCTAAGACCTTCAGGAAAGCACCTAGGAAGGTTCTCAGGGATCCCTCCACCAGTTATATGTGCCATACCTAAAATGGGTATATTCTCCAACAATTCTTTAACTACAGAAGCATAGATGGTAGTTGGAGTAAGCAATTCAGGCATATCCTTATAATATATCTTCTGCCTCCATAGCATATCATTAATCAAACTATATCCATTACTATGAAGACCGCTACTTTCTATACCAATAATTTTATCACCAGCTTTAATAATTTTACCATCTATTATTTCATTCTCTTCTACGATACCAGTACAAAATCCTGCAAGGTCATACTCACTCTGTCTATAATGCTCTGCTGTCTCTCCACCTATTAATTCTACTCCTGCTTTAAAACATCCATTAAGAATGCCAAAAATAATTTTATCTAAAGTGTCATCTATCTTACCAGTAGAGATATAATCAAGAAAATATAATGGTTTAGCACCAGAACAAATTACATCATTAACGCACATAGCAACTAGGTCTTCACCTATAGTTGTATAATTATTCCAGATCTTTGCTAGATTTATTTTTGTCCCTACTCCATCAGTACCAGAAATTAATACAGGTTTTTCATATCCACTAGGTATTCTAAATGCACCACCAAATCCACCAATGCTAGGTGCAACTTTCTTTATTCTTTCTACAAAAGCATTTCCTGCTTCAATATCTACACCAGAACTTTTATAATCCATAATCTTAATAATAAGAATGGTAGTTTCCTATCGCCGCCAGTCCTGAAACTACCAAAGGGGACTACCGCAGCCAGTATTTCTCTGGCATCTACATTATATCATAGATAGTCTTTTCTTGCATGATGCTCTGGTACTACCTTTCCAAGTCCAATAGTCAACAATCCATCTTGGAATACAACATCCTTAACAATTGTATCATCTGAAATTGTCCATGCTCTTTCAAAACTTCTCTGTGCTAATCCTCTATGAAGATACTCGGATTCCTCCTTATCATCTTTAGATCCCACAACAAATAGTTTTCCATATTCAGTATAAACCTTGACTTGATCTTTATTAAATCCAGCCAATGCAATTTCAAGTCTGGATTCATGATTACTTACATTTACCAAATTATATGGTGGATAATTGGAAGTACTTGAATCATCCCAAAATCTATTAAGATAATCATCTAATCCTATACTATTCTTACTGATCTTCTCAAACAATTCTGGAAGATTTGCAGCATGATACCTGGCTAGTGTGCCCATGATTGTAGCTCCTTTACTAAGCGAGTTTGTGTTTTGATGTCCCCGAAGGCGACACTACTAATTATAACACTTGACCTCTGTATGGGAATACGGGATACCCCATATTTTAGTACAGTAATCCCTAATAGATCTATCAGAAGAGAAGAAACCGGACCTTGCGGTGTTGAGAACCGACATGCGAATCCATCTATCACGATCTTTCCATGCACTACTTACACGATCTTGTGCGTCCAGATAATCGTCAAAGTCAGCACAAAGACAGAATGGATCATGATGTATCAGGTTAGCAATCAAAGATTCAAACATATTCTTATCGCCATGACTAAAATGCCCACCCTTAACAAGATTAATGGCTTCCCATAATTCAGCACTCATATGGTCCTGAGGATTATATCCATTCTGCCACAAATCTGATATTCCTTTTTCATCATGACCAAACAAGAAGAAATTCTCTTCCCCTACAAGATCACGGATCTCCACATTAGCACCATCAAGTGTTCCAATAGTTAAAGCACCATTCATCTGGAACTTCATATTACCTGTACCTGATGCTTCCTTACCTGCAGTAGAAATCTGCTCAGACAAATCAGCAGCAGGATAGACTAACTCACCTAACTTAACACTATAGTTTGGTAAGAAAATTACTCTCAACTTACCATCCATATCTGGATCAGTATTAACTACGTCTGCAATATGACAAATAAATGAAACAATCATCTTTGCCATATGATATCCAGGTGCTGCTTTCCCACCAAAGATTACCGTCCTTGGAACTATGTCATGACCATTCTTAATACGAAGATATTGAGTAATAATTTGAAGGGCAAGTAAATGTTGTCTCTTATATTCATGTATCCTCTTTACTTGTACATCAAACATACTACTAGGATCAACCGCAATACCCAATGTATTAAAGATATAAGTAGAAAGATTATGCTTCCCAATTATCTTCGATTCTCCTATCTTCTCAAATAATCCTGCATCATCTATTTTTTCTAACTTCTTAAGCGCTTCACCATTAGTAATCCAATCTGATCCAACATATTCATCAAGAACTTCTGAAAGTGCTGGATTACATGATGCAACCCACCTTCTTGGTGTTACACCATTCGTCACATTCGTAAACTTATGAGGCCAGAGATTATAGAACTCTGGCATCAATTGGGTCTTAACCAATTCAGAATGCAATGCAGCAACACCATTAATATGATGAGATCCAACTGTTGCAAGATGTGCCATACGTACAAACTTATTCCCCGTCTCATCAATGATAGACATCTTCTCTAACATCGATTCATCACCAGGATAATGCAAACGTACTACTTGCAAAAATCTACGATTAATCTCATAGATAATCTCCATATGTCTTGGAAGAAGAGTCTTAAAAAGTTTAAGATCCCACTTCTCTAATGCCTCTGGAAGTAAGGTATGGTTTGTATATGCAACTGTTTTACTTGTAATCTCCCATGCTTGTTCCCATTCAATATGTCTTTCATCTACCAATAATCTCATCAATTCTGCTACTGCAATAGATGGATGAGTATCATTTAATTGCACTTGCCAATAATTTGGAAATTCTTCAATAGGAATATGTCTCCTATCCAGGCTATTAATCATATCCTGAATAGAAGCACTCACAAAGAAATGCTGTTGCTTCAATCGCAATATCTTACCCTGATCTGTTCCATCATTAGGATACAGAACCTTAGAAATAGTCTCAGAAGATACGCTCTGTTCTACTGAACCTAAGTAATCCCCAATATTAAATGCATAGAAATCAAAAGTCTCAGTAGCATCTGCTCTCCACAGTCTTATTCTATTACAACTATTAACTTTATACCCCAACTGCAATACATCATATGGTACTGCGACTACTTGTTCTTCTGGAACCCATCTTACCCTATAATTCCCCTTATCTGATACATAATTTTCTACTTTACCACCAAATCCAACAAAAACAGATTCATCTGGTTGGCAAAGTTCCCATGGCCACTCTCCATGTAACCAATTATCTGTAATCTCAACCTGTTGATTATCTACTATTTGCTGCTTAAAGATGCCATACTTATACCTTATACCATACCCTGTCGCAGGCACCTTTAAAGTGGCTAAGGACTCCATATAACATGCAGCAAGACGACCTAAACCACCATTACCAAGTCCAGGTTCTTCTGCTACATCCAGAATCTCATTCAAACTTAAATCATATGCTGCTAATGCTTCTCTTGCTTCTTGCTGAATCCCTAAATTTAAAAGATTATTATTAAGTTGAGGACCTATTAAAAATTCTGCAGAAAGATATGCAACTTCCTTTTGAGGAGGACGCTGTGTATCTAACCAATAAGTCATCATCTGATCTCTTACAGCATAACTTAATGCCATATAGAAATCATGAGTTGTTGCAATTTCAGGACGCTTACCAAGAGTATAGTAAAGACGTTCCTTTATACCATTATAGAGATTGTTCACAAGGCATCAAATACCAAGATTTATACGCAAACAATAGCACACCAAAGTGTAACTGTATAGGGTAGTAATAAAATTAATCAGCATCTTGTGACTTACCCTTTTTACCAATATTATATTTCTGCTCTAAAGTCCATTCGTTTTTATCCTTATATGGAAGAACTTTAATTTGATTTAATGGAGCAATGTCTGTAATAGATTCACCATTGAGAACAGATATAAGTCCCCAATCAGCAAGTAAACGAGCAATGCGGTTGCGTCGCTGAACATCATTAAGTGTGAGATTAGCATATTTACCATCAAGTGCAAATAATTCTTTGAAATGCACAATATAATACTTACCCTGCTTATGCAAGATATGACATGATTGATAAAGTTTCTTCTCCTTTCTGGATGCTACTCCTATCCTAGTTAAAGTCTCACGAACTTTCAAAAAATCATCGGGTTCATTCAATTTAACCTCGATCATTTTATCTTGAGACCAATTAACCTGAGGTTCACTTGCTTGCGTCATCTTTTACCACCAATATCAAGTTGTTTTTTAATAAAACTAATCTGTTCTTTTGTCAGGATCTTCAGAGCTTGATATGCTTTTTCATTACTATAACCATAGTATTGTTTTATACATTCAAGGTCTTCAACTTTATCCTTTCGGAGCCAGGGAGAGAATCTCTTCTTTTTCCTCAATATATTTAGATAAAAATGATATTGCATATCTTTATCTAAATGGTGATTTTTGTTTATTTCATTAACAAAAAGAACACAATCCAAATGACCAGATAAACATCTGTTAATAATATAAGGAGAATAATCTTTTAGATCTTCAGATAAATCTTCCTTAGTAAAATTAATCGAGTTCAGATAATCCTTCAGTTGTGCCATAATTCATTAATAATAGTTCTTTTCTAGTCTTCTGCTGCCTCATATAATCGCCGACAGAACGCATAGTATAAGTTAAGTCAAACTCAGAAGCATTCCATTGTAAACCTTTAAACCTATCTTTGACAAGTTGATCAGAATTATAACTTATCATCATATCCAAATGACAGTGCTCACAATCCTTAGCAAATCTATCATGATCAAACCTTTGATGCATTTCACCTTTACGACCATAAAGATTATCCTTAATATCATAAGGAGGATCTAGATACATAAAATATTTCTTACTATCATCAAGATTTTGTGTCATTAAATGTTCATAAGAATATCCATTTATATCCCAATGTGAAATAATTTCTTGATATCCAGGTAATCTTTCAATTCCTCTAATTGAAAAATTAGAAACAGATGCTTGTTGTGAAAAAGATGAACTTTCTGTAAGTCCACTAAACGAACACTTGTTTACAATATAAAAAGCACAAGCACGATCAAGATCATTATACTTGCTACTTTTAGCATTAATGATGTCCTTAGAATTAATAAAAAGTTCTCTTGCAGATTCTGGATTATTATGACTTAATTTATAAGCACTTAATTGATCCTTCATCTCCACACCAAACATCTGAAGATTTTGCCAGAAATTTACTAGAGGTTCATACAAATCATTAACCCAAATCCTAAGATCTGGATATTTCTTTGCTACGTGTATTGCAACACTTCCACCACCTAAAAATGGTTCTCTATATTCATCATAATCTCGTAGATCTGGAATATAGGGATCCATCTTTTTAAGTGCACGGGATTTACCCCCAGGATAGCGAAGAGGTGTCTTTAATGCTTTATTCATATTAAGAAGCCCAAGATACTGCTGAATAACGTGTGCCTTTTATTGCCTCAGTCACACCGTGAGGGAATAGGAATAAAGAAGGAAACATAACAATATCACCCTTAAACAACTTAACTATATAATCCTTCCAAAAATACAAATCAGAACCTTCATAATCATCATTAAAATTTAATATAAAACTTAAAACTGGTATCCCTTTTTCCTTCCCATCAAATAGTGAATGAATGTGATCATGATGTTGTCTCATAATCTGACCACCAGTATAACGATTAAATCTTATTACCGAAAACTTAGTCATTATACTTTTTGTTCTTTCGCAACCTTGATAAGCATACTTTTGATTATAGGCAGTACCAGCTTGGAGTATACTAGGTGTTAATAATTGTTGAAGTTCAGGTGTAGTACCCTGCACATCCAATTCCTGTTTTTCTTCAGAACCATATGCATTTGCTTTGTTATTATACCACGTATGGGGTTCCCAATTCCGTGTCTCAATATCTTTAATAATATAGTCACATAAATCTACAGGAATAATACCTCTTTCTACATGAATGAAATCTTTTAACTCTGTGTTAGGGTTGTTCATCTTCCAAACTTTCTAAATTCGCAAGATACAATTTAGCATAACACTTAGCCATCAATCTAGCATCTTCTATTGTAAGATCATCTATTACCCTACACACCTTTTCATATTCAAAATTTCTTTCTATACTATGAAGTTCAATCTCATGAAGATAATCCATCACTCTTCCTCTACCTACACCATATGGGTCCATTAGTATATTCTTTGAGGAGGATCTGTAGGATGATACAATCCATCATCCTCCCTATGAAATTTAGGAATACCAATATTCATTCTTATAGGAGCATCTAATACCTTATCAAAACTTTCTGCCATCCTACGAAAACCACTTCCTACGAATAATTGTCCAGCACATACTGCAAATGTAGCAGTACCCCAGAAGATGTAATACCATCTAGATTTAACTTGTGCTCTAAGTTTTGCTTTCTTTGTTTTTTTCATTCCTTGATACGTCATGGTCGTTCTGCGTGACGAAGTTGTTCAGTCAGTCTTGCAGATACAGGACCATCATCAGAAGAGACTTCTAAATGATGAACATTAATTGAATCCTTTTCAAACACTATAACATCCACCTTACCGTTCTCACAACAAATCTTAACTGTTCCATTACAAGACCAATCCTTAGGTTCATTGTAATACTTATAAACTGGATAAGGGTCACGAGTTTGAGCACCTGCTACTACTCTATAAAAATCTTTAGTCATAATAATTTCACTTTATCATATAATGAAACAACTTCATTACTAGGATCTGGTACATGAGATAGAAGATCTCTTAAAGCTACAACTTCTTCTGCAGTAAGCGTAAGTCCTCTATTAGTTGTACTAGGTTCAAAGTTTGGTCGATAGTTACTACCAACTGCTGGATATGGATCTTTTGTACTCATTTTATTTTCCTCTGTGGTTTCTGTGGATAATATTGGAATCCGGTAGTTTCTTCTTCCAATTCTTTTAATTGAAATGTAATCATTTTATCCCATGGCGTATGGGAATCCATAAGAACAGCAACTTTATCGCCACTAATTCTTTGGACACATCCTCTATATCCATTATAAATGGAAGTTTGATTTTTGACAACTACAGTAGTTCCTGGAAGAATCATTTGAATTTACACTCCACCATTATTTCCGTAAGCGCAGCAAGGAGATTGATTTCTTGGTCAGCCACGAAAGCAATCTGATACTGGTATTTGGCAATGATAAGAACAGCAGCAGGAATACTAGGGGGATCCACACTATCATAGAGAACGTCGTAGATCCGACGTAAGATAGTACTAGGATCGTTGTCAAGGTTACTAACAACCCACTGACGCACGTCCGTGAAGTTTTTCTCTTTGAGATGTTTAATGAGATCATTGACTTTTACATCGCTAAAATGTGCAAGAATGCCCGAATCTATCTTTCCACTTACTGAGTATCGTTGACACTCGTTGAGGACTCTTCTCCAATCGGGGAAGTGTTTATTGATGAGTTCTGCGAGGACTTTCTTATCAGCTTCGCACCGTTCAGTGTCCAAGATAGTGTTAAGTCTCCCAAAGAATTGGGCTGCCAATTCTTGTTTTTCTTTTCCTTTGATGCCAAATTCAATGACGGCACAACGGGAATGGAGGGGTTCGATGATTTTGTTTTTGTAGTTGCAGGTGAATATGAATCTACAATTGTTTGAGAACTCTTCAATAGACGCTCTAAGGAGGAGCTGTACATCGGGGGTTGTGTTGTCTGCCTCGTCGATGATAATGACTTTATGTCTACTGTCAGAGGATAAGGAGACCGTGGATGCGAAATTTTTGGCTTTATTTCTGACGGTATCGAGGAATCTTCCTTCGTCGGATCCGTTGATAACATAAACATCTACTCCTAATTGACTACAAAGTGCCTTTGCGACTGTAGTTTTACCACATCCAGCTGGACCAGCAAGCAACAGATTGGGGACTTCCCCCTTATCTAGGAAATCACGAAAAGTTTTTTTAATGTTTGCTGGTAAAATACAATCTTCAATTGTCTTGGGTCGATACTTTTCAACCCAAAGGAATTCATCCCTCATAATTTCTCAATCTCACATAGTATGGTGCTAAAGAATTTGTATGCCAACCTGATGAAGGTGGCATAATCCCTCTCTCTAAATTTAATTCCTGAAGTAATCCCCACGAATTATGTTCTTTACTCCATATCATTATATTAACCCATTCTACACCTTTCTCTAATAATCGAACAGCTTCATCTTGTGCTTCTGTCCAGCTATCATATTCTTTACCTTCAACTTTATACATCGTCAAAACTATGTACGTATACTTATCCAATAGTAGAATCAGGTTCTAGTGCAATATAATAAGTCAAATCATAATTCTTACTAGTAAACCTCGAAAGAAGTTTTGAAGAAATAACTACTTCATAAGTACCAGGAAGAATCTTCAGATTCTCCTCCTTAAAGTTGAATACAAATTCCTTATTGGTTTCACCAACTACAATCGAAAAGTCATTCGAAGTATCACTCTTCTTATCGCGTACTACCATTTTTACGACACCTGCTTCTCCAATAGCAGAAATATCTGGTAACTGATAAACAGAAGCTGCTTTCTTTAACTTTTCTAATTGCTGAATACTTAGTTCAAAACTAACATCTTCAGTGGGAAGAGTAATTTCCTTCTCAGGTGGAGAAACAATGACAGAAGGATCGGCAAAGAAATACTTAGACCGCATCTTACCTTCTTTGATAACTACATGGCCATCATTCTTAAAATTAAGTTCAGGGTCACTATGAAGTCCCAAACCATTTAAGAACTGATTAAGATCATAGATACCAAAATCTCTAGGAATCTCTTCAGCAATAGTTGCTTCAGCAAGAATGTTTTTCATCACACTAATAGTACGCAATTGCCTCCCTTGCTTAAAGAGAACAGATTGATTAATAGATGAAAAGTTTTTTAAAAGATTAATTGTTTTATCAGAAAGTTTCATAACCACGGGTCGGAGTTTCATTGTTTGTGTTGCCGCTGAAATAGTATAACAAAAGGCAATAATGCATTGCTTTTAGTATATCACGTTTTGCTTGGCCTTTCTTATCATACCTGCTCAAATACTTAATTGCATTAGAACGGCAGAAAGATTCTGCATCACCTACAGAATGAATAAGGTCAAGCGTCTGGACATCAGACTTCTCATTAGTATAATGTCCATTATATGTAGAAGCAACATAGTCTTTAAGATCTTTGATGCTTTTATCTTCTTCATACTTTCTAGTATTAGAAGAAGTTAAATTGGGTGCAGGTTTTGTTTCTGGCGGAGTGCCAAAAGAAATAGTATCAAATGAATGTGGTGTATTATAATAATAACTACCTATTGTAGGATAAGGGTCATCCCCAAAACTGCTACCATAATATTTGGGATCATCAAAAGCAGTATGAGCAGCACCTGCATCGTAAGATAATGAAATACTATCTTCTGTGGTTTTTGAAGGAAATCCATACTCATAAGAAGCAGTACTACCAAAAGAAATACGATCTTCACCCAATCCACCAACAAGATAAGTACTTCCAAAGGTAATAGTATCCATTCCAGCATCACCAAGCATAGTAGTACCAGTACTACCTGTAGTAAATGTTAATGTATCCTGTGTTGCACCTGCCGACTGAGAATGAGTTGCTAAAGATCCCAAATCTCCATACCCAAAATTAATAGTATCTTCAGAAGGAGGACATGGGTTCCCAGTTACACTATGACCATCTTCTGCCCAAAATTCTTGACTTGGATGATCAGCGCCATAAACGGTGGCAACTCCAACATATTCATTTTCTTTACTCATAATAGGATAATCCTCATCCATAGTTCCATTCATTTCTGAATGCAATAAATTCCATGCATTAACCATAACATCAATTCTCTAATTTGTCAAAGGAAACTTCCTCATCAACCTTGTCATATAGTTCCAAAAATGCCTGCTTAGTCTCATCATCAAATCTATTAATACAGACTCGAATTGCTTTTAACTTATCGCCAAAAATGGAATAAGCACGTAAAATGTGAACAAGACGACGAGTGCTAATAATCTCATCAATACCTCCATCATAGAATGTTTTACGAATAATATCACCCCAATCCACAATATGATCAATAAACTTATTACTACTTACTCCTAAATTAGAAGCAACCCTCTTCAAAATCTTTTTCTCTACATTAGGTGATGGGTATTCCTGTTCAAAAGTTACAGGAAACCTCTCAAGAAATGCTTCATTAAGTACGTTAGTACCAATAAATCTACCATCCTCGGATCCTTTACCTTTTGTATTGGCCGTAGCAATTACATTAAATCCTATAGCCGGATTTACATATCTACCAGTTTTCTTTAAAAAGACTCCTTTACCTTCTAATATAGACTGTAAACATAAGATCTTATTAGACGCAAGATCAACTTCATCTAAAAGGAGTGTAGCTCCCCTTTCCAATGCCTCGATAACTGGACCATTATGCCATACAGTGTTACCGTCAACAAGGCGAAACCCACCAATAAGGTCATCTTCGTCGGTTTCAATTGTAATATTAACGCGAATTAACTCTCTATTTAGTTGTGCGCATGCTTGTTCTACACTAAAAGTTTTACCATTACCCGAAAGACCAGTAATAAAAATTGGATAAAACGATCGCGATTGGATGATTTTTTTGACATCACTGAAACACCCAAATTGGATAAAAGTATCATCTCTTTCAGGTACTAAATTCTGTTTAACACTTGTTAACGGAGCAGGTTCTTTATGAATACAACCGGTTGTATCAACAGATATGGTACGAATTAAATACCATTTCCCACGAGAAACTTTATACGGTTCAATCTTACTAGTTATAGTCTGATAACTATTACCATTCATCGAACACCAAGCACGAATATCCGCTGCAGTGACTTCATCACCATATAAAGATTGAAGAGAAGAAACAATATATTCGGTACTAATTGCCATACATTTGTTTTAACTGAAATTAGTATAGTATAAAAAAAGCATTTATATTATAGATATGGTCACTTTGTTTATTGTCCTAATGGCCCCCATAAGGATCATTCTCAGGGGTAAAATCTTCTTGATCATGATCATATTTTTTTATACTTTGTTCCCATTCTTGAAGTGATGAAGAACAATCAGGTGGTTCAGGATCTTTATATCCATTCCTTTTCTTCCACTGATTTTTCATCGCTTGCATCATCCATGATTGAGCAAGACTTCTAGGTCCTTGCTCTAATACTTCTAATTGAAGTTTAGTTTGAGCATAAGGTTTTTGTTCCTCTCGCCAATTAGAATCGTCATACGGTTTCTTTGTCATAACCTTTCCTCTTTTTCCAGTCAGAATACATTCCACCAAAAATCATACCTTCATGGGATTTAATTTCAGCCCCATTCAAAAGTTCCTTCTGTCTTGGAGACAAAATAACATCCATAGTAAGATACTCCTTCTCCCAATTTGCGATCTCCTTAAGCCATTCAGCCGTCATTTTTCTTCTTCCACTCTTTGATCAGAAGTTTCAATTCTTCTATACGTCTTTCTGCTTCTTTAATTTTATTTACTAGATAGTCGCTCATTTTTCCTCCTAGGTACTTGAATTGTCCACGAAGGTGATACTAGATCAACCATTTCAAACTGCTTCTTATTCTTTTCAATCTGAGTCAGATATGCTTCACGTCCAGGTTCAGGTTGAATCTCACCATAATTTGTCCTATTAGGGTTGGGTCTATCTAGATAATCAAGTATAGCATTATCTACCATATACCATAAAGTATCCCAAGTAAGAGTTAATCTCAGTTCATTAGCAAGATCTTCTACTTGGCCTTCAGTCATTTCTGCTTCAAGAAATGATGATCTAATAGCAACTAAGTCACTAAGATTAATGGTAATTTTTACATCACTATCGATTGTCATATCAAGCTACCAATTCAATAAATTCACTAAGAACTTTTTTATTTAGTTTCTTAGTACTAAGGGACTTTGCAAATGCTTTCTTAATTTGTGATTTACTTGCATAATCCGTAACACAAAAATCACTGTCTTGAGATATATCAGAATCTAACATAACAATATAAGACTCATAACCTGACTCTTTAATAGCATATGCTTTTTGCTTTCGTATCTTTTTCAATAAAGTATCATCTACCTTATCATACCTACGTACAAATACCCCCAATTCTCTACTAGATATTAAACGAATCCCAATAAAATTAATATCAGGATAAGTCTCCTTTAAATCATTAAGGAGAATTTCAGTAAATTTCCAATGATCCCAAAGAACTTGATAAACATGTCCCGTTTTTCTATTACGAATAAAAGAATATTTTGGAGTTATTCGTCGCAATCCTATTCTAACATCTCCATCGCGAGATGTATAGGGCCTACACACTAAAGGAAGATTTGCTTCACCATCTGTAAGAATTACACACTGAACCTTTTGCAAATTATTCTTCTTTTTAAAGGAAGGAATTATTTGATGAAGAGAAATTAAAGCTTCATTTAATGGAGTTCCAGATAGATTATACTTTCCAGGAATAACATAATCAACATAATAATTAATACCATTAACTAATCGCCAAATACTACGCATTTGTTCTTCAAGAACCGGTTTGCTTATATCACTTGTAAAGAAATTTAAAAGACTAAAATCTGGTGGAACAAAAAGATGTCCATCCACTTGTTCCATATGATCTATAGGATTTTCTGGATCAGAATAGTTATTTGTAAAAGAATAAACCTCAAAAGGTATCTGAACCTTACTACAAAACCATATCAAATTATATAACTGTTTAATAGTATCTAATAAATGGGTATTCATAGACCCAGACCAATCCAAAATAAAAATCAATCCATGATTTTTTCCATCAGCAAGAGTTGTAACCTTCTTAAAAATATCTTCATTGAATTTATACTGATGAAGCTTAGACATATCCAAAATGCCAGTACGTGAAGTAGTTGCACGTGCATAGGAATCGGCAGATTTTTTACATTCAAACTCCTTAACCAAGTAATTTACTTCCTTTTGGGCTTTTTGTTTGAAATTTTCATATTGGTAATCAACCCATTCAAAATTACCCACATGATGACAAACTTTTCCATCGATTTTCATCTCCATAGGAATAAGTTGCTGCTTCCAATGATCCCTCAACTCCTGATGAACAGTGGAATTATCAATAATAATGCTATCTAAATTAACTTTAGGAACTTCAAAATAAAAATTTTCACGTATTGGAGAATCACCAACCAATTCTTGCACTCTTTCATTAAAGGCACTATCAGTTTTAACTTCAGTATCTGATTTCTGTTGAGATGGACCATCAGAAGAAGGTTCTCTTTCATCTACTTCTTCCTTTTCTTCTTCAATCTCATCACTTTCATCCATATGCTCTGGATCATAATCATGTTTTGATGAAGATTCAGCAACTATTTCATCTTTTTCCTCTTCTTGAGGATTTAGACAATAATCATATAATATTTTAGCAGCATCTAAAGCCTCTTGAAAGGTCTCAGATCTTCCAATTAGATCGACAATCTGTTTTTCAATAGGCGAAAAAGCCAAATCAAGGAAGTTACCCACCTTGAAATATAAATTAGCCCGATCAGCAAGATTAAGATCATCAATATTTTCATTTTCTATCTCAAAAAAATCTTGTTCATTTAATTCTTTATAACCTTTATAGAAAGTTTTAGCAAGTCCAGGATATTTTCGTTTCATTAACTTCTCTACCCGCACATCCTCTGTAACATTCAAGAATTGCCTGGGTATTTTAGTATGACGAAACCAATCCTCATTAGGAGTAAACAATGCATGACCAACTTCATGTCCTACTAGAAGATCATAAACCACATTTGACGCACGTTTCCATAAAGGAAGGGTCAAAACTCTTTTATCAACATCAAAAGAAGCACACGTCACATCTTTATGCTCTACTATCAAATCTTCAGTAGCCAATAATTTCGCCAGTTGGGATTTGATCTCGTAATTGATCATGATTTACTTCTGAATAATCCTATGATAACAAAAAAACCCCTCCGTGGTGGAGGGGTTGTGACAGTTATTTAATTGTTAGGCTAAACTAGAACCTCCTTACAGATTCGTCTACAGACATTCGCATCGTCATCACACTCGGTTAGGCACTGAAAATAATCATTTATCGCTGAATCTGCATCTTCTTCCATCTCTACTACGTTACTTTTCCATCCAGCTAACTGATTATAGGATACTAGGTTGTGCATTGATGACCTCCATTTTAATACGTGAACACCATAACCAAATGGTTTTGGTTACATCTTGTTGTCCTCAAGTCTATGATTATTTAGTCAGGAAAGCAACACAAATAAGGTTCGGTTTTACAAAAATAAATGCCTACGCAGAAATACCCATTAAAGAAGCACCCTTGAGTTTCCTCTTGAGTGCTTGTCGTCGTGCTTTTGCTTGGCGAAGGGCTTGGGGATTAAGTTTCCTCTTCCTCACCTTCTTGCTGTTGTGTATCCAATTCGGAACGTTCATGAATCTTCTTGAGTATGCGGTCACTACGCGGATCAGTTATCAAATACATCCCCGATTCATGGAAAGAATCACCAATATCGACAGGTCGCCGTACTGGTCCTTTAGTCCATTCTGGGGGTTCTTCAGTAGTCATTGATCTGGTAAAATCGGTCAAAGTCTTTTTTATAGACTTGCTTAATAATATGTATAAGATTATCGGTTTTTTCTAACCGACTATTCTTATCATATTCATCGTTCGACATAGGGTACTGTACCCCATCATCAAACTTCAAGTCAATACCCACTATGCCACTTAACCAACTGACAAATCCTTCTCCAAACCCATCCTCAAACTTCCAAACATGAGTTTTCTCTGTCATAAAATCTACTTGGGGTCTATACCAATTAAGTGCTTCTTCAAAAGGTAAATTTTCAATCATTGCCGAAAACATCATTGGATCTTCCATCACCGATTGAATATCATTTCCATATACTCTTTTTATATAAAGAGATCCTGAAATAAATCTAGTAATAGGATTTCTAACAATAGAGAAATGAGGAATATCTTTTACATCCAAATACTTTTCATAATAATCTCTATGATAATGAGCAATCTCAACCCCATTAACCTTAGACATCACACCTAATCCATTATCCAGATGCGCATCATCCCATTCAATATCATTCAATAAAAGATTAGCTTCTACAAACCTTCCTGCTGTTCTGGGAATATGAGCAAAGAAAAATCTTTTACCACTATTATGTCTAAAAGTGGGCATTATACAATTCTCGAGAAATTCTTTTGTTTCTCAAATCTAATCACATTATCAAATCTCTCTTCCAATCCCGTCTTATGAGAGATAACAAAAATATTTGCATCTGTAATCACATATTTAATGATCTTAAGAAACTCATCTGTTCCAAATCCATCCAATGAACTATCAAACACCTCATCCATGATAAGGAGATTAGTATTCACGGAATTCTTCATTCTAGCAACTTCTCTCCATGTAAACAAGAGTGCTAGATCGATCCGCATTTTCTCACCTTCCGAAAAAGAAGCATAAGAAAAATCCTCATGAATAGGGGACTGAACGGTTTCGTTAAATTCCTCATCAAGTGTGAAGTTGATGTAGAAGTCCATCATCTGAAGATAACGGTTTACTTGCTGATTTATCAGCGGTAGATACTTCTTTATGATTTGGGACTTAACTCCACCGTCTTTAAGTAAGCCATACGAAAAATCGTAATAACTGATCGTGTCCTTCTTTGAAGATAATTCGGTGTATGTAGTTGTAAGACTGTCTTTGAAGTTTGCTAACCTGTCATGCTCAGTATTTCTGTTTGCAAGTTGTTCGGTAATTGTTTGAATTTCCGATTCCAGATCTCTGATTTGTCGTTGACACCCAGAAATTCGCGTATTGTTTTTAGAAATGCCATGCGTTAGTTTAGTAATCTCCTTAGATAATTGGGTAAAGTGACGCTCTCGCTCTTCTTCTTTTTGAATTGCTTGTTCCAGTTCTTTATAACCGGACTGCAACTCCTTTGCTCTATTTTGAGCGTCGTTAATTTTATTTATTCTAAAGTCTTCGTCTATAGATTGTGTACATGTAGGACATGTTACATTATCTGTGAAGAACTTATGCTCTTTAGTAATGGTCGATACCTTATTAGATATTTTACCCCTTAAGTCGCCAAAAGTACGTAATTTCTCTGTAGCACCTGTTACCTTTTCTTGCCTTGATATAAGATCTGTAATGTCAGATTCTGTTAACTCATTCTTCTCAATATGAGTATTAACTTCAACCTGCAGGTTTTTAATCTTCCCATTCTTGTCTTCAATATTCTCCTTTCCTCTGGATTCTATTTCCTCAATAAACTCCTCTTGCATCTTAACCTTATCGTTAAGAGATTCCTTTTTTAAATTTAAAACTTTAACTTCTTCCTTTGATGAACGAATCTTCTCCTTTATAAGAACATTCATCATTGAAAATATTTTAATATCCAATAAGTCTTCTACAACTTCCCTTCTACTAGAAACAGGAAGTTGCATAAAGGGAACAAAAGTACTTGAACCCAAAATAACAATTTGAGTAAAAGACTTATAATTCATCTTAAGAACATTCTGTTCCAACCACTTCTGTTGATCCACTACAGAATGAGATTGATCTAGTTCTTTACCATCCTTAATTAATTTAAAAATATTAGGTTTTATACCTCTTATTACTTTCCACTCAGTCGCGTTTACAGAAAACTCAATTTCAATCACACAATTTTTTTCATTAGTAGTATTAATAAGTTGACTCTTATTAATCTTCCTAAATGATTTTCCATATAAACCAAACGTCAATGCATCCAATACAGTGGATTTACCAGCACCGTTTGTACCAACAATAAGAGTTGTGTTATTAGTGTTTAAATTCAGTTTTGTAGGTTGATTTCCTGTACTTAAAAAGTTTTTCCAAGAAATACTCTTAAACGTTATCATTCTTATGCAGCGGTATCACAAAATCGTTCTCAGTAATCACGGTATACTTATGACCATGCATTTCGCATGTCTTAATCATTAACTCGTCATCAATTTCAACAACATTCATTTCGGGATAATCTAAAGACTCCAATTGCAGTCCAAATCTAGTAGCATCATCTTCTTCTTCAAAGATATATAAGACCTGATCATTCTCTTCATCTTTGACAGAATAAGCGCCATCCTTTTCTTTACCAGCAATTGTTAGAATAAACATTATCCCACCTCACATGCTTCCTGATAAGTTTCCCTGATTATCTGCTGAATAATCGATTTATCAAGATCAACTTCAACCTCCTCAATATATCTATTTAATATGGAAAGAGTATCTTCTGACTCAAATTCCGTAGGATCATCTTCACCATACCATCCACTAAAATTAAAATTCTCAATAATCTTAAGTTCTGCTACATTAGCTGAATATAATTTATCAATGAATTTTTCAAATTGTACAGTATCAGTTTTTTTACGAACAATTACTTTAACAATTTTATTCTCATATTCACGAGCATCAAATATCTGATGTTCAGTATCTTCATAATAAATGTTATAAAATAACTGATGTGGATTATTAACAGGAGTATGCTCTAGAGTCTCTGTATCAAAAAGATGGAATCCTCTAGTATCATTAACATCTGTCCAATAAATTTCATATGGATTTCCTAGATAGAAAATTTTTCCATTATCTGACCTTGTGTGATAATGTCCCGAATAAACTTTTTCAAACTTATTAAAGATTCTACTATCATGTCCATGATCCATTACCACTTGTCTATTCACTTGGAATCCATTAAGTTCCAAATGACCCATCGCAACTGTTGCTTTGGTCTTATTAATTAACTTTACCGTTTCCTCTTCATTATTTTCATTAATCCAAGGAACAAAAAGAACTTTTAATTTATCAAGTTTAGCCTCTACAGGAGAAGAATAAATTTTAATATTATTATATTCTTGAAGTAATAAATCTATTGCGTTAATTTCATTAGTATTCTTATAATATGCATCATGATTACCTACCATTAAATGTACTTTGATCCCTCTTTCCTTAAGAGGATCAAATACAACTCTTTTAGACCACTTTAATGCTTTAAATTCAATACCCTTACGGCTATCGAAAGCATCCCCCATATGAACTACAGTTTTAATGTCATGTTCATCTAACGTTGGAAAGAAAATATCCTTATAAAACTTCTCAAAATAATCATGAAAAAGAATAGAAGACTTTCTAGCACCATAGTGAGTATCCGTGATGATGGCAATTTTCATCAATAACGCAACTTAGAATGGACAGCATCCTTAATTTGATTATAATCTGAATAATTAGAAACGTCAAGATCATTCGCATCGAAGACCTCATCAAAATTAGTCTTCTCTAAAATTTTATTTTTAATTTCTAACTGTTTTTTCTCTTGTGATATTCTTCTGAGAAAAGCATAATAAATTATTTGAGTGAAATAAGCAAAAGGATTTTGAGACTTTTCTGGATTAAAATTATGAATGTAGCGAACACAATTTTCAATCCCGTCACAGATCATATCATCCTTAAACATATAATTAACAAAATTAGGTTTATATGATAAATGATTAGCAATCTTTAAAAAACATTCCCCAATATATCTTGGTATTTGTGGAGGATCTTGATCGTTTAACTTAGCCTTTTCTACTTGTGCAAAATAAATTTCTAGAGCTGAAAGAAACTCTTTATTATTTACATAATGCTCGGATCTTTTAACTCTACTCATGGTTCCGAAATTCTTTGCGGTTAAGGCCATAGTATATACTTACTCGTTATTCAAATTATAACAAATAAAGGGGTATTAATCAAGTATTGACAAATACTCTAGTTACAAGTAGACTAGGTTTGTTCAGGAAGATAGGGTTACCTTAGCTTTTATTAAAAAGTTTCTCTAAAGAATCTTTAGTATCACTAACTCCTCCTAGATATCCCATCTTTCTATCTAAGTTAGTGTGATTATTTTTACGTAATCTTTTTACAAAATCTTGATAATAAACAATCATTTGAATATCGGAATTTTCTGTCATTGTTAAAACATCTTCCATATTCAAAATAAACATATCATCTTGTGTAGTCTTTAACCAAGGTTCAAACTTATAACCATTAATCTTTCCTCTCATTTTAATTTCTTCAACTACAATAGGATTAGATACAAGCAATAGAAGTCTATCCCTCTCATCCATTGCTGATACCTTAGCAAATATTTCTTCACCTGATTTTAATTTTATTGTTCCATAAAAATCATCTTCCATCATACATTTCCCTCCTGATTACTTCTTTACGTCAATCGATATAATTTCATAATTGAACTGCTCTTGAACATAGATTTTAACTCTTTCAATAAAGTGATTCAAAGTATAGTTTTTTCTTGATCCAATTGTCAAGTCATCCGCTATATCATAAAGTTTAGCTTTAACTTTATTCTTACCCTTTCTTAAAACCCTACCAATACTCTGTAGATTTCTAATACGAGATTTGGAAGGTGATGCAAAAATTACATTGTGGAGATTTTTAATGTTGATGCCTGTGGAAAATGTTCCATAAGAAGCGACGATAATTGCATCTGTTTCGCCTTCAGTAATCTTTCTTACAAGTTCCCGATCTTCAGCATCTACACCTCCATGGATAAAGAATAGTTTCCTATCAATATCTATAGAATTATTTATGATTTCATAAAGTACCTTTCCGTGTGCTTCTACTCTACTATAAAGTAGAAGAGTATTACCTTTTAGATCTATAGCCAGATTGCATAGAAATTTATTTCTTTTTTCATTTGAAATTAAAAACTGTATTTCATCTTCATAAGTATCAAATTTTTTTGGTTTATATTTAAGAACTAAACATTGAATTTCTAATTGAGAAAGGTGCCCTTGTTCCATTAAATCTTTAGTTTGGGTAACCTTATATGAAGGTCCAAATAACCCCTCTAGTACCCATTTATGGGTCTGTGTGCCGTCTAGAGTTCCCGTAAACCCAAATCTATATTTGGCATGATGTAACTTATCCATGATATTAACCAGGGATTTGCTTTTAAAAAGATGTGCTTCATCTCCAATCACAACATCATAATCTTCAAAAAATCCTCTATCCAATGTATAAACTGATTGCCACGTGGTAATGGTTACTTCATTAACATTAGTTCTTTCTCTTCCTGCATATATCCTATGACAATGATTTTTAGGATCCCATCCATAATCCTCAAAATCTTTATACATCTGTTCAACTAATGATGTAGTAGGAACTACTAATAATATTTTTAATTTCTTTCCTACAAAATATCTTACTAAAGAATAAATCATTAAAGATTTACCAGATGCTGTAGGAGATATAAGTAACTTTCTATTATATCTTAATGCATCATAAACTGCATCAACTTGATAATCTCTAGGTTTAATATTACTAATAGCATTAATATATTCCTTTACACCAGCCTTTGAAACCATTTCATTGACTTCAAAAGGAAGACCATAGAACTTATTTTCTTCAAATTGATAGGTATATCCATGATTCTCACAAAAAGCAACAATTTTATCCAAAAGACCTACGTAGATTCTTTTGGTCTTCATGTTAAAAAGATGCACATATCCATCCCAGTACTTATTTCTGTACTGTGGCATGAACTTTTTATTAGGAACTTCAAAAGTAAACCTATCTCTCAACTCATATTCTATATGTGGTTGAGTTTCTACTTTTAAATATACCTCATTTACTTTTTGAATAACAAGGTCGGCCATAAGATATCACTTCATGGCATTATTTATCTACCCCAGTCCAGATGAAAAACGCATAAATTCTATTGCATTTTTAATTTGATAGGTTCTATTAGTAATCTGTTTGAGTATTTCTTCCAAATATCTCAACATAGTATCATAATATTCAATTTTCATTGACGAATTAGAAAGCTTTTCATCAGCATCCATATATTTCGTCATAGCATCTTTATCTCGTATTTTCTTAGGAAAAGGATCCTTTACATATACCTCTGGATCTGCTTTTCCACTAAAATACTCATACCGTTCATGACGGATATTCTTACGCTGTTGCTCAGCCTTTTTTCTCAGCAACGATATGTTGTTATATAAATCAAAATATTTGGCATGCAAAACAGGAATATTTAATGACTCTTCATGTAAATTATCTCGGTCTATCTTTGCATCTTCTTCCCACATACTTTGGATTCCACCCAAATCAATCATAGACTACAACAATCAATCTCCCTAATGTTGTATATAGTATACTTGAAAGATACCTCTGCTGTAAAGTATTCTAAGTCGGTTTGTGTAGCATCAAAGTCTAAAGTACTAAGTGAATACGGAAATAAATTCTCAAATACTACTTTAAATTTTGCAATGTTCTGACTATTTAAAACAGTCAAGGTAGCATCTGAATATAGATTCAATCCTTGATCCGTTTGTTTTACATCTGTATCTTGCTGTAAATCATAAATTTCAGATAATGATTCTGGGAATCCTAATCCCCTCATCCAATTCTGGATTTCCATATAATTTTCCAGATCTTCATCAACTAAAAATCGTAAATTTAGATCATCAAATTCCATCTTCTCACCTGGAAGAGGAATATTCTTCAAATAAGATGGTTGCTCTGCAACCCCCAAGGTGACAGAAGGAATATTCACCATGTTTCCAAAATATGAAACCTTAGGTGCTCTTTGAACTTGAAAATGAAATCCAATAGGAGCAAGAAAATTCCTATTTTCAATCTGATCTAAAAGTCTTTTTCTGTCTGCTGCGTCAGTCGTTGTAGCCATTATTCTCCTCCACCACCATTGCCACCGCCGCCGTTACCGTTCCCAGAACCGTTACCGCCACCATTGCCATTAGAACTTCCATTCCCGTTATGGGACCCATTACCGTTGCCATTTTTCTTCTTTCCGTTATCATCATGGTCTTGAACCAACCATCCTCTACTTCCCACATGCCATCCTCTAGGGATTTTTTTGCATTCCTTATCGGTGTGACACCAATATTTTCCTGCAGGACATTGTTTGGTAGATGATTCTACCATAAACCGTGAAAAGTTCTTTCTAACTAAACGTTGATTGTTCTCATCCATTTTGTCTACAAATTCTTTAGAAGCAGCAACCATATTATCAATTCCTGCCATTGTTAGTTTTTCAACTGGCCAGACATTTGAAAATCTCCACTTTGCTAATCCAGACTGTCCTGGAGTTTGGTAATCTTGAGACAATAAATCTTCACCAGGTCTTGTAAAAAGGACAGGACCAAAACCAGTATTACCTAAAGCATTTGTTCCAGCATTACCAAATCCACCCTCAGCACCTGCCACATTAGCATGCATTGTTGGGGTTTCTTCAGTAATAAAATCGTGGAAAGATTTCATAAAGTTTATTATTATACAAGTATTTAGATTTATCCCGCATCTCTTATATCATCATGTAATCTTTCAGTAGCATCTCTAGCAACTTGCTCTTCTAGTTTAGTTTTAGCTGCTTTAATGCCTGCCAATCTTACTTCTAATGTATCTTCCCACCGATTATACATTTTTAATTGCCATTCACGATATTCTTTAAGTGTCTTTCTTGCTTTACACAACATTGTTCGTAGTAAAACTTTACATAATTATATAGACAAAAAAAGAGGACCTTGCGGTCCCCTTTGTATTGAAATGTGAATATGAATCACATGAGGTTCTTGACGGCAACGCGACGATAGTAGCGGTTGCTGTTAACACGTAGACGACCCAAACCAGCGGTTGTACCTTCAGCGAAGGGGTTAGCAACAAGACCATAGCGGGTCTTAAAGCCAATTTTTGGCTGGAAGGAGTTTTCTCCGACTGCACGTACCATCTGTAGTGGAACGTAAGGGCAGTAGAATAGTCCAGCGTCGTAAGGTGAAGTACCTTTGTAACCGACAACATAGTACTGGTTACCTGAATTAGTCTGTGCGTTAGCAGCAGATAGGTTAGCAGAATATGGGTCGATGTAAACGCGGAACTTACCATTGATAGTACCAGCAAATGTGTTGCCAGTGTCATCAACGTTAAGGTTAGCGTTAAGTGCAGGAGTGTAGTCCAGAATTCCTGCCATTGTTAGTGCGGATGCAACGTCTGCTGAGCAGAGGACTGTGTTGCCCTTTCCGCGACGAGTTCTTTGTGCAACTGCGTTTGCATCTCTTTCGATCTGGAATAGAAGTCCTTTGAACTTCTCAACAGACCAACGACCGTTACTGTCGATGTCTAGGTCGAAGATACCTGCAGAGGCAGTGTTAGAAACAGCGCCTTGCTCAGCAACCTTGTAGATAGTTCTGATAACTTCGCGGTTAATTTCAGCGAGGATTTCAGTACTAAGGATGTTGGCAAGTTCTGCTTCAGCGTTAAGACCATGGATCGCCTTAAGGTCCTGAGCAAGCTCAAGTGAGTACTCGGCTTTCAATGCACGGGATTTCGCTGTAACAGTTACTTTCTCAATGCTGAATGCCATCTGGTTGAACGCATTCGAACCTGTACCCAGGTTTTCAGCGTCACCTGTAACCATTCCCTGACCTACATCGTAAGCAGTAGAAGTAGCAGAACCTGTTGGGTTCAGAACAGATGGGTTAGTACCAGACTGTGCAGTAGTACCCAAACCAGCGGCAACATCGGAGAAACCGGCGGTAAGGTCGAATCCAGAATCCTGACCAGAGAAGGCAGAATCTGCTTCGTTGAACAATGCTTCTGTTCCATCCATTGCGGTGTACTTAGAACGCATTGCGAAGATTAGTCCAGTAGGACCGGACATTGGTTGAACACCAGCAAGATCATATGCGACCAAGTTAGGCATCGAACGACGGATCAAGGAGATCAGTACAGGGTCGAAACCAGCTTGGGGTGCTGATGCTGTTCCACCAAAACCACCACTAGCGCCTGCGGCATTTGCATGGTTGGTTGGTGTTGCTTCCATCAGGTTGATACCTGAGGAAAATGCTTGCTCCTCTTTGAGGAATTTTTCTTGGTTTTCTAACAGGACGGCGGTTACGCTTCTGCGATGTGCGTCTTTGATCGGATCAAGACCTTCATAGTCGAGAAGTGGACTCCACTTTTCCTGCAGATGTTCTGATTGGAACATTTGCTTTACCTAATAGTTGTTTGATTTAATGTTTTAATTCAGTTTTTGCTAAAAGCACCTAGTGTTTTGAGATATGCTTCCATATTTCCAGTTGTAGGAGCAGGAGTGCTATCAACACCCTCACTTAGAGTTTCTGGGCTTCCAGTCTTAGAAGCTGATCTGGAGAAGTATGACTCCTTCAGGGTTTCCAGCTTTTCACGATATTCTTCTTCACTATCAAACTCTACACTTTCGGAAAGTGAGGCGAGCTTCTCTTTCTGAGTGGCTGCTAGCCCTTCAGAAACTGATTCGAAGATTCCATCTGCAACCGACTCTGCGAGGCGCTTGTTTAGGGAAACATTCTTCTCAATTTGCTCATTGAGTTTGGTCTCCATGTCATCAAGTTTTTCTACCATATTATGTAAGACATCATATTTTTCTTCAGGGATTGATACATAATGTTCTTCAAATAGACCTTTCATACCGGAGAGGAATGATTCGGTCATTTCTGTTTTAAGACCCTGTTCGACAGCGAGTTGGTTTTCTGTCATCCATTCCTCGCAGACATATTCGAGGTAGGAATCAACACGCTCACGAAGCTGTTCCATTAACCCTGCTTTTTCTTCCTCAATCTTCTGTTCGTATTGAGCATCTAGGGTTGTTTGGATCTCTTTGATCTTAGAATTTAGTGCGGCTTCAAAGATAACTTTTGCTTTATCCTTGAACTCTTCGGATAGTTCTTCGCCACTGAGAAGTGCATTAACATCTTCTTCAATGTCAACACCATCGTCAACAACGGTTTCTTCTGCTGCTACTGTTTCTGTAGAATCTTCTTCGATTACCTTTTCAGCACCGTCTTCGATGACTTCTTGGTTCTCTTCGATTACTTCTTCATCAGTAGAAGCTTCTTCTGGCAGTCCGCCCTTAACTTTCTCCATTTTAGAATCTCCGGGCTTGGCACCTTTGTTAACTACGTCCTTAACAGTCTTGATCTTGGGCTCCTTAATTTTGGCGGAGTCATTTGTTGGACTGTAATTCTCTGGAGTAGGACCACCTAAGTCTTCGTAAGAAGCGCCAGGTAATTTTTCCATTGGCTGTGCTGGTGCGGCATTGGCATTCACAGCAGTCTTAGATTGCTCCATTTCTTGTAAATCTCCACGAGACATTTTTGAACTCTCCGATTAACCTATTTTAATCTATATTTATTTATAAAATCAGTATTTCTGCGTACAGGTATACTATATCTACAGATTACTTAAGAAGTCATCAAATAAATTTAACTTCTGTTTGTCTAGTTCTTTTTGATCAACTAGAGTATTGATAGTCTTATATGTTTTTTGTGCCATTCTTTCACGAAGAATGCCACCATCCCATATCCAATCCTTTCCTTCCATAATACCTTCGACGAAAGCATCAGGCGCTGAAGGATCTGCGACGATATCAGCAGCAGTTGAAAGCATAAAATCGTCACCGACGATGTTAACACCTTCATTATTAGTCTTTAAAGAACCTATCCCTCTGGAAGAAACCCCTAACTTAACCCCTTCATTAATAAGAGATTCCGCGATTTTTCCCATTGGTGTATTCAAAATTTTTGCTTTACCAACAAAATTCTGACCATTTTCTTTTAAAGAAACAATTTTATGTGAAACCCTATCAAGGTTCACAGTAGGACCTTCTGGATGACCAAGTTCACCAAGTGCTCTTCCAGCTTTAATATGGTTTTCGTTATACCTTTGGACCTCCTTACGAAGGGTACCCATTGGATACATACGACCATTTCTATTCTGAAGGTCACCTTGGAGGAAAACACCCTCGATATACATAGACTTCTTGCCGTTGCGTTCTTCAACGATAAAATCTACAGTTTCGATTTCTTCTCTAATGAGTTTCATCAGGCATCTCCAGTGATTTGAACTTGTTGTGCATAAAGTGAGCCAGTTCCGCTAGCGGTTCTGACAGCAATTTTAAATGAACCACGCAATTCAGCAGCTTGTGCAGAAAATGCAGTAGCAATTCCACTTGTATCAGTATCAACTATAATTCGTGTACTGAAATATCCATCTACAGAAGAGGTTGTATTTACACTTTGTACAATCTTATGACTAAAATCATAATAAGATTGTGCACCAGTAACCGAAAGGGTTACGGCGTCTCCTTGTACAAAAGGAGAACCAGTTCCTTGTGGGAAATCAATTTTGGTTGTAGTACCAGTTGTGACTCCAACAACTCTTTGGGAACTAGGGCGACCAACACTTAATGAAGCAGTTCCACCTTCTGGTATATAAAAGTTAGTGACAGCAGCAGTTGGATTAGTTCCAATTGCAACATGTGCATCCGCTCCTTTTGCGACCAATCTTAAAGTATCAGCTTTATGTGCTTGTGCACCTGACATTGCTGACGTTCCACTCGTAGCTATAGTGACTACGTTTCCTACCGGATTAAGTGCCATTATTTTAAATTACAATAGTCCTCTGTTAGTTATTTATTGTATTACGCAACTTCAGCTTCTGCCTCTGCTCCTACTTCATTTCCCTGATCTAAATCAACATCTTGATCTACTTCAGCAGAAGTTTCAGGAGTATCAAGATCTACATCTTGATCGAAAACTGATGCTGCCATTTCTGGCTTAATTGCGTTTACTTTTTCAGCAGTTTTTGAATAAAGAATATCTTTAATCTTGTCACTGATACCCGAAGGGGATTCATCAGTAGACAACAAATCCATTAATTCATCCATATCTAGTTAAAATAATATGTGTTTTATTTATATTTCCCCACCTGTAGGTGTTTTAAACTTGGTTTCATCAACCTCAGCATCCTTGGGAGCTGTGGGTGCACCCATGACATTAACGTTTTTATCTATAGTTTCCATACCCATACCATCCATAGGCATTAGCATTGGATCCATAATCTTTCCGTCTTTAATCTCCTTATCAATAATCTTATCTTGTTCAAGAATTTCCTCGTCAGTTTGACGAAGAACATGCCTTCTCACATAATCTTGTGAATAGTACTTGCCAATATAAGGTTCAGCAGATGCAGCAAGATTCAGTCTTTCTTGTAGAAGTTCTGCTTCTTTCAATTCTGCAAAATGATTGTCATATAAGAAGTCATATTGAATATGATCTTCCATAATATCCCAATCTTCAGGAGTAATAATATTCTTAAGAATTAATTGAGTCTTTAGAATATCACTAAACAAATGAGAAAATCTCTTTCTCATTCTTCCTACAAATTTACTGAATTTAATTTCATCCCTAAGGATTTCAGATGACCTTCCTAAACTAAAACCACCTTCACCTTGTACCCTAGTTTCGGGAACATTTAATGCACGGTATAGTTTTTTCTGGAAGTACTGAATATCAGTGATTTCTCCAAGGTTTTGACCACCAGGAAGAGTAGAAATTTCAGTACCACGACCACCTTCACGTCTTGGAAGCCAAAAATCTTCCATCATAGACATGAATTTTTTATCATCACGAATTTCACCAGTGTTGGCATCATATACTAACTTGTTACGATACCTCATCATGACATCACGAAGGTATTGTTCTGCCTTCATTTTAGGCAAATTACCAACGTCAATATAGAAAATCCTTCTTTCAGGTGCTCTTGATAGTCTGTAAATAACCAAACTATCCTCAATCATCATTAATTGATTAAGAGGTTTGATAGATTTATGCAACCAAGAAAGAGTTGTTCCTTTATTTCTATCTACAAGACCAGAAGTGCAATAAGTTATTGAATCGCGTGTCATTCGGACACCCTTATCAGCAGCATTTACACCATACATTCCTGTTTGAGTGTTAGGTCCACCACCAGGTGTATAAATGAAATATTCTTCAATTTCTGGGAAATTATATGCTGTAGGATTATCCTTACCGTTTCTTGCCTCCAATTCATTCATTCTCTCCTTAGGAGATTTCTTGATTTGGCGTACAAAACGCATCTTTGAAGAATCAATATAACGTAATTCTTCAATTCCATTATGAGGATCCTTTTGGTCAATTACTTTATTGTAATAAAGTCTGCCATCAATATACCAATTCCTAAAGATTTCATGGGCTTTTTTATCAAAATCCAATAATTCAAGAACGTATTTAAACTCGTCTCTAATTTTTTTCTTAATACCATCACTAGCATTAAGATTTGATAGTTCAATTTCAACTGGACTATCATTCGTATCTGCTACGATTGCTTCATTTACAATATCTTCTATTGCACTGTCGCATTCAGGATATATCGCCATCTGACGATATCGCCTAATTAAATCACCCTCGGTTCTGTAAACACCTTCAATATCTACATACGAACCAAAAAACCCAGTGCTCAAATAGTGTTCCGATCCATCCTGATTATTAGGAGGGATCGGAGACACCACACCAGGTGGAGTTTTCTCTGTATCTTCAATTGAGAAACCAAACAATCTCGCCATTATTATATACTAAGAGTTTGTGCTTCTAGTATTTATGCGATAAATTATCAGGCAATTGCTGATTCTGTTGAGTTGACACTTTCTGCAGAATCCCCAATAGTGAAGAACTGAACTTGGAATGTTACGCTAAATTCTTCAACAGCATTAGCATCTTCATAACTTAGATCGATTGCACTAACTTCTGTTGGGAAAATATCGTAGAATCTATAGGTTTGCAGAATGGAACTTTCTCCTCCTTCATTTTGTGTCGAGAATGGTTTTGCACCTCTTCCCAACTGAGAAACGTATGCATTAACCATATACGATGAAGGGTTAGTTACACCAGTTGCATCAACCAAATTAGATGTAAGATTTGCCCATTTTTCAAACGCAGTTCTTAAACGGAAATCTTCATCATTGATGACAGAAACAGTCCATGGATCGAACGTTCTATCTCCTGCAACTTTAAGGGTTCTTCCTCTAAAAGGAATATCCACATTTGCTATATTAGATGCAGGTAACTGGGCTGTCTTGCATAAGAATTTGAAGATATCATTTTCTCCAGAATCACCACCTTGCCATGCAGATTCAATTGCTGCAGGAAAAGTAGGAATAGAAACTTCAAATAGATTCGGTCTTGCACCGCCTCCAGCCAGTTTTGACTTAAATTGTGATAGTGTTTTGGTAGCCGCCATTTTTTAGGTCCTCCTTATTTGGTGTTTATATTAAATTAAGATCCAACGACTTCTTCAAAGGAAACACCTGTGCGTGTAGCAACAAATGTCAAGGTCACATAATTGATGGATTTTGTTGGCTTTAAGAAGATGTCTGCCCTAAATTCATTGTTATCAACAATGTCAGGGGTATTGTTAGTACCATCGCAGATCACAACAAAATCAGTAATACCTCTCTTCGCTTGAACATCGCGTAGATAAGGTTCAACGATATTTACAAAGTTTGATCTAGTGTTCACATCGTTAAGTTCAAATAGTTGAGCATTAGCGGCACTCTCAAGTGCTTGCTCAACAGTGAGGAACAATCGACGAACGTTGATTCTATCGAATGCAGATGCGTAATTCAGTGCGGTCTTATCGCCATAAAGAATTACACCTGCACCTGACTGATTAATTACGGAATTAATCCTGGCACCATAAAGAAGATCTCTTTGTGCTTTAGTTGGGTTATATGCTAACTTAACAGCATTGTTAAGTGTACCCCTCTGAGAACCAGCAGGTGAGAACCAAGGGAATGAATCAACACTAGTTCTTACACACAATCCAGCAATATCACCATTAGTGGGGATATATCTGAACTCATTATTGAAGCGATCATAAGTGTACTTATAACCACTATCAAATATGGCATATGAAGATGATGTAAGTGAACTGAAGAATTTCAGAACATTATTTGTTTGCGTTGTGGTATTACTTACGTTAACCACATTCGCTCTATGAGGTGAAATTGTAGCAATACAATCCTTTCTCTCTTCTGCAATAGAAATTAGAAGATTTGCTTTTGCTTGTGACTCTGCTTCAGTAGAACCACCAGGTCCTTGAATTAGATAATCAACTGCAATTTCATCCTTATTGCTAAACTTATTATAAGCAGTAAGTAGATTTGCAAGTGTAGCTGATTGTCCTTTGGAAGCGGAATAATCTACACCGCCACTTAAAGTATAAGTGGTATTTCCTAAAGAACTGAAGTTTACACCTTGAGCATCTTGTGCCCATGCACCAGCACCTGTAGTGACTTTTGTAAATCCACTACTAAATCCATTAGAAAGTGGATTAGTACCCCATTGTGCATCAAATGCTTGTGAAGGGTTATATCCTGCATAAACATAATTAGAATTGTTAGCAAGATAGTCCTTAAAGTAGGTTTTAGTAGGAGAATCCCCATCAGCAGTGGCATCTAATGCCTTAGATAGGAATGTTTGCTTCTCAAGAATGTTACCTTGGATGCCAGTGACATCTCCAGTATCATCTACAACGACTACATGAAGTGAATCATTTCTGCCACTTCTTTGAGTAGAATATCTACTTGTAAGTGGTTTAGAAGCAATGGTTTTCCAGTAAACTGTAGAATTAGTCAATCCTAGGGTTTGTTGATCATACCAGTCAACTGCAGTTGCAGCAGATTGTGATCCGGTATTGATTCCAGAATTATTAAAGAATGTAAGTGTATCAGCTGCCTCGAATGAACGTGCGGCATCACTTTGCTGATAATCAATATTTGTTGCAGTTCCAGCAGTATCTATTCTGGAGACAATTTTAACATCAATTGTACTATCCGTACCAGTAGCAGCAGTTGTAACACCAGTAATGATACCTTTAAGATAACCATTAAATGCAGAAGTAGTACCAGCGCCAGGAATAACCACATCTGTAAGAGTTGCGGTTACACCATAACCAATTACAGCACCTGCTGCACTTAGGTCTGTGGTAGTAATTCCTAAAGTTTGGTCTGCAGCATTATCAATAACACATACTTTCATCGAATCTGCCCAGGTTCCTGGATTCTTCGCAGCGTAAGTGAAAGAAGCGTTACTCTTCCAATTCTCTTGATAGTTGTCAAAACTTTCGATTTTGACTGTTGTAGTTGCAGCAATACCAACACCCGCATTAGCGTTGTTTAAAGTAGTGCCATCTGCCCTAACAACCTTTAGAATACCACCATAAGAAAGGAATGATGATGCACTCATCCAATACTCATATTGCCTATCAGTGGAAAGCGGTTTTCCGAAAGTGCTTAATAGTTGTTGTTGATTTTCGATAGTAATTGCTTCATTTACTGGTCCAAATTCAAAAGGACCTGCAATTGCTCCAATATTATCGAGGACATTATCAGCTCTTCCGACCGTTAAGTCAACCTCTCTGACGATTACGCCTGGAGATAATTGAGGAGTCGCCATGTTTTTTTCCCCTATAGTCTCAGTTTACCTAAGAATTATTTATTGTTTAGTGAATTTACATGTAATCCCACATGTAAGAACGATCCCCATATTCATCAGTATGCCAACGGTCTCCTTCAGCATCAACAAAGCTTGTATCCTCTAATCCATCATCCATAAATCCAAAGGGTGCCATATCCTGTTCAATTTGATTTTTCTGCTCTTCATATAGTCTCTTTCTTACATCCTGATCAGTAAGTTCTTTAAAATAGTCCTGTGCTACTAACCATGCATATATGACAAGACACATTGCAAGATCATCATGACATCCTTCTTCTGCCTCAAATGAATTACTTTTTTGAATGAATGTAGTTAATTCACTTATTATTTCGTAATCATTAAATATTAACTTATTTTCTTCTATTAGTGTCTTTAAATTAAGTGCGCCAACCTTCTTAACAGTCTTGGACATCTTAACACCTAATTGTGTCTTTTTACCAGAAAATCCCTGCCCAACAACTTGCCCTGCTCTTCCTCGCATTGAACACATGAGGAGATTTTGATACTCCAAATCATATTGCAATATAGATGCTACTTGATCACCCACATCATTCACTTCACATATTATAAATGCTTCATTATAATTCTTCCCTACTTCTTCAATAACGCTTGGGAAAAGCATTGGTTTAATTTCATTATTTCTATACTTAGCAACAACCCTATGGGGAAATTCCGTAATATCTGCCACTATGAATGCTGAATAATCCTTATTTACACCACGGGCAACATCTACTGCCATTACATAATCATGCTTACTTTTAGATGGTTCATAAACATCCAATCCAGCATTCCTTTGAATAGGTGCTTCATAAACTAAAGTTTTAAGTTTACTTGGTGCAATAAGAGTATCAACAGATCCTAAAAATTCACATTCAAACTCAATCTTAAACTGCTGTTCAGATGTGTTTGCAATTGTTTGCTCCTTCCATACCTCATCTCTTCCAGGAACTTCAGACCAATGAACATCTGTGGGTACATATTCATTTTTCCTTCTTTCCGCATCATGCCACATGCGGTAGAAGTGATTCATTCCGTGTGGAGTAGAAACTATTATAACTTTCGTCGATTGACCAGAAGTAATAGTAGGGTAAACACTAGCAAAGAAAGCGTCAGCGATGTGATTGGGAACAAAAGCAAATTCATCCAAGAATAGGATATTGAAAGACATACCCCTAACAGCACTAGCAGAGGTAGACGCAGCCAAGATTTTCGAACCATTTTCCAACTCCAATGAAC
>VTLG01005197.1_pt1 | contig 44159 bp, 64 predicted proteins | sample 4694571 | NCBI WGS metagenome assembly VTLG01 (sample SAMN12604809, study PRJNA352737) | marine metagenome | biome: ENVO:00000447; feature: ENVO:00000209|ENVO:00000569|ENVO:01000036; material: ENVO:00002151; isolation source: viral sequences binned using virsorter ...
ATCAATATCTAATTATATTAGATCAGGGCTTGGTGGTTCGGCTGTACTACAGTTTATGACTGGCGGTGAAAATGAACGTATGCGTCTTGATAGTTCTGGTAGGCTTTTAATCGCGGCTACTTCAACATCTTTTTCTGATAAATTTTATATAAATAATAGCGCTTACTCGACAGGCGGGTGGAGAGTAGGAACAGGGTCAACATTCGTGGGTAAAACTTATAACGACTTAGGAGTTATGACATTTGAAACAGACTCCACTCGTAGCATGAAGTTTGTTGGTGGTACTGTAGGTGAGATAATGAGAATAGATGGAGTCAATGCTCGCGTTGGAATTGGTACAACAAGCCCAGATGTTTTACTGGATGTTGAGGGCTCAGGTTCTACACCTTTATTTTTATCGAGAAAACAAAGTTCAGTAGGACCCGGAGTTGGTTTAGGTTTTAGACAATATGATAGCGCAAATAATCTACATAGCTATGCATCTATCTTTGGTGTTATAGAAGATAATACTAATGGAGCAGAAGACGGGGGCTTAGTTTTCCATACAAGTCTTGCAAGTGCATTAGGCGAACGCATGAGAATAACCAGTTCTGGCAACGTTGGTATTGGTCAAACTGTTCCAGACGCATTTGCGATTGGGGGCGCATTTACATATTTAGCCGTTGGAGGCACTAAACCAGGTATTTTGAATCTTGTAGATGATAGTACAAACGGGTCTTATTTACAGTTTGGCACAAATGCAGGTGTAAGACGTGCATCAATACATGCAGTAAACGGATCACATCTTGCATTTACAGTCAATGCTTCAAATAGCGGTACAGGCTTAACCGAAGCTATGAGAATTAAAAATAATGGTTATGTTGGTATTGGAACCACATCGCCCGCAAGACGGCTTTCAGTAGAAACATCTGGTACTTCTATTGTTTCTTCTTTTAAAAGATCAGATGCTGCAAACGCCTTTATATCATTCTCAGATAATTCAACAACCGCTGATTATACAGTGGGAGTTGGTGCGGCAGGTGACACTTTATTTTTAAGAGCCAGTAATGTAGAACAAGCAAGAATTAATAATACAGGATTGGGAATTGGAACCATATCGCCCGCAGAGCGATTGCACGTACACCAAAATAGTACAAGTGGTTCTCGTATACGCCTTAGTAACACAGATGGATATCTTGAGATTGGAACTAATAATCAAGTTTCAAATTTAGATAGTGAAACGCATACCTTTAGAAACGAAGCGGGTTCCACTGAGTATATGCGTATTAATAGTTCTGGTCGCGTTGGAATCGGAACCACTTCTTTGACTGCTGATGGATTAACTATTGGAACTATTAATAATAATTGTGAATTTGATCTGACACATACTAGTGGTAAAAGATACAGGCTAAATAGTTTAGCAAACGGTAATTTTCAAGTTGAAAATAAAACTGATTCAACAACAGTCCTTGCCATCAATAGTTCTGGAAATGTTGGTATTGGAGTCACAAATCCCGCTGTTCCTTTAGACATTCAGTCTAATTCAAGTGCAGAAGGTATAAGAGTTAGAGGGCGATCATCTGATAACATCGGTCAAATTACATTAACAGATAGTGGTGGTACTGCACGAAATCAAATTCAAGGAAGTGCGACATACCTAAATATTAAAACTTTTCCATCAAGTCCTATTGTATTTTTTACAGGTGGATCAGAGCGTATGCGTATTGATAGTTCTGGTAACTTTATGGTTGGTAAAACAACTCAAGGTTTATCAAATGCAGGTTTTGAAGTAGCACAAACTGGACAGGCATCAGCTACGCAATCAGGCGCATCTTGTTTACGACTAAATAGGCTTACCTCTGATGGTGAAATATTACAGTTTCGCAAAGCAGGTGTGACGGTTGGAAATATTGCAACTGTCGATGGTGATTTGACTATTTTTTCTTCGGCTTCAGGACATAAAGGATTGCGTTTTGGTAATGGCTATATTGCACCGACAGCAAATTCAACAAATATCGAAGACAATGCAGTAGATCTGGGTTTAACAATTGCAAGATTCAAAGACTTACATCTATCAAATTCTGTTAAAAACTCATCTGGAGCTTTAGCTGTAGAAAGTGGCGGTGGTGGTCAATTACTTTTAAAAGCCAGTTCAGAACTTACCTTTTCTACAAACTCAGCAGAGCGTATGCGTATTGATAGTTCTGGAAACTTGCTTGTGGGTAAAACTGCGACTACGTTTGCTACTCAAGGTGCTGTTATAAATCACAATGGTACGATTGATGCAACTCGATCTGGAGAAGCGGCACTATTTTTGAATCGACTTTCAAGTGATGGAAACATTGCTTCTTTTTACAAAAATAGTGTGGCGGTAGGAAATATTGGTACTGGTAATAGTGGCAATCTCTATATAGGTTCTGGTGATGCAGGTATTAATTTTAATAAAGATGTAAACTCTGTTTATCCAATCAATGTAAATACTGGTGGAGCCACTGATGGTACACTAGATATAGGTTTATCTGCTTATCGTTTCAAAGACTTACATTTAAGTGGGTCAATCTCTAGTGGTGCTATTACAGCTAGTGGAAATAGCACATTTCAAGGTTCTACAACGACAATAGGTAATGCCGCATCTAATATCAATGTTGAACTCAATTTGAATGGGGTCGCTAGTAAAGCACAAAGAATTCAGTTTCAAGAAAATGGTGTTAACAAATGGTTACTTGGTCAAGGCGCGGCATCAGAAACAAGTGCATTTGAACTATATAATGCAAGTGGTGTTATAGCGTTAAGCGTTAACAAAACTACAAATGCGGCTACGTTTTCTTCTAGCGTTACAAGCACAGGGCTTACTGTTTCAACTACATATCCAAAGCTACAATTAAACGATACTCAAGGTGTAGCCAGAAATTTTAGTTTAGGTACAAACAACGAAACATTTACTATTCGTAACGAAACTGCTTCAAGTGATTCGCTGACCATATCAAATGCGAACATAGTTAATATACCTCAGTCCCTTATGGTTGGAGCGACTACTGCACCCTCAACCAAACTTGAAATTAAATCGAGTGGATCGGATGATGGGATACAAATAATAAAATCTGATAATACAAATATACTTGGAAGTCTTATTCAAACTGGATCAGGTGATGGAGCATTAACTTTAAGAAACGCAGGCAATTCTCAAACTGTTCTATTTAGAGGTCAAGGAAATAATTATATTACTGGTGGAAATTTTGGTCTGGGAACCTCATCGCCGGATGCAACTTTAAGAATCGATAATGAGTCTGGTACTGCATTAAAAGTAACAGGAGGTGCGGGTGGAACTAGCATCGCTAGTTTTGTAAGAGACGTAGGAGCAAATGTTTCAATAAATGTTCATGGTGATTCTGCAAGACCGCAAATTTCTCTTGCATCTGTGGCTAATACTTTCTCAATGGGAGTAATAGGTTCCAGTTTTGAAATTGCAGACAGTGATGCTCTTGGTTCAAATACTAGATTGTCAATTGATAGTTCTGGTCGCCTTGGTCTGGGAACCTCATCGCCCACAGCACCGCTTCACATCGCAACATCTGGCACTGGTGATACGTTGCTTCTTGAATCCACAGATGCAGGAACTGGAAATGCTCCAAACCTAACATTATGGAGAAACAGTTCATCACCCGCAGATGGTGATGCAATTGGAAGAATTAAATTTAATGCTGAAGATGACACAGGCACTGCCACTGTTTTTGCTCAAATTGATTCAGAAATTTCAGACGCATCAAACAATACAGAAAATGGCATATTAAATTTCAGAACAGTCGCAGATGGCACTTTTGCGACAAGACTAGCGATAAACACACAGGGAGCAGTAACAGCAACTTCAAAACTTGGAGTCGGTGGCAATGCCTCACCAAATTCTGTTTTAGCTGTAAACGGCAGTTCTGGCATTACAAATAACGCGGGTATTTTTGCCGTAGGAACTGATACCACAATGGGCACTGGTACAAATATGCTCGTCATGGGTGTTGTTGATGACCAGTACGGTTGGATAGAAGCTGTGAAGCCAGGTTTTGACAGAAGAAAATTAGTTTTTCAGCCAAATGGCATATCGAGTTCATCTGGATTCGTTGGCATTGGAGATACAGATCCCCAAAAGGTTCTTCATTTGAAATCATCTGGCGCAACTGGAATCGCAATAGAATCTACAACTAACGCACAAAATTTAGATATAGATTATTATAACAATGCGAATTCTGTCGCAGGTCGCATAAGATATGCAGAAGGTACAGGAAACTTTGAGTTTATGCCAAATCAAGCAAGTACCGCAATGCAAATTACTTATGGTGGCAATGTTTTAATAGGCAAAACAGCAGATAACGATACTTCCGCAGGTATTAGATTTCAAAGCAATGGATCAGGTTCTTTTGTAAGAGATAATAATAATGTTCTTACAGTAAATCGTCTTACTGGACATGGAAACTTAATTGAATTTAGAAAAGATTCTTCTCTAGTGGGTAGCATTGAATCTGCGACAAATACAACAAATGATATTTCTATCGGTTCGGGAGATGTAAGACTTTTGTTTTTCACTAACGGATCTGCAATAGTTCCTCGTGCCGCAAGCAACAGTTCAGCAAACGGAACGATTGATTTAGGAAACTCTGGAAATAAATTCAAAGACCTCTACCTATCAAACAAAGTATATGCGGCTTATATTGGTGCAGGATCAGACACAGATACTTCAATAAACTTTGACACAGCAAATACAATTAAAATGTTTACTGGCGGCTCAGAGCGGGTACGCATCGATAGTTCTGGAAGGGTGCTAATAAATAATGGAGTTAATTTATCAGCCGCAGATGCAGACGATTTACAAGTTGGAAATACTACTGGTGCTCACGGTATTACGATTGTTTCTTCAAGTTCTCACAATGGCAATCTTTTCTTTGGTGATAATGCTCATAATGATGCAGGATCTATTAGATACAATCATCCAAACAACAGAATGGAGTTTTTTACAAATAGAACTTCTCAAGTGATTATTGATAGTTCAGGTCGCGTTGCAATCGGAACCACATCGCCAGAAACCGCTTTAGATGTGTTAAATGGTGGAAATACTTACACCAGTGGATTGTTACTGCGGAATGGAACAAGTTTAAGTGAAGCGACATCTTTGTATCACGACAACCAAGGCTTTACGACAACTGTATTAGCAAACCGATATGGAAACGCGGGTTCTTCAATAAAACTTGTTTTACAAGCCGCAAGTGCTTCTCCTGTAACGGCATTGACAGCGTTAGGCAATGGCAATGTTTTAATAGGAAAAACAGCAGATAACGATACTTCCGCAGGAATAAGATTTCAAAGCAATGGATCAGGTTCTTTTGTAAGAGATAACAATAATGTTCTTACTGTGGATAGGCGCAATGGAGATGGCAATTTAATTGAGTTTAGAAAAAGCACCGTTATAAAAGGCGCAATAGGGACAGATGCAACACATCCTGACGGGTCAGAGTATACAGGAGCTACTTTATATATCGGTGCGGGAGATGCAGGATTTGGTTTTTCTGATAGTGGAGATTTAATTTATCCCTATGATGTCGATAGTAATATACCAAAAGACAACACTATTACATTGGGTCATGCAAGTTATCGTTTTAAAGACGCTCATTTCAGTGGGACGGTAAATTCAAATGGTTTAGCATCAACTGGAGCTATTACTAGCTCTAACGGTACTCTCGGAGCACCTGCATTCAGACCTACGGCTGATATTAATACGGGTATGTATTTTCCACAAGCTAATGTTTTAGCTTTAGTGACAGACGGAAATGAAGCATTTCGGATTAATCAATTTGGGACTGTTATGGTGGGTTCAAGCCAACCTTTTAGAAATTTTTCAGTTTCATTTAATAGCACAGAAACAAATACGAGTTCAACATCTTCAGGTTTTGGAAATACCTCTAATGTTGGTACTGGGTTAATGATTAATAATACCAATACGACTAACAACACTTATGCACCGTTAGATTTTAAATGTGGCACTAACAATGTTTACGGAAGAATCGCGTACAAAGCCACAGATTTCAGCGATGAATTTGGTCAGTTTGAGTTTATCACAATGGATGATGGTTCTGCTGTAAATGCCTTAACTATTGCCTCAAGTGGTAATGGTACATTTGCAGGATCATGTACAGCAACATCGTTCCCAACATCCTCAGATGCAAGGTTAAAAGATAACATAGAAGATGCAGATGATAGCGGTACAGCGATAGATTCATTGCTCGTAAGACAATTTGATTGGAAAAGTAATGGAAAGCATGAAGATTATGGTATGATCGCACAGGAGGTAATACATACTTGTCCTAACGCTGTAAGCGTTCCGCAGGAAGACGGAGAGATGATGGGTATAGATTATTCAAAGATGGTTCCTTTGCTTTTAAAAGAGATACAGGAGCTTAGAAAACGTGTTAAAAAACTGGAGGAGTAAATCATGGCGGTAACGTGGAAGGTAGTAGAATTGGAAAGAAAAACAGCCTCACCTGCAAATGGGGTGACGGTGGTTCATTGGAGAGCCGAAGATGTTGAAACAATAGGAGAAGGTGAAAGCGCAGTCAACCATTATGGATCATCATATGGCACAGCAAGTTTTACACCTGACTCATCAAAAAGCGATTACATAACGTGGTCCAAACTTACGGAAGAGGATTGTATTTCTTGGGTAAAGGCATCAGAGGGCATTGATGTAGATGCAATCGAAGCAAGCATCGCGGCTCAAATAACAGAGTCAAAAACGCCAGCTACAAAAACTGGTGTCCCTTGGTAATAAGTTATTGATTTAAAAGGAGAATTTTATGAGCGAATCAATCAAAGTCCCATCTTGGGCTGTTCCTTTGGTGGCGGCCATTATTCCTGCGGCTATCGCTTGGGGCACAATGCAAGCGCAAGCACAGGCGACCGATGAGGAAGTCGCAAAAGTGTCAAAGGTTGTTGAGAAATTAGAAACGACTACGACAGATAATTCTGTTCGTACAAAGTTGAATGAGCAAGCGATTCAAACAATCGCTGATGGGTTAGCACAGCAAACGGAAATCAGCAAAGCGACTGATGAAAAGTTGGGAACGCTTATTGAGATAATGTTGAAAGAAAGGCGATGAATCTGAAGTTGGTCATCGCACTTGTCGTAATAACAGAATCAGGGGCGATTGATCCAGAGAAGAAAACGTACTTTAACAATGCGCAACATTGCGAGTGGATTGCACAGGAAATGACCAGAGAAAGAAAATATTTTCAAGGCTTTCAGGAAGGGTCAATTTTTTGCAGGCCAGAATGGGTTGATGCAGAAGTAAAGGTAACAAGGTTAAATGTTGTCCCCTTACCCGTAGAAGAAGATGATCAAGGATTAGCACCATGAAGAAAAAGGCAAAGCCAGAAGTAATAATAAACGATGACAGGCTTTCAGCACATGAGAAAGAATGTGCCATTAGATATGCAAATATTCAACAAAGGTTAGATGAGGGAAGTGCTAGGTTTGAGCGCTTAGAAAAAATGATGTGGGCGGTTTATCCCTTCATATTAGCTTGTCTTGCCGTTGCCAAATACACTTGATATGATAACTCAGTTCATTTGAACTATAACCAAAGAGGCAAAAGCTATGAGCATGATAGAAGAAAAAGCAAGCATGACGGATACAATCGCAATTGAAAAAAATGGGGAAGCAGTAAATCCTCAAGAGCAAAAGCAAACTTTCACATTTGTTGATAATGATAAAGGTGAGCAAAAAGAATGGGCGGTTGAGCATTTGTCCGCTGATGCGGTTTTAGTAATAAATCATTTGCGTAACTTGCAATCAGATATGACAGCGTTGCAATTGAAATTCGGTGATGTGCAGGCCGCAATCGAATCAAATAGAAAAAGGTTGATAGATTTGTTACCTGATGATGAATTGGCATCAATCACAAATTTTGATACAGGTGATGCTACAGAACATTAAAAGGATGCCGTATGGCAGGAGTCACAGTTACAACGCCACCAACAATCGAGCCTCTCACTGCGGCTGATATTAAGACTTACTGCCGAGTACAAGACGATGACGATCTCGACATTTTGTTGATGATGGGAAAAACTGCGCGGCAATTTTGTGAAGAATTCACCAACCGCGCCATCGTCACTCAAACGTTAACGATGTTTTTGGATGCGATAGATGATCGAGATGATCCTCTATTTGAAGGAGTAAGGACTGGTCCTTATCTTAATTACTACAAAAATTATATTACCCTTTCGAGAGCACCTGTTCAGAGCGTTACCAGTGTTCATACGTTTGACGATGCAGACAATGCGACTCTTTTTGCCAATACGAAATATTTTGTTGATAATAGTCGTGAGCCTGCTCGAATTGTCTTAAGAACAGGTGAAACTTTCCCTGTCGCCTTAAGAGTGGCGAACGCAATAAAAGTTGTGTACAAAGTCGGTTACTCAACGATGTCTTCAGTTCCAGAGCCTTTAAAAATAGGGATGTTGATGCACGTTGCCTATATGTATGATCAAAGAGGTGATATGAAAGACTATTTGCAAACAAGAGCGATGCCACCAATGATCCAGAAATTATATAAGCCTTATGTGATATATGGTGGTCTTGGAAGTTCAACTCTTTTGAGCTTGGGATAATGGCAAAACATGGTGCGTCTATTGGCGCAATGCGCCACAAAGTAATCATTCAGCAAGTTACATCAACCACAGATGCAGGAGGAGGACGTGCTGTTTCTTGGTCTAATTATAAGACGGTTTTCGCGCACGTAGAGCAATTATCCGCACAGGTTAAGTTTGACCAAGGGGTGGTCGATGAAAGAGGGTTATATCGCTTTACAATGCGTTTTTTGACGGGTGTTGATACTCGCAATCGATTAAGTTTTGATAACAAGATATTTAATATTGATTCGGTTATTAATTTAGACGAAAGAAAAAAATATCTTGTGATTAGAGCAAAAGAGGGTGTTGCGGTATGACTGTTGAATTTGTGAATCTGAATACTTTTCAAAAGCGCTTAGACGCAAAAAAAAAGATTGCGAAAGAAAAAGTTTTTGTATCTTTACAAAGATCAGCCGATGAAGTTAGAAATCACGCTGTAAAGTCAATTTTGCAAGGTAATCCCACAGGGGTTTTGTATAAAAAATATCGACCGCGCAGAGATCACAGAGCATCTGCAAAAGATCAACCACCTGCAAGCGATACAGGATTTTTAGCCAGTAATATATCTGCGACTGTAAAAAAATCGCCTCTTGTTATGGTTGGTGAAGTAAGATCAGCCGCTAAATATAGTAAGCATTTAGAATATGGAACAGCAACAATGGGGAAACGTCCTTTTATGCGACCCGCCCTTATAAAAAGCAGAAAAAAAATATTACAGATATTTAGGACTAACGGATTGATTTCATGACAATTTTTCAGTTTGGATTACAAAGCACGATATATGCGGCCTTAAATAATGATTCGAATTTAACATCGACATTGGGGGCAAGTGTTTTCGATGACGTGCCAGAAAACACGGGATATCCTTATGTCCAAATTGGTGAAGATCAGGCAAGCGATTTTAGCACCAAAGATGCGACAGGTTCGGAGGTAACCGTTGAAATGGACATTTGGAGTCGATACCGAGGGAGTAAAGAAGCGAAGGAAATAATGGACAGAATTCATACTTTGTTGCATGATAGCAGTCTGACAGTATCAGGAACTAATCTAATAAACCTGAGATTTGAGTTTTCTGATCTTGTACGCGACCCAGATGGGATTACGAGGCACGGAATCATGCGATTCAGGGCAATATTATTAGGTTAATCCATTTAGGAGATATTTAACATGGCGGCACAAAAAGGAAAAGATTTATTAGTTAAAATAAATACTTCGGGGTCAACGTTTACAACCATCGGAGGATTGCGATCTACTTCGATTTCTATAAACGATGAGCCAGTTGATATAACAAACAAAGATAGCGCAAATGCTAGAACACTTCTAGCAACCGCAGGAACAAGTTCAATGACTATCAGTGGATCAGGCGTTTTTGTAGATGATGCGGCAATTCAGTTGGTCAGAGGTTCATTAGCAAATGGTGACTTTAAAACTTACAATTTAGTGGTCCCCGATTTGGGAACCTATGCAGGATCATTCATGATCGCATCATTGGAGTTTGCAGGTGAGTTTAATGGAGAAGTAACTTATTCATTAACACTTGAATCAAGCGGTGCAATCACATTCTCATAAGAGGTGAGTCATGACAGTCAAAGAAGTCGATATCAAGCACGAAAAAGGAACTGAAAAAGGCATTATCTATAAGAATGATTTGATTTTTTCAGGTTCAAAAAAATTGACCGTCACTGGATCATTAGAGGTGGATGGTAAAAAATGTGCTGTCGAATCATCGAAGTACGATGAAAGGGACGGCGTTTGGAGAGTGAATCTTGCAATGGCAAGCAAACCTAAAAAGGAGAAGTCAGATGACGAACCCACTCAGGGGACAAATAACAATTAATTTAGGCGGCACGGATTATCAGTGTCGCTTAACTGTAGATTCTATAATCAAGATTGAAGAAGAACTTGATAATGGAATTTTGAAAATTACGCAGAGAATATCTGAAGCGGATATTCGCATGAAAGAAATGTCGGTGATTTTGCTGTATGCGTTGCGAGGTGGTGGCAATAACTTTCAAGTGAAAGATGTCAACAAAATCATTCAATCAACGGGATTAATCAACTGTAGTGCCGCAGTTGCTAATCTTTTAGTTGCGACATTAAATGATGATTCAGAGGAATCGGACGGAAAAAAGGAAGCGGTGACAGCCTAGAGCCGATTGATTGGCGGAGGTTGTTTTCAATTTGTGTTGGCATGATTGGAATACAGCCGAGTGAATTTTGGGATTTGTCACCGTTGGAGATTTACTCGGCTATCTCTGGATTTAAAGAGTTTCATGCAGTAGAGAAAGAGGCTCCAATGGATCAGGATAGATTGAAAGAACTGATGGAGTTATATCCTGACTGATGGCAACAACGGTTGATGAACTACTGGTCCGAATCAAAGCAGATACTAAGCAATTAGAGGCCGCTTTAGATAGGACAAAAACTCAAACCCAAAATACAACAAAGGGTGTTGGCGGATTAGGTGCGGCTCTTAAAAGACTCGGCCCGATAATCGCAACAACCACAGCCGCTTTTGCGGCTTTCCGTGTTGGCAAGGGTATCGCTGACACGGGTGATCAATTCGAAGCCCTACGAATATCTCTTAATAAACTTGCAGGCGGTGAGGCGCAAGGTGCTGAGTTTTTCAATGAAATTCGTGTCTTTGCAGAAACTACCCCATTTCAACTTGAAGATGTAACCAAAGCATTTATTGCTCTTAAATCCAACGGTATTGAACCCAATAATCGAATGATGACTGCTTTTGGTGATGCCGCATCATTAGCATTGAATCCGTTAGAAGCTTTTAACGCAATGGTTCGAATTACGCAAAGGGCCGCAGGTGGTGGTCTTGGGTTAGTGGAACTTGAGCAAATTGCAACTCAGGGTATTCCAGTATTTAAGATATTAGAAGACGAGATTGGCAAAACTCGAATGGAACTTTCTGAATTAGGAAAGACATCAGAAGGCGCTGATATCATCATGCAAGGCTTGATTAGCGGATTAGAAAAACGGTTTGGCGGTATTATGGGTGAGCGTATGCAATTGCTTTCCACAGAAATATCAAACTTAGAAATCGCTTTTAAAGGTCTGCAAAATACTATATTCGAAGGTGGTCTTGGCGATATGTTGAAAAATGTCGCGGCTTCTATGCGAGAGTTTGTAAATGCGACAAACGATGCAATCCAAGCAGGACGACAGCAAGAGCAACTTCAAGACTTACCCGAATCTGTAGCCAATGCTTTGACTGCGGAGGGAATCGAATCAGGAGATGTAAGCACCCTCGGTCGAATGGGCAGATTACGTGCAGAAGATGCAAAAGATGCCCTAGGCGTTGAGGAGGCGATGGCAAGCGAATTTGAAACCCTAGCTAATAGACGTGTTGAAATACAAGAAATTCTGAATGAAAGTTTATCAGGATTACGGGGAAGGGATTTAAACGATGCGAAACAAGCAAGAAGAGACTTAAAAGAAGAAGCGGAACAAATTGATTCACAAATCTTATCGCTCCATGCATTGACAGATGCGCGACTAAGAGCAAGAGAAGAAGAAAAACCCACAGAAGAAGAAAAAAAAGAGGAAGATACAGGACCAACTATTGAGGTAATTGAAGCGCGAGATCGTCTTTTAAAATTGATTGAAAAATCAGCAACACCTCAAGAGAAATTGAATGAATTAATTAAGGATCAAAACACAGCCCTCGATGAGTTAGACCCAACGCAAGCAGAAAGACTGAAAGCGATTTTGCAAGAAATGCAAGAAGATATTGATTTAAAGAGTAATAAAGAAGCCTTTGGAGATTTGAAAAAATTGGTGGAAAGCACGGTTGATCCAGTTGCGGAATTGCAAGATGAAATCAATCAACTCCAAACCTTAGTTGATACTAACAACCTTGATATTCTTAAATTTATTTTTGGTGAGGATTTCACTACGGATGAAGCTCTTCAAAAAATTCAAGAACTTAAAGACAACCTCAAAGAAATAAAAGAAGGTGCTGAAGAAGTTCAAGAAACGTTAGGTGATAAGATGGCAGAGGCTGTGGCTCAGTCGGTAAATGCTTTTGGAGTAGATTTCGTCAATGCGCTCTTAGATGGAAAGTCAGCGCTTGATTCTTTCAAAAATTTTGCACAAAATTTAGTATCTCAAATAATATCCATATTTTTACAACTTGCTGTAATCAATCCAATTCTAAAGTCTATTTTTGGAAGTGGAGGATTTGATGTGGAGGGATTTGATGATCTTCCAACCTTGAATGCAAAAGGAGGAACTTATCAACCAAATCGTCCGATGATAGTTGGAGAACGTGGACCTGAGTTAATTATTCCCAACACGGGCGGTAAGGTATTAAATAATATGAATACCAAAAACGCTCTTGGTGGTGGCGGTGGTATTATCATTAATCAGAACCTTAATTTCAGCACGGGAATTGTACCCACGGTGCGGACTGAAGTGCAGAGAATGCTTCCAGAGATAGCGGAAGTCAGCAAAGCTAGTGTATTAGAAGCAACTAGAAGGGGCGGATCGTATCGAAGAGGATTGTTAAATGCCTAAAATAATCACCATACCGACAAACGCAGGTCTTGTCTCTTCTAACTTTACCTTGACAAATACCGTAGGAGCGTCTGTTTCGCCATTTACGGGCACTTATCGTACACAGGAATATGATTATTCGTATTGGTCTGGCGATATCACTGTGAGGCCTATGAAGCGTTCTGACGTGGTTGAATGGCAATCCTTTCTTGCTAATTTAGAGGGCACAACAAATTATTTTCAATTCGGTGATCCTGATGCTTTTACGCCAAGAGGAACTTATGATCACACGCATTTACTGGCCGATGTAAGAGTCGATTCTGGATCGAACGTAAATAGTGCAACGCTTACTTTTGCAAATACCAATTCGGTCGTGACATCTACTTCTGCGATATTTGACGGTTTAGTTTTTAATGATTTTATTACTATTTCAGGAGCCGTCAATTCGGAAAACAATGGAACCTTCAAAGTGACTACGTTTACAAGTAGCACAGAAATAAGGGTTGATGCAGTTTTGGTCAATGAATCAAGCACTGCAAGTTGTAGGGTTCGTCAAAACACGAAAGGCGCAAGAGCACTTTCTTTGAAAGCAACGACAGGAAAATCAGGCACTATCAAACAGGGTGATTATCTAAGTGTGCAAGATGCCAGTGGAAATATAAAGCAGTTAGTCATGGCAACTGCTGATGCGACCGTGACGAGTGGATCACCGAATCTTTACTCTGTAGCAATACAGCCAAAACTTCGTTTGAGTGTTGCCGATGACTCCATCATCGGATTTTCAAGTGCATCAAATCGAGGATTATTTCGTTTAGTAGAGAATACGGTTGAATGGCAAGCAAATAATGTTTCTCTTTATCGGATAAGTTTTGGGTTCACTGAGGTCATCTGATGGCTACCAGAGCAGGGATTGATACAAGATCGGCATTAAGATTAGTTGAGGAAACTCAACAAGCAGTGTTTGCAATCAAAGCCGAATTTGATACGAGCACCGTTTTGCTTCATTCTGGACTTGGCGATCTTACAATAAACAGTGAAACTTACACGGGGGCAGGGACTTTATTAGGTATCTCTGACATTGAGGACGCAAATGATCTTAAAAGTTCTGGTGTCACTTTTCAGTTATCCGGCATGAATGCAACCGTATTAGGTTATGCGCTGAATGAAAATTTACAAAATAGAAATATTACTTTGTTTTTGGCTTTTCTGTCAGCAGGAACAGATCACGTTGAAGGTTTTATGACGTTGTATAAAGGTCGCATGATCTCTAGTTCTATCGCAGATACGACCGATCAAGGTGTTATTGTCACTTTGCAAACGGAAAATCGCTTGCTCGATTTGGATAGACCTTCTAATTTCAGATACACCAAAGAATCACAGATTGCATTGAATCCAAGCACTACAGACACAGGATTCGATGCAGTTGACAAATTGCAAGATATTGAGATCAGTTGGGGATCGAGAACCTTTAGCGGAGGCGGTTCTTTAGGTACGGGTTTGACGGGCAATAAGTTGAACGAAGTCGCAACCATGAACAAAGCTTGATGAAAAAATTAAAAAATTGGGAACAACAGTTTCACAGATTTTTATGTGAAAACAAAGACAGAAAATTTAGATGGGGTCGATGGGATTGTGTCATATTTGCAAATGCCGCTTGTAAGTCGATTTCAGGAGAAAAATTAATCCCTGAGTATCTTTACTGGGAAAACAAGAGAACTGCCGTTAAAACGATAAAAGAATACGGAGAAACGCTATTGAACAGCATGATTAAAGGGACAAAAGAAAAAGGTTTAAAAGAAGTTCCAAAACATGAAATTAAAAAGGGTGATATTTGTGTTTATAACTCAAATGGTAAAAACATCACAGGAGTCTGTGATGGTTATGCTATTTTGTCCCCTGCTTCCGAAGGTTATGCTTACAGTGATATGAATACAGCAATAAAGGTTTTTAGGGTCAATGGCTAAACAAATTAAAACTGCTATCGTTGCGGCGGCAGTCGTTTTCACGGGCATGTATCTTGCAAAAGGTATTGGCAGTATTTTTGGCATGAAAGACATGGTTGCCAAACTGACTCTCAAATTTATTCAAAAGAGGGCAATCTACGCTTTCGCAGGCACTTTGGTTGCGGGTGCTTTTGGTCAATTGACAAACAAAGGCGTCAACGCATCGATGGATAATTTCGGAAGAAAAGTTGCGGTTTCTGGAATTGCAGTACCCCGTCAAATTATTTATGGATCAAATGTCCGTGTCGGTGGGACCATTGTAAAATTAGACAGTCGAGGTGCGAATAATGCAATTCTTTCAATGGCGGTTGTTATCGCGGGTCATGAAATTGATGGATTCAATAAAGTTTTTGTTAATAATAAAGAACTGACAACATCCAGTGCAACCGTTAGCGGTGAAACAGTATTCACTGCGACCAATTCAGATTTTACCAACACCGATAATAACAGTAATTTTGGATCGGGTGCTCTCATAAGATTTACTTTCCACAAAGGAGATCAAACTGCTGTCGATGGTTTAGCGGCGGCTGAGAATTCATCAAGATATCCATCAAGTTGTAAGTTTCTAGGATGTGCATATTTTTACATGGAGTTTGTTTATGATCCTGAAAAAATGCCTTCTCTTCCAGAAGTTTTTTTCAATGTCAAAGGAAAGAATGTTTTTGATCCAAGAACAAATGCGGTGGCAAATAGTGATTTACAAAGAGCAAACCCTGCGCTTCAAGCTAGAGATTTTCTTACCGATACAACCTATGGACTAAAAGCACTTGATGCTGAAATAAATGATGGAGCAACAAACGGTTCTGATGTCGGCAGTTTCTGCCATGCCGCGAATATTTGTGATGCTAATTTGACGACTGGCGGTGTCACAGAGACGACTTACACTTCCAATGGATTTTTTCATTTTAGTGCAACGGGCAATGGAATCATTCAAGCTATTTCATCGGCCTGTGCAGGAAATCTTACTTATACAAATGGACAATTTAATTTTTTTGCAGGAGCCGCGCAAAGTGCTTCTTTATCGATCACTGATGACAAAATTATAGCCACCCCAGATGTTCAAACTAAATCATCCAGTGGCGAATTGTTTAACTCAGTCAAATCTGTTTTTGTCGATTCAGGAAATAAATTTAACATTGCTGAAACACCGTTATTTGAGGATGCGTCCATGCTCACAGAAGATACTCCAGATGGTGCGAGTGCAAGTGCGGCAACGAAACAGCATTTTAAAAAAACGTTAGAAATGCGATTCCCCATGACCACTTCAGAAACAATGGCGCAACGTTTGCAAAAAATATCTCTTTTAGATCAAAGACAAACGATGCAAATTAATTTAGTCACAACGACTGAATTTATGAAAGCACAACCAAACGATTATGTTAATATTACAAATGAGCGTCTGGGATTCACGAACAAACTTTTTAAAATAGAAGATATGTCATTAACCTTTTTGGAAAATGAAGGCGCTATTTTCATTGCTGTCGAACTATCATTAAGAGAAACTGCAACTTCCATTTTCACATTTGGTTCTTATCAAACGCCTCAAGACAACAGCGCTGACGCTACGGTCGGAGTTCCAACCTGTCCTATTCCCACAAACGGAACGCCATCACAAGTGAAAGGACAAGAAGGGCCAACAACAAAAATAAATATAAAAGTACCTTGGACAAATGCAAACGACCCCAAAGTATTAGGCACTGAAGTTCAATATAAATTAAGTGGAGATTCAACGTATGAAAATGCGGTTGTTGCTACAAAAGGACAGACCGAGGCAAGTATCCCAAATGTGACGGTTGGTGAAACTTACAATATAAAATTAAGGCATTTTACAAAAGATAATGTTTACAGTGCATTGACAAATGAAATGACAGTCGGTGTTACACAGCCTGATTCTGGTCCCGCCTTACCGACAAACGTTAGCGCCACCACAGATAAACCGCTGATGATTGAGGTGGAATGGACAAACCCATCAAATGTAAACCTCCGCGCTGTAGAGGTTCACGTCAGCACAACATCAGGTTACACGCCGTCAAGTAGCACGTTGATCGGCACTTATATTGGAGACGTTGGTAAGAAAAAAACCATCATTCTAGGCATTGCGCACGGTTTAGCATTCGACACAATCCAATACATTAGACTTCGATCAATTAATGTCTACGGTACAAGTTCAAACGATGGCAGTGGCAATGATACTTACACTACTCAAGTACAGGGAAAAATGCTTAAAGTTTCGAACACAGATATTTCAGTAAATAACCTTGCCGCAATCAACGCAAATCTTGGTACTGTAACAGCAGGATCATTGGCATCAAATCTAATTACGGGTGATGTGTCAGAAGTTTATCCTTTGATGAGATCAGTCAGCACAAGCGTTAGCACTTCATTCACAGACAAATTCACTTTCTCTATACCTGCGCCTACAAATGGGATTGCAAAACGACAAAAAATTGATGCAACCATTGTATTCCGTCTTGGCAATGCAGGTCAAAATACACCCAACGCAAAAACTTTTATTTCTGTTAGATGTATGAAAAAAAGTAAGGGTGTGAATGCGGTAAGCGTTGGCACTGTCGTGGCTGTTGATAATGATACAAGTTTTACTCAAATTATTGAGATTGCAGGCAATGTCTTGAATGTGGTGGATATCAGCGGCGGTGTTGCTTCAACGAATGACGCCAGTGGAACAAATGAACCCGCAACCATCCGTGATGTATTTTATGATGCTTCTACAAATAGAACGTTCATTGGTATTGAAGCATCTGGGGTTGTGTTTACTACAAGTGATTCTGTGTTTTACAGTGATTCCAAATTTAATTCATCAGGAACTTTCGTTTCGACTCTTGTGGATCAAACTTACTTTCAAATCACGCCTCCTGATCCAGATGATACATTGGGGAATCAAAGCATATTTTTTCCATATCGAGGAACTTTCGGAACTACGACAACCGCAACAGAATTTAAAATTCAAGCCAAACGAACAAACCTTCAGGCAAGTTGTTCGCTTGATATAAATAAAATTTTTGGAACTTTGGAAAACATATCATGATACAAGTAGGATTTACCAAAACCGATGGATCAGAGGTTGTTGAAGAGACTGTTCAAGGCGCTCCAAATGCAAATGAGGCATTGGCAAATCTTAAAACCGCAAAGAAATCGGATAACACAGTCAGCAAGGTTTGGCTTGCAATGCAAAGATTTACAGATGAAAATGGTCAAAAGGTAGACGCATATTGGGATATATATGCGGAAATTGATTTGTAATGTTCTACGTGGAACAAAAATTATGACACCAAAAAAATTAGAACCGAAATCAAAATACGCAGAATATGACTTTGACGGTGATGGCACTGTTACTGATGAAGAAATATCTAAACACAATGAAATACTTAAACAAGAGTTAGCAGAAGAAAAAGCGGATACACAGAGAAAAATGGCTTGGGTCGCAATGGTTTCAATGATTTTATACCCACTAGCCTCACTCGTGATTGCGGAAGATAGACTGGATACATGGAGCGCTATGAGCGATATGATATTTTTAAGTCAAGCCTCCGTTATCGGTTTGTATTTTGGTGCAACAGCTTATATGGCTAAAAAATAGGAGATTTTTATGCTAACAAATTTGATTGGTCCCGCAACTCAGTTATTAGATAAGTTTATAGAAGACAAAGATCAAAAGATGGCTTTGGCTCATGAGATAAGCACAATGGCAGAACGTCACGCTCAAGAACTTGCAAAAGGTCAAATTGAAGTCAACAAAATGGAGGCCGCAAGTAGCAGTATGTTTGTGGCGGGTTGGAGGCCCGCAGTCGGTTGGATTTGCGCCCTTGGTTTTGCATCGAACTTTATATTGATACCGATGGCAAATTTTGCACTTGCGTTAGCCACAATTGAAGTTCAAATTCCGATGATCGATACTTCTCAAATGATGCCTGTTTTGATGGGCATGCTAGGCCTCGGAACCCTCAGAACTGTCGAGAAGGTTAGGAAAGTTAGTAGAGAGCAGTAGATAAGTTATTGATTTTAAAGAGAAAATTCTGAATGGGTTGGAAAGAATATAATGGGGGAGATGACGTGAGTTGGGTGCATATCGTCTTACTTTTTCTCATATTCATAGGAATGATTTTGTTTTTTTGGTTGTTTGGTCCAGAGTCCAGAGAACTTGTTGAATCGCCGATAGAGGATTAAATGAAGATTCAAAAAATGTTACGCATACATGAGGGTGTTCGATCTCACGTTTATACTTGCTCAGCAGGATATGAAACTGTCGGGGTAGGAAGAAACATTTCTGAGACTGGCCTTGGTTTGTCTGAGGATGAAATAAATTATTTGCTTGAAAACGATATATCAAGAGTAAGAGCAGAGTTATCGTCCGCTTTCACATGGTTTGATGACCTTGACGAAGTAAGAACAGATGCGATGATGGATATTGCCTTTAACATTGGTTTATCGAGGTTAATGACGTTTAAAAAGGCTTTGACTGCTATGAACCAACAAGATTATGACAAAGCGGCATCTGAATTTTTAGATAGTCGTTGGTCTGAACAAGTTGGAGCAAGATCACAACGAGTCGCAGGAATGATAAAAACAGGAGAATATCCTGATGAGTTTAAGTAAAACACAAAGTCACCGATTAGGCGGTTTACTTGCAGTGATGTCAAACGAGACAATCGATCTCGATTTAATTAAAGAATCAATTGAAGACGGATTTATTGAATACACAAACGGAAAATTAAAGTTATCCTCGCAAGGGATAAGCGAAAAGAACAGATTATGTACTCTTGCAGGATTGAACATAAAATATAAAAGTGAGGCAAAAAATGCCATATGAATACACGTACACGAATTGTAAAGTAAGAAAAATAGTTGACGGGGATACGATAGACTTAGATATTGATTTGGGCTTTGATTGTTGGCTTCACAATCAGCGCATCAGGTTAGCAGGCATTGACACCCCAGAAAGCCGAACAAGAAACATCGATGAGAAGGCACTTGGCTTGGCCGCTAAGAGACGTTTAAAAGAGGTATGCAAAGGTCCGATTAAACTGATATCGCACGGGAGAGACAAATACGGGCGCATTTTGGGCACTCCTTACACAAAGGATGGCACAGACATCTGTTTCTTGATGATCGAAGAAGGTCATGCGGTCGAATATGATGGGGGAACTAAGAAGATTTGGGCTTAGTATCTGTCCAATGGCTCATCCAAAGTTCCTCTTCTGCTTCTCGACATTTTTTGCAATAGAGAAACTGAAAGCCATGCTCATCTTCACCGATGCTTTTTGAGCAGTCGCACTGATCGCAGTAAAAGTCTTCATCGCCTTGATAGGCAGAAAACTCGTTTACTGGACTATAGATAACCATCAATCAAATCCTTTATCTTTGAAATAGTTAGTCAACGCTAGTGATAATCTTTTGTTTATTGGTTGATGACCGTTTTCCATGTTTGATACTGCCGATCGATTTGGAACACCATTAGTAAAGTATCCAAGATATGCGGCAACTTCTGCTTGTGTTACGCCTGCGCTTTCTCTCATTGATCTGAGAGTATTTCCATCGAAATCCATTTTTTATCCTTAGACTTTTGTCAGTTTATTTTTCGAGGATGACCTCTAATTTTTGCAAATGCTCATCTGAAAGTAATTCTTTGACTGCTAAAATTGGTAATTCTAAAAGATCAGCATCATATTCGTCTTGAATGCTACCCAGAAAAAAAGTGACATCATCAATCATCCAGATATTCCTGATCATACCACTGCCAAACAATCTCTCTGTTTCTTCTCCAAGTATTGTCAAACAATCTTTCAAGTTTTCTATCGGCTTCTGCAAAGCCATATTCTGCAACAAATTCAACATAATTGTGTTTAAGCGAACTTAACATGCAATCATCGTGTATTTGCTGTTCATTATAATTTAACATATCAATCCCTCTGGTTAGTATCTTATACATTTTGAGCAAAAAACTCAAATTATTGAATCCACTCCCATATTGCATCATCTGTTAGAATCAAAGCGTTTCCCCGGACGATTCCTGCTTTTGAATCATAGTCCTGTAAAATGCCCGTAGCGGCAAAATTTATTGGCATTGAGTTTCCATCAAGATCGCGTCCATTGTCGCTGTAAACTAAAACAGAGCGCTCTGAGAGCCATATTGGTTTTGGGAATCCTTTTATAAAATAAATCACTTCATCAATCCTCAACGATTCATTTAAGTAAATGAGTCTCGTTTGATTCCCTAAATTACGAACTTCAAAATCTGCTTTGTTCATTTCTATTCTCCGCAACGTTTACAAAATCAATAGCCTAGCGTCCCCCATTTAGGGTCATAATCTACTTTCTTAAAACCTTGGAGAATCTCAATTTGTATTTCACACATCACCCTTCGGTTTCCTTTTTTTACTTCCCTACCATGAGGATGCAAATCAATATAGTGTCCACAGGTTGTCCGAATCTCCCAATACTGCATATTTAGGCTTTTGACATCGTACACACGCTCAATTTTTTTATCGCTATTAATCCGATATCCATTCACTTTGATTCTGAAAATTTGTTCATATCTCATAATTTTTTCCTTTTGTTTCATTTAGTTTTCCAAGACACCCCTTGGGGTGTTTCGATCAGTAACTACCTGATCTCATCAGTTGGAAATAATTGACTGTGATCTTAAGGTGTCAGTTGTTGGAAAGTCTGGTAATGCGTTCTCATCTCTTTTTTGCAACCATTCAAATATTTCATATTGACTATTTGCCTCACGTTTTGCCTTGCTGATGTCATTGAATGTTCCAACATAATCAGTGCCATAAGATGGGTTATAAACAAAAATATCGAAAGTGCCTTTATCACTTTTATACTCTTTAATGCTAATAAACTCTTTCCCAATAGCAGGCGCAAGCCACTCATTGTATCTGTCAGTTGTAATCTTTTTAAATGTAATCATTGTTTTTTCTTAGTCCTTTTGTTTAGTTATGTATAGTATATTATACATTTAATAAATAAAAGTCAACAACTTTTTTGAATTTTTTCAATAAACGCGAAATAATTGATTATTAATTACAGCATCAACGATTGGCTGTAATTTAAGAAGTATGTTTTTAGGAAGGTAATCGTCAAAAGTCCCATCAGAGATTAAATATATCGGCTCGCTCCATCCATCATGATCTGCAATGGTCCATTTGTTTACGCAAAACATAAAAGGTTTATCTAAGGTTTTTAGATACTTTATCGATTGATCAACCTCTGCTTTATTTTTAAAATCCCAATGAGTCAAATAATCAATATCATAAGAACCATCAGAATACTCAATCAATGTTTCAAAGCAAATTTCATACGATGTTTTTTTCATCATTTTCCCTTTGTTTCGTATTTAGACGTCATCCATCCAAACATCTTGCATTAATCTTCTACCGTTTGGTTTTCTTAACACGAGGAAACAACCATCTGTGTCTGGAACTTCTTTGTCAAAAACGTGTCCGCAAGTAGTAACAACAAGTCCCCTATCTTTTTGAGCATCCATATCCACTTCAAAAACTCTTTCAATGGTTTCAAATGTAGTGATTGTCGATCCTATAAATTTCCATTTCTTAATCATTTGTTCTTCCCTTTTTAAGTTTGTCTTATTTATGTATAGTATATTATACAATAATAAAATCAAAGTCAACAACTTTTTTTTATTTTTTCAAAAAAAAGGGGCTTTCGCCCCTCTCTTTTTTGTTTGATGATCTTTACGCATCTACTAATTTAAACTGCCAAGCGTCCAAATCGTATACTCTGTCCATGATCTTATATGCCCTTGCAAGAGTCACCTTTCTATTATATTGCAAGTAAGGCTTCCATTCTCTGTTGATGATCTCAGGGACACCATCTTTGATTTTTTCATCAATAATCTTCTGTGTATCTCTGGCTAAGATGTGTACTAACTTGTTATTACCGTTCATCATTTTTTCCTTTAGTTGATTAAAATTTATTTGCAATTTCTTGTTCTTTCTATAACTCTTTGTTGAGTCCATTCTGCGCTTCTCTCAAGTCTATCTTTTACAGCTTCCTCAGTTTTAAGAGAAACCATTCTTGACTTGCCACCCTCCCAACCATCAGGACAAACTGTTATCTGCCAAGGTCTTGCTCGACCTTCCCAAAATAAGACGTGCGCGACTCCACCCTTATGTTTTACAATTCTGATCTCACTTTTTTCTCTCATTCGCTTTACCATTGGTTATGTCCTTTGTTGTTTTGTCTTATTTATGTATAGTATATTATACAGAATATAAAGCAAAGTCAACATTTTTTTTAAAAAATTTTAATTATTTTGTTTCCAAAGATTTTTGGCTAGTTTGCGACCATAATCACGGCTCCTAAAATAACGCTCAAAAAAACGCTCCTCGTTGCCGTATTTGGTATGTAATTGTGCGTGGTGATAAAAGCACAAAGGTATTGCGTTACGATCGTCTGCTCTCATTCCCATGCCTCGTGAACCTATCCACGGCTTCAGCAGATGATGTGCTTGAATCGGTCCTTGACAAGAAATGTCCTTAATACAGCAGTCTAACGAACAAACAAATTCCAGATGCTTTCTGCTTTGTATTCTTTTTTCTTTCATAAAAAGAGCCCCTAACAGTAAACTGAAGGGGCAAGATAACACACTCTTGGGGGTATGTGATTCTAAAAAGGAATATCTTCCTTTACATTTTGCATCTCAACGCCGATATAATCAATCCCTTCTTTGCTTACATTTTTCCATCCACCAAAGCTATACTTTTTACCATCTATATTAATTTTACCAGAGAGGTCTGGATAAGTCGGTGTCGATTTTTCTTCAGGCTTATTCAAAAAAATTCTACCTGCCGATACGGATACTTCTAAAATATCCTCACCTTGTTTCGTTTTTGCTTTGATCAAAGAAACATATTTTAACTCACCATCAATTGTAATGGTTCCCTTTCTTAAAATGCTTGCATCTGAATCTGAAAACAAAGCGCCTTTTAAATTTTTACTTTTCATGTTGAATCCTCTTTTTTACGACATAAAAATATCCATCGTTATTATTTTCCTGAACAAATCCATCGTAAAGAAAACCATCTGTTTCGCATTCGAATAATTTATGAGATTTGATCAATTTTTTTGCCTCTTCATAGCAAGGCTTGTTCTCAAAAAATGTAATCGCTTTTTTTGCTGTATTCATTTCTTAAGACTCCAAATTGCCACCTGCTTTTTCTTGCCATTCTTTTTTACATGCTCCACCGTTTTGGTAACGATGTCATAGCCATCGCTCCTCATTTCAGAAATTCGGGCAGGCGCTTCACAGATTAAAAGTTCATAAGTCGCGATTCCACGATTTAGACTTTTACCTGTTTTTAAATAATCAAGAATCTCGCGTTTTTGAGTGCCTTCCTTATATTCAGGCAATTGTCGTTCAATATTCATGCTCATCTCCTTAACTTAAAAAGTCTTTTGGTATTGATTTATTGGTGAACTGATTTGATTTGGGTGCGGGTGGCTTTCTTTCAATCGCATTTTGAACCTCAAACGCAGATGCGAATTCTGATCCGTGCAATCCCAAATTAGCAAGCGCACGACCGATGCAAGACGTGGAACAATTCTCAACTGCTGAATTTTGATTCACAGGACTTGCTTCTCTAAACTCTTCCGCAAACCCGTCCGCGACTTTTTCCCAACGATCGTTTTGATACACAAAGACATTTGCTTTCATCACCACCCTTTCTAAATCTGCGGTGATAAGTTTTTGTGTGATTTTGCCTTCTGTACCGAATACCTTTTATATTGACTTTGTGGGGTGACTCGTTTGGTAACTCCCCGATCTTTTTTAGACATCTGTCTAATCTTTCCATTTTTTTAACTCCCTAAATATGACCAAAGTTTTTTTGCCGCCTGTTTTTCTGAAGGACTCCATCGCCAATCATCAAGGTTCGGAACCATCAAAAAAGCGATTTCTTGAATATCATCAGAAAAGCTAAGAATCTTTTCCATTGATGAAACTGCTTGATTAACCACTTTGAAATGATGGTCTAAATCATTGATTTCTCGACTTACGACTTGAGACGATGTTTTAGTGCAATGCACATAATCAACAATCGCAGGTTTTTTTTCTGCATACGCATAAATACTTAACTGACGATTGACTGATTCGGGTGTTTCGCTAGGTAACCTCGCCACCGTCTTCATATCACAAACAACCTCTTCATAAAGAAAATCAATATATCCAATTATTTCTGGATACTTTGGATCGATGTTCAGCGATATTTTTTTCTGTATCTCAATGGGTCGATATGGACGATCACGATAATACTCAAAAGCAGTCTGAACATATTTTGCTAATGATGATTTTTCTGCCTCTACTTTCTGCAAATCTATTTCTGTTTGAGAAACAGAATTACTCCAGAAACTATCATAATCTTCCACTGATGAACGAATCGCATCTTGAAGAGTAAAGTTTTCGTTTTGTAATGCTTTACAGATTGCATTATCGGTTGCGCTTCCTCTCCACATCGCAGGGTTTCCAAAAATATCTTTGTACCCAGATACGCGAAGAACCCATTTTGCAGGATTGGCAATATACTCATTTATGGAACTTGCACTCAGATGAGTGACGTTGTGTTTTTCAAATGTTTTCATTTTTTCAAGCACCTCTTTTCTGTCATTTGAATGATCATTAAAACCCAACTTGGGTTCCTTTGCAACATCCAATGTGATAAAATAAAAATTATTTCTTTGGAGTAATTTATGAAATTATCCGACTATCTGAAAAAAAATAATCTTACTCAGCGTGATTTTTTACTTAAAGCAAAAGAAGATCACGGTGCTACTTTCTCAAGATTTGCACTTGTGAAATGGTGTAATGGATCAAGAATACCAAGGCCAGAAGATATGCGTTTGATAAACCTTGCGACCGATGGAATTGTAAGACCTGATGATTTTTACTTGACTGAAACATTATAATGACCCAAAATGGGCAAATGGAAAAGCCAAGTTATTATGCAGTATTACCTGCGAACGTCAGATATGACGAGCGTTTGAGACCAAATGCGAAGTTATTGTATGCAGAGATCACGGCCTTGTGCAACAAAGATGGTCGTTGTTGGGCTACCAATAATTATTTTGCAAACCTCTATAAATTACATAAAAAAACAATAAGTGAATTAGTCTCTACGTTGGAGAAGCTTGGATATCTAAAAGTAACAATTGAGTTTGTTGAAGGGACAAAAAACATCAGCAAAAGATATCTTGAGATTATCGAACAACCTATCCATAATAATGTGGATAGGGTAGAAAAATCGGGTGGGGGTATCCATAAAAATATGGATCATTACCCTATCCATAAAAATACGGACCAGAATACTACAAGAGTTAATATTACAAGATTTAATAAACCCACAATTGACGAGTTAATTATTTATAAAGAAGAAAAGCAGTTGAAGTCAGATGTTGATAAATTTTTTAACTATCACGAATCGAAAGGATGGATGGTAGGAAAGGTGAAAATGAAGAGTTGGAAAAAAGCATTACTTTATTGGGAATCAAATCATAAAGAATGGAGTGAAAAAGATGCAAAAAGACAAAGCGATCGATCAACTTATGCGTCAAGTTTCTACGACTACGACAAAGCAACCAACATTTAGCGCAAGAGAAAAAGATTCAATCGCCTATTTTTTTCTGCGTCTTCAAAATACGTTTGGCATTTCAAAAATGCTTGCAGTGTATCCGGATGAAAAAAGCATTGCGCTTGCTCGAAGGGAATATGGCAAGTTTATCTGTAACATGAAACGACAAGAAATTAATGAATTGTTTGATTTGGTGCATGAGCAGAGACAGATTGGATCAGACAATTTTTTGTTTCCTGACATCGATGCGATATTAGGACTGAAAAGGCAGGTCAAACCACAAGCAAGTTATCACAGATTGTATGAGCCAAAATATCTTTCGGAGAAACAAGTTAAAGAACAAAGACAACGAAACGTTTCTAATCTGCAAAAATTGAAACAGCAATTGGATATGGCATGACTTTAAAATACAAAGGCGAAGAAGCACTTGCGTTGTTATTGATGGAAGCAAACATTCCGTTTCGCCGTGAGTATCAATTTTATAATCAACGGAAATGGCGCTTCGATTTTGCAATTGGCAATCAGCCATTAGATCAAAAGATAGCCATCGAGATCGAAGGCGGTGTATTTTCAAACGGCAGACACACACGAGGAAGCGGATATATCAAAGACATGGAAAAGTACAATCATGCTGTATTACAAGGATGGAGCGTTTTAAGATATGCAACGCATCAAGTATGCACCGATACCATTGACGACATTAAGATGCTTATAAATCGAGGTCAATATGTCAAGGCTTGATGAATGCATAGAAACATGGTCTGACTGCTTGAAGATATTTGAAAGCACTCTACACATTTACCACGAACACGAAGCAAGTTTTAAAGCATGGGAAGCGGCAATCAAAAAAGCACATATGGAAAATAAAGTTTCGGGTATTATGGCTGATGTATTGCTTAAAACACACGATGATTGGGAGAGACGATATTTAGACGTTCAAAAATACTCAATTAAATCAGAGATGGCAAAGAAAAGATTACGATTAGCGGAGGCATCTTGGGAGACAGAAAGATCGAAAGAGGTTTCATTACGCAACGTAAAATGATAAATTCCGTAAAAAAGTGATGGCGGTTAGGTATGAACGAGAAACTTAAAAGTGATCTGAAAAACAAAATTCGTGATGAATTTGTACATGGATATTTGGACGAAGAAAATAAAAAAGTTTTTCCAACGGTGGATAATTTAGCCAAGCGATACGATATTCCAATCACTACCTTGTACCGTTGCTCAACAAAAGAAAATTGGCAAAAAGAAAAAAATGAAGTGCAAACGAAAATTCAATTAGCACTTGATGAATCGAGAATTGAAAAAATGGTGACTTATGGAAAACGACTCGATGATTCAGCAATACACATTGCTCAAGAAATGTTAAACAGAATCGAAATGACACTTTACAAAGCGCAGATTCAAGAAACAGAAAATGGCGATGATGAATTTTTGACAATTCAAGATTTAAGAGATGCAAGCCATGCCGCGCAGAACGCGCAAAAGCTAGGCAAGTTAGCATTAGGTCAAGCACAGGAAATATCAAAGGTGTCAGCAGATGTCAGCAACCCCGAAGCATTCAGCCGAGTTATGGAACAATTGGACGAACTTGCGGAATCAAGGTCACAAAGAGACAGCGAATCTTTACATTAATTGGCTAAATACCGCTAGAAACGCTCAGATTACTCCACAAGGCGATTGGCATATATGGTTAATACTTGGAGGACGTGGTTGGGGAAAAACGCTTACAGGCGCATATGATGCGATTTTGTATGCATTGAAAAATCCAGAGGTACAAGTTGCGGTTGTAACTCCAACCTTCGGAGATTTGCGCAGAGTTGCTTTTGGTGGTGTAAGTGGAATTCTAAAGCTATTACCAAAAGAGTGTCTATTACAAGGACGAGGACAAGGCTATAACTCAAGTGCGTCTGAGATAAGGCTTTTCAACGGATCAAAAATAATCGGCTTTTCTGCAACGGAGCCTGATAGGTTAAGGGGTCCGCAGTTCCACCGTGCATGGTGTGATGAATTAGCGGCTTGGCGTTATCCAGAAGCTTTTGATCAATTGATGTTCTCTTTAAGATTAGGTAGTAACCCGCGCTGTATTATTACAACCACACCAAAACCAAATCAATTAGTGACCTCGTTAACAAAAAGAAATGACGTTTATATAACCACGGGAAATACTTTTGAGAATGCTGATAACTTAGCTGAATCCACTTTGGCAATGTTACGAGAAAGATATGAAGGAACAAATCTTGGCAGACAAGAACTTTATGCTGAAATCATCGAAGATATCGAGGGTGCTTTGTGGAATAATCGAATAATAAATGATGCAAGACTACCAAAATCAACAAAAGTTGAGTTTTCAAAAATATGCGTTGGGATCGATCCTGCTGTTACATCAAATGCTAACTCGGATGAAACAGGGATCGTAGTAGTGGCAAAAGACTTCAATAATAAGTATTATTTACTAGATGATAAGTCGGGGAAGTACAGCCCTGACGGTTGGGGTCGGTTGGCGATTGATTTATATCACAGATATTCGTGCAACCTGATTGTTGCTGAGATCAACAACGGCGGAGATTTAGTGGAACGTTTATTGAAGAGTATTGATCAAACAGTAAAATACAGGGCAGTCCATGCAAGCCGTGGCAAGATGCTCAGAGCAGAACCCATCTCAGCGTTGTATGAGCAAGGCAAGGTTCACCATCTGGGAGTTTTTCCAGAACTTGAAAGTCAAATGTGTACATACACAGGCGAATCCAAACCATCTCCTGACCGACTTGATGCGTTGGTTTGGGGGTTAACTGAATTAAGCAAATCGCGTGGCGATGTGTCTTGGAGAATTTCGTGATGGCAATATTTGACAGATTTTTAGGAAGAAATAAAAACAAGTTACAAACAAAAAATTCATCAATGGTTGGATATTTTGGGGTGAATGCAACGCCTTCAAAAACAATGACTTACGATGATTTAGCATCAGAAGGATATATGAAGAACGCAATCGTTTATCGATGCGTTAATGAGATATCGAAGGGTGCGGCAAGTGTTCCCTTTCGAATCCTAAATGCAGACGGCGATAATTTAGAATCGCATCCTGCGGTTTCGCTCATCAGTAGGCCAAACCCATTGCAAAGTTACTCAGAATTCATGAACTCACTTTTTGGTTTTTTATTGTTATCTGGAAACTCTTACATCTTGAGAATTGAAGGAATGGGCAATATACCGAAGGAGTTGCATTTGTTACGACCCGATCGAATAAATATTAAAGGACATGGCGGTGCTTTTCCTGATCGTTATGAGTACATGCTTAATGGCAGGGTATCTGACACTTATGATGTGGATCAAGAAAACGGATTCTCTGATTTAAAACAAATCAAGTTATGGAATCCACTTGATGATTATTATGGAATGTCACCGCTGAATGCGGCGGCTGTCGAAGTTGATCAGCACAACCTCAGTAGCAAGCATAATATCAACCTTTTGAACAATGGGGCAAGGCCATCGGGTGCAGTGATATTCAAACCAAAAGATGATGAAGGATTTGCGGTTAATCTTACAGATAGTCAAAGACAGCAACTTTTAACGGACTTAAATAATCGTTTTACGGGTTCTCAAAACGCAGGAAGACCCTTATTGCTTGAGGGTGATTTTGACTGGAAAGAAATGGGATTATCACCAAAAGATATGGACTTCATAAACCTCAAGCATATGAGCGCTACCGATATAGCAATGTGTTTTGGCGTTCCTTCTCAATTGGTAGGAGTGCCAGATGCTCAGACATATGCTAACGTTGCGGAGGCACGTTTAGCACTATATGAAGAAACAATCATACCGATGCTCATGAAAGTGCAATCAGATTTGAATGAATGGTTAATGCCTCAGTTCAATGAAGGACTCGAATTTTTATTTGATACAAATGAGATTCCTGCCCTATCGGAAAGACGCAAGCGAATATATGAAAATGTTATTGGTGCAGTGCGTGAAGGAATCATGACCAGAAACGAAGCAAGAGAGCGTCTGGGACTCGATTCAGTAGAAGGTGCTGATGGCTTATTAGTTAACGCAAGTCTATTTGCATTGAACGAAGAAAGCCCTGACGAGCCTTTGCAAATGGACGATGAAGAGGACGTAAAGTTCTATGATTCAAAGCAAACGGATTTCCCAAATCGCGGTGACGATAAAAAAATATCGTTGAGAAACAGTGAATATCCACAATTCGATTTTAATTTTTCAAAGAATTTAGCAGATGATATGACAGCCAATGGGAGAAAGATTTGGAGAGCAGGCGGTAATATTAGAGGAACGGAAGCATTCAGGCTTTGGGAAAAAGCAAGAGAAGGATCACAAACTCCCGCTGTTTTAGATTGGATTAAAGAAAGGGAAGCATGGGCCGCTAGACACTTAGGAGATGGCGATCAATTTACTGATCCCGATTTAAAACCTACGCTGTCAAATATTGCGGGGATTATCGCACAAATGAAATGGGGCGTGATTAATCCCAAGATTGGGGAACAAGGAATGAAAGATGCGGTTCTATCTGTCATCAAAGAGTTAGAGGGAAAGGTGGATGATGAAAAGTACCAGTTAAGAAGAGATGTTTTTACAACCTCTGATGAGGCACTAGAAAGAGCACAGGAAATTGGTTGTGTTGGATTTCATTCTCATGATGAAGACGGGACGATGATTTACATGCCCTGTCGAACACATGCTGAATACGAAGAAGCAGTCGGCGAAGAACTAAAGCAAAAAGACCCTTCAAAATTTATTATGAGTGAAAAGATCAAGACAGGTCTAAGAAATAAAGTCGATGATCACAATGAAAAATACGGTGATCAACCTACAAAAAGAGCCACTTTTCGAATGCTTGCCGCATCCTTTCGCCGAGGCATAGGAGCCTATTACAACAATCCTCAATCGGTCCGTCCAAACGTTACTGGGCCTGATCAGTGGGCATTTGCCAGAGTCAACGCTCTTTTGTATGCCTTGAGGACAGGAAGATTCCAAGGGGCGGCATTTGATACAGATTTGTTACCAAAAGGACATCCAAAAAGTACAAAAAAATAAATGGCAATTGAAGCAACCAAACAAATTGTCGGATTTCGGCAGGGTAGAATTAACGCTAGAAAATATGCAAAACAGCAGGCAAGACTGCGCGACAATCTCGCTCGTGGATTTCAAAGAAAAATCGAAACGAGTTTCAATAAAAACGTCAACATTATATCAAGAACAATCACTGAAGACGCTATGATGAGCAGTGGCAATGTGGTTGCCCTGATTGATGATGAATTAGAAAAAGTGATTAAAGCGCAACTCAAAAGAGTTTTCAAAGCCGTTTATGATTACAACGATCATGCTTATAACAAGATAACTCAAAAACAAGAGGAGCCGTTTGACTTTGGTCGCTCTATTGAATTTGAAGAAGTGGTAGCACAATATTTTTCATCAAGAGAACCTTTATTTGCAAACATATCAAGAAATCAAGGAATCCTAATTCTTCGAGAAGTTGAACGATTAAGATTAGAGGATTTATCAGTCGATCAAATAGGAAGAGAACTCCGCAAAAAATTTAGAAGAATCAACAGAAACCGATCCGCATTAATTGCTAGAACAGAAACCCATTCTGCAACTGGTTTCGCTCATCATAATTATCACAAAAATGTAAGCGATTCTTATGGTGTATCTATGATCAAAGAGTGGGTTGCAACAAATGACGGGAGGACGCGACCTACTCATGCTGAAGTAAGTGGTACAAAAATATCAATGGATGAGTCATTCAAAGTCGGTGGGCGTGAGATGGATTTTGTGGGCGATCCTAAAGGTGGTCCCGCCAACGTTATCAATTGTAGATGTGTCATTGTCTATGCGGATGCAGAAGATGATGTGACACAAGGCAGGGTGTCGCAAGAAGACATTGATACTGATTTTGATCCAAACGAAAAGCCATATATCGATGGCATTGAAGCCGTTTCCATTAAGAGTGGGAAAAAGTGGCAAAAAGAGTTAAATGAAAATCTTTCTCCTTTGTTGGCAAAGGTTGCAAACGCTTTAAGGAGACCGGAGAGAATACAAAAAGGAAGGGGTTCATTTACTCCGTATGCCGCGGGTATTATTAGAACACCTGTTGGATTAGATAATAAATTTGGTAAGACGATCAAGAAAGACGGAACATTTGGCAAAGAAATAAAGTCTAAAAATTTAGTGCTTTCTCATGAATACGGTCATCACGTGGATTATTCTTTGGGGTACAAGTTAGAGGGTACAGGTGATGTAATTATCTCTAAGAAAATTTTTGAAAATTCTGTCAATCAAACGAGAGACGAGTATAAGTTTTTTTATTTAGCAGGACAAAGAAGTAAAGAACCTGATCTTTTTTCAAGACGAGAGAAACTTTTGAAAAGATTTGAAAATGAACTGTTTGAAACAAAAGAAGTCGGCAAGACCGTTTCAAGGTATGGTCGAAAATACACCTTTTTGCGAAAAGCAAAAATATTCAAGTTCGAAGGAGCGCATATGGTGAGTGATATAATTGATGCACTTACGAAAGGAGAATTTCACGATATTCTAAAAAATTGGGGGCATGGCATGGCTTATTACAGAAGAAAAGATAGTGATTTTAAAGAAATATTCGCCAATATGTATGCAATTCATCATATACCAGAAGCGATGCAATTTATGAAAAAACATTTTCCTTTGATCGTTGATTCTTTTGAAAAGGCGATGGAAGAATTTGCTAAAACAGGACTAATTACGGGAGGATAAAAAATGACATTCGAAGAGGCGATGCAAGCGTTTGAAGAATTAGACGACTTTGATGCAAAAGGATATGCTCGTATTTACAACAAATATTTTGAAGAAAACCTCGATGAGAGATTTTTTTTATTTCAAAATAGCCCTGATGGGCAAGCTTTTCAAATTATGGAGGCAGTTATTTCAGATGAGCCAATTGAAATTGATTTTGATAAAGACGAAGAGAAAGTTCAGGTGGAGTATTAAAAAAAGGGCCGAAGCCCTTTCTTTACTTAGCGATTGCTTGCGCAAGATGTCTAAAGTAATGTCCGATGTCACCATTTCTAAAATCAATTTGAACTAAGGTAGATTTGATAGCGTTCTGCTCTTGTTCATTAGTGGCTAAAATCGCATCTATGACTTGCGCATAAGGCATCATGTTCATTCCAGATCGTCCTTCAACTTCAAATATCATTTCTAAATCAAAATCTTTTTCTTCAATAAATGTGTTTAGCCAGTTTTCAAAATTTGTGTTTTTCATTTTTCTTCCCTTTCCTTAAGTTATGTATAGTATAATATACGTTATTACCAGAAAAAGCAAGTATTTTTCAAAAATATTTTAAAAAAATTTATCTTTTATAAAAGTGACCCAAACTGGGTTTGACTTCTTGTTTTATGTGTGGTATTCTATACATTCGGAAACTTAAATGGAGAAGTGTATGCATAAGTATGCAATAAAAAATCCAACACAAAGAAAGGTCAGAAACAGAGGATGGCAACCCGTCTCAATCTGGCTTGATGGTTGGTATCAGGGTTGGCGGATAAAAACGGGAACAAAATATCAGCATGTGTTCAGGCAAAACGCCGATTACACAGGCTCGGTCAAAAAGTTTCCCCTGAAAACAAACAAAGTAGAGGATTTGAAATGAAGCTCAAACTTAAAAATCCTGTTACCGCATTTGATCAGTTACAAGTGGGCGATATATTTATTGATTCAGAATCACCTGTTCTTGAGTCGGATTCTTTTCAGGTATGGCTTAAAACAGATTTTGAATCAGCTTATTGTTTATTTTCAACATGCTCTTTAGAGGGAACGAAAGAATTTTTTTATATCATGCCTAATCGAAGAGTCATAAATTTTTCATCATTATCAACACAAATATTAAGGAACTTACAATGAACATAGAAGAGGCAAAAAACTATATAAAATATTTATATAGAAAAAATTTCTTATATAACTTTCATGATGGCGATTCAGCAAAAGCCATCGAATGTTTAATGAACAATACTCATTGCTCACTCAAAGAATCATTATCCATTGGATTCAAAATTAAAAAAATTTATGAAGCAAATCTTGATTGGGGAGAAGATTTAAGCCCACAGGGTTACGCTAACAACTTAGCATCAAAGACAGGAGCAAAGATTCATGATGCCCTATAATTTTAAAGACTATATAACCACATTCGGAGAACTAAAAGCGGGAGATACTTTTCTCGACCTTGATTGTGATGAACATGAATTAGAAGGAACTACGATATGGGTCAAAAAGGAATTTTTCGATACGGCGGATTGCCTATTTTGTTCGCATGGTACGGAAGGATCTTTTTACATCAGGCGTGATAGAAAAGTTTTAAACTTAACTGAAGCGTCCAAAGAACGAAGGGAATTTTGGAAAGTCAGAGAGTATGCGCGAGAACTGAAAGGAGAAAAGATCGATGATGCAACATAAATTTATTTCCAGTGGGAAAATGCACCCTAATGAATCACGTTTGGATGATGACTTTATGCAGGGAATTTTAGATTGCGAAAAAGGCATTGAGCATAAATCAAATATGTCAGAAATGTATAATGAAGGTTATAGGCAAGCTTATTCGCAGATGCAAATTGATGATGCAAATTGCAACCAAATATGGCAAAAGCCTGAGATCAGAGATTTGTCCTTTGCAGAGGGCAGAGAGAAGTTTCAAAAAGCAAAGGAGTTGAATGATGTCAAAGAGTGATGGTTGGAGACAAAAGAAGTCTGGAACTGTTTATGTTCATGTGGGCGGTAAAGCTTGGAAAATGATGAATGATGTTCATAAAAATATGGGCTTGAATAAAACAGAGCAAATTGTGACATTGATGCGCAAATATTTTCCTGATAATTACCCTGATTATCTTGATTTGATGCGTGAATCAATTTTGAAAAAAATAGATAAACAGTTTGAAGAAGCTAAATTTGTTTTAGATGAATCTAAAAAATGTGATTATAAAAGCAGGAAAGAAAGGATAAAAAAGTTTCACTTAGAAAAAGTAAAAGAAGACAATTTTTAAAATGAGTGAATTAGATTTAGACAAACTAAGAATTGAAAAAAATATACCGATTCCAACAAAAAAAATTAACTTGAAGGCATTCGTGGACAAGATGGCTGTGGGCGATTCTGTTTTAATAGAGAAATTTGTACATGCTCGTAGTTTAAAGACATCAATTAGAGAAGCAGGATATCGTTGCACATGTCTCTGGGAAAAAACTGATAACGCAGAAGGATATCGTGTTTGGAAGAGAGAGAAACAAACTCCTGAAGAAATTAGGTTTCACAAAAGTGAGTATGGCAAATATTTGCAGAAAAAACTTCCAGACTGTTATTGATGTATGGAATAATTTATTGACCGTGTTCTTTCATTGACATTCCGAAGAGGATTGATCCACCTTTGGTCGAAACGGATCACTCTCAAAAGGGTGTCAATCAAAAAAAGTTGTGATAATATCCATAAAAATATAAAGTATCTCAATGCAGATGCCTGTTTTGTAGTAATCAGACGATTACGATAACTAAACAATGGTAAAGCGTATGGATGATTCTACAGCCAGAAAGATCGAGGATAACGATATTCTCGCATGTGTTGACGCTCTCAGTCAGCAATTAGAAACCGAAGAAAACAAGCACGTTCTCAATGTTAGAGAAACAGAAAATTCTGTCATCTTAGAAATGGCAAAAGATATGGCAGAGCAGGAGCCGACAGAAGAAGCAGGCTATCACGAGGATGAGGAAGATGAAGAAGATAAAAAAAATCGTGAGTTTGTTCAGATAGCGGCAGAGATCAAGGCAGGGCATGAAGAAGATGAAAAAGGTTCCTTTGAAGGATATGGATCAATTTTTGGAAATGTTGATTTAGGGAATGACGTTATTCAGGCAGGTGCTTTTCAAAAGAGCATTAAGAAAACAGGACCGAAAGGAGTTAAGCTTTTATATCAGCATAAGACTGATATGCCAATCGGTGTTTTTGAGTCTATCGAAGAGGATCAAAAAGGATTAAAAGTTAAAGGACGGCTTGCGATGGGAACACAGGCAGGTCGAGAAACTTATGAATTGATGAAGATGGGCGCACTTGATGGCCTATCAATTGGATTTAAGACGAGCGCAAAAGGCGCACATTACGATCCAAAGACACGAAGAAGAATGATTAAAGAAGTAGAATTGATGGAAATATCTGTGGTCACGTTTCCTATGAATCCTCGAGCCAAGATTCGGAAAGTTAAAGGTCAAGACGTTTCAATCAGAGAATGGGAAAATGGACTGCGCGATGCTTTTAGTTTATCTCGTTCAGAGGCAAAGATAGCCGCCAAAGCAGTGCAAGATGCTTTTTATCTGCGCGATGCAGAAATAGAAAAGTGTTTTGAGGTTGATGCTGTCAAACAACTAACCCAAAAACTTAAATCACTTAAAGAGGACTAATCAATGAGTGAAGATATTAAAACTTTAGTGTCCGAGATGGGTTCGGCTTTTGAGGAGTTCAAAAAAAGCTATGACGAAAAATTGGACAAGATGGCGAAAGGACAGGAAGATTCAGCGCTTGATGCTAAATTAGCCGCTATCGAAGCAAAGATGGACAGCTATGAAGACATCAATCAGAGAATGGTTCAGTCCCAGAAAAGCCAAGACGCTCTTATGGAGCAGATGGATAGAGTTGAGGTCGCGATGCGTAGACCTAACTCTGGATTTTCAACAAAGCAAATTGACGAAGGCATATCAGCCTTTGACGCTTATTGCAGAAAAGGAATTGAGGGATTAAGCCCTGATGAAAAGAAAGCATTGACTGTTTCTAATGATTCAACTGGCGGATATCTTGCACCTCCTGAGTACGTAAGAGAGTTAATCAAAGATATTACTGAAATATCGCCAATCAGATCAATTGCAAGAATCAGACAAACAGCACAGCGTTCAATACAGATGCCAAAAAGAACTGGTACTTTTGCGGCGCAGTGGGTTGCTGAATCAGGAACAAGATCAGAGACAACTGGATATCAAGTTGGCTTGGAAGAGATACCTGCACATGAGTATTATGCGTTGGTCGATATTTCTGAGCAAGACTTAGAAGATTCAGTATTTGATCTTGAAGCGGAAATGCAATCAGAATTTGCCGAGCAGTTTGCTAAAGCAGAGGGTGCGGCATTTGTATCCGGAAACGCGGTAGGTAAGCCCGAAGGATTCATGACAAACTCTGATGTTTCGGAAGTAGTATCCGGAAACGGAACTGCTTTGACAGGCGATGGTCTCATCACTTTGGTTCACAGCGTAAAAGCTGAGTATTCTGCCAATGCGACTTTTGTATTTAACAGAAGCACATTGGCGGCAATTCGAAAGTTAAAAGATACAGCGGGACAATATGTTTTCCAAGCAGGCATGATGTTAACTGGTGGACCAATGACGACTGTTTTAGGACACCCGTACATTCAAGCGACTGATATGCCAAACGTAGGAGCAGGTAATTTCCCTGTAGCCTTTGGTGATTTCAGAAGAGGATACATGATCGTTGACCGCGTTTCTCTTGCAGTTTTACGTGACCCATTCACTCAAGCAACAACTGGAAACATTCGATATGTTGCGAGACGTAGAGTTGGCGGTCAGGTGATTTTGCCAGAGGCTATCGTTAAACAAAAAGTCTCAGCGTAAGGAGGACTAAAAGATGAGAGATTTAGGTAATAATTTAACTCCTGTCAGCATGACTGCGGCTGTAGTTGCATCTGGAAATGCTACAACTACAACGGGCACTGAAATCGATTTACAAGGTTTTGAGGGTGCTTTTGTAATGTGTAATTCTGGTGCAGAAGGTGACACTTTAGGAAGTTCTTTGAAGTATGAATTCAAATTATTTCATGGTGACACAAGCGGCTCTTTGACTGCTGTAACAAGTCAATTGGATGTAACGGATGCAAGCATTGCTTCAGACGGAACTTGGTTGACTCTTGATGATAACGCTGAAACACCACAAGTGTCTGGAATCGGATATGTAGGTGGCAAACAGTTTATCAGATGTGATATTGTCAGAACAGGCAATCATAGCACTGGTACTCCTATGTCATTGACTTGCATAAAAGGACATCCAAGACATGCAGGCGGTGCTTCAACTTACAACCTAGCATAACGATAAATGGGGGTTTCTTTGGAAGCCCCCTTTATTTAAGGATTCATTATGAGTAAAACATACAAAATTATCGTCCCCAAGCCTGCAACTAACGATGCACAAGGACTAACAACAAAACTTTATGAAGCGGGTAGTATTGTCACAGCAGATGCTCCTTGGAAAGAAGATTTGATGTCGGTATTTGAGGAGAATGGTTGGGCGATGGAGTGTAAAGTTCAAGACACAACGGGAATGGAAAGAGCAAGGAATGAGAAAGGTCATTATGTTGCAGATGATCCAAGCACCCCAGAAGTCAATGAAGCTTACGTTCAAAAACCAAAAAAGAAAGCCACAGCAAAAAAGAAAGCAACTCCGAAGAAAAAATCATAAGGCATGAGCCATGACAACACTATTTCTTGTTCAAGGCGATACTGGTCCACAAATACAGGTAAATCTCACCCGTGCTGACTCAGGTGCGGCGGTTGATTGTTCTGGTGGCACTTCAACGCTTAAAGTAAGAGCAAGAGGATCAGATACAACCTTATTCACCCTCACTGCCGCTAACACAGGGACAGATTTGCAAGATGGAAAATTAGTATTTTCTGTGGGTAACAATTTAGCAAGTATTGATGCAGGCAGTTATGAAGGAGAAGTAAATGTTCAATTTTCTGATGGCACAGTGGAGACTGTTTTTGAAGTTGTTGATTTAGTAATAAGAGATGATTTTAGTTGAGTTTTATAAAATTAAATGTAGTAAGTAAATCTCTTAAAAAGGATGAAGTTGACAAATCCTTACAAAAATCAGTCACGGACAAATCATTACGACAATCCATTACGGATTTAACTCTATTTGCAACACCCATCAGCAAAGCGATGATCGCCAGTTTTGCAACTGGTCAATTTCTAATTATAAAAGAATTTTCAAATGCGATTACTGTATCTCAAAACTTAGTATTACAATCAGGAAAATCGCTTTCCAATATCGCCGCGCTTGTTGATGAGCCATCATTAGGTTTTGTCAAAAGTTTTGCAAACTCAACCTCTATTGCAGATGAGCCTGCGTTTCCTTTTGGAAAAGTGCTTTCTAATACAGTCTCATTTGATGATGAGCCTTCCTTTGGATTTGGACTTGCTTTTTCAAACTCAGGTATTGTTTTAGATTCTCCATCCTTGGGATCAGGTAAAACGTTCTCTAATTCTGCGGGTTTCACAGATGATGAAATAATTGTTTCGCAAAAAGTTTTAAATAACGCCGCAACAGTCTTAGATGAGCCATCTTTCCCTTTTGGCAAAATACTCTCAAATAATTTTGTTGCATCTGATTTACCATCATTGAATCCAGAAAAAGTGTTTAACAATTCTGGGGCGTTTTCAGACGATGAAGTGTTCGGCAATACCAAAGCATTAAATGATCAAGGAAGTGCGGGAGAAAGCGAAATAAGAGGTTTTAGCAAGGCTTTAAGCAATAGTTTCGTGCTTGCAGATCAAGAAGCATTGCAAGTTACAAAAATTTTGTCAGATGCTTTTGTAGGACAAGATAATGATCTTCTAGGAATTGCAAAACCATTTACTAACGCTTTTGTTGGATCAGATAATGATACTTTGATTGTTGGAAAGGTTTTTGCAAATAGCGCGGCATTTACAGATGCACAAGACTTGCCGTTGACAAAAGTTGTGAGCGATTCGGCAAACTTTTCTGATGTACCACAATTTGCAAGAGATATCTTTTTAGCTGACACTGCTTTTGTTACCGATGATGCTGACGGTATAGCAGGCGATGATTCAACTTTTACTTTCATAAAAACTGTTTCTAATTTCTCAGTTTTGACAGATAATGATACTATTGGTTTCGGAACTGTCCAAAACAACGGTATTGGGCTGAGTGATGCAGGAGTTGGCAGGAGTCAAGGTTACTGCGCTTTTGATTATTTTGCAGAGGATTATGTTGGAACACGTTTCACTTTTTGATAAGGTATAAATATGGACAAGCAAACAAACATCAAACTTAATGGAGAACTAGAGATAGTTTTACGGGACAAGTTTGGAAAAATTAAAGAAAAAAGGAATGAGAAGAATTTGATCGTTACCGTTGGTTTGACGTTCATTTGTTCTCGTATGACAGGCACATCCAAAAACGTAATGTCTCATATGGCTCTTGGATCAGGTACAACTGCGGCGGCGGCAGGTCAAACCGATTTGGTATCGATTCTAGGCTCAAGAGAAGCCCTTGATAGCTCAACGCCGTCAACTAATACCGTTGTATATGTTTCATCTTTTGAAGCAGGAGAAGGCACTGGTGCGGTTACAGAGGCAGGCATATTCAATGCAAGCAGTAGTGGTGACATGCTTTGTCGTACAGTTTTCCCTGTAGTAAATAAAGCATCAGACGATACTATGTCTGTAACTTGGACTATTACACTCACAGCATCATAAGAGTTAGCAAATGGCTACGATAGTCACGCGCAGTGGTAAAGGATCACCTCTTACTAATAATGAGGTTGATGCCAACTTTACCAATCTTAATACCGACAAACTTGAAGTTGGTGGGGGTACTTTAACGGGTGCTCTCACAATTTCTTCAGGTGGTTTGACGGTAAATTCTGGAACAGTAAATCTTAATACAACATTCCAATCCACAGATGACATAGTTCAAATCAATTTTACTGATGATGATACAACCAACTCAATAACATCCTCTGGGGTTGGGTTTCGGTTTTTGTCAGCAGGCAGTGAAAAAGCCAGATTAACAAACAGTGCAAATTTATTGATTGGCGAAAGTGGCGGAAGTATTTCAAATTCATCTTCAGCTACAGGGATCAACTTAAAGCCGAATAGTAGCTCAGCATTCTCAAGAAATGGAGGCACTACTTTATTTTTGAACCGATTAAACACGGATGGTGATATTTTGGTATTTCGCAATTCGGGTTCAACTGTAGGCAGTATTGCCTCACGCTCTGGAGCCGTCACCACGATGATTTTTGATCCACGTGCAAATGGATCAGGAATTAGTGGTACAACAAACGGAATTATCCCAACAAACCAATCAGGAACACCAACAAATAATCACGTTGATTTAGGTTCAACGACAAATAAATTCAAAGACTTACATCTAAGCGGGACTGTCAATGCGGAATCAGGAACGTTTGGTTCATTGACGGTAGATGATATAAGTATCAATGGGTCAACCATCTCAGATTCAGGCAACCTTACATTAGATGTAGGTGGTGACATTAGCCTTGATGCTGATGGTGGAAATATAAAACTTTCAGACGGTGGAACAGAAGTTGGTAGATTTTTATTAAATGATAGCAACCATTTGAAATTAAAATCAATTCAATCCAATGCAGATATTAAATTTCAGGGCAATGATGATGGCACTGGAATTACAGCGCTCACGTTAGATATGTCCGATGCAGGCACTGCGATATTCAACCATGACATCAAACTCGGTGATAATAGCAAAGCTATTTTTGGAGCAGGTAACGACTTGCAGATTTATCATGATGGTGCTAATTCATATGTATCGGATCAAGGCGTTGGTGCGTTAAGAATTTTGACAAATGGCTTGCAAGTAAAAAATGCGGCTGATACTGAAAACATTATTGTTGGAAATCAAAATGGGGCAGTTACTTTATATCATAACGGGTCACCTAAATTAGCTACCACCTCCACAGGCATCTCAATATCAAACGATGCTAACTTTCCTGACAATGGCAAAGCTATTTTTGGTGCTAGTGATGATTTACAGATTTATCACGATGGTAGCAATAGTTATATTAGTGAAGTCGGGGCAGGAAGTTTAAAAATACAAAGTACGTCAGGGTTAGCGTTACAAGATTCTAGTGGTAACAATTTTGCTGTCTTTACAGATGAAGGAACTGGTGGAAAAGTTGAGCTATATAAATCCTCAACGGTGCGTTTGACAACAACGACAAGCGGCATAGACGTAACAGGGCGTATTCAAACTACTGCCGCCGCAGGAAACCACACCGTATTTAACAGCACTGGTGCTGACGCGGATTTTCGTGTACGCACTGGTGCAGATACTCATTCATTTTATGTTGAAGGGAATACAGGCAACATTGGTTTGGGGACCTCATCACCAAATGGAAATGGCTCAAGGACAACCTTACATATAAATAGTGATACTAACGGTTCAGCAATAAGACTTTCTCAAAGTTCAAATAGTTCATTAATAAGATATTCTGATTCAGCGGGATTAGAAATAGGCACTATTGCAAGCAAAACTTTAAAATTAGAAACAAATGATACTACAGCCCTTACAATAGATACATCTCAAAACTCTACCTTTGCAGGCACTATCTCTAGTGGTGCTATAACAAGCACAGGACTTACTGTAAATGCCGCACAAAGTAATTTCAATGATAGTGCGGGAGCAGTAATTGCTTTTCAAAAATCTTCAAGTGCAAAGGCATGGATAGCGAACAGGTCTTATGGTTTCCATGATGGGAATGGTCTTGCTATTAATACGACAGATGCTAATCCAATAAGATTTGGCACAAATAATTCAGAGGTCGCAAGGTTAACATCTTCAGGACATTTAGGAATAGGCACAACTACCGTAGGCACATTGCATGGAGCTAGTTATGGCACAACGCAACTGCATATAGATGGTAAAACGGATAGAGGTCAAATGATCATTGAGGGCGACACTCTTTCTCTTATTGCAATGTCAGATAATTCTGCAACTGCAAATTCAAGAGTATTTTTGAGCATGGTCAATGATGGTTTAATGGAATTTAGAAGCGTTAACGACGACGGCACTTCCAAAGCAACGATAATGTCAATGACTAGCGCAGGGGCAACTACATTTTCAGATAACGTGAGTTTACTAGACGATAAGTTATTAATGTTTGGAACAGGCAGTGACGCAAGATTAAAATTTGACAGTTCAACAAACGCTTTGATGATTACAGCAACAAACGGAACGGCTGATAATATAAGAACTCAAAGCAATAATCTTTCACTTGAGCAAGCAAACGGTGGAAAGTATATAAGTGCTACAGCAAATGATTCAGTAAAACTTTATCATGCTGATACACCAGTTGTAAAAACAACAGCGGGTGGTTTAGTTGTAGAGTCTGGCATGAATTTCAACATGACTGGATCAATGATGATTGGAGCGACTACTGCGCCCGATACAGCGTTACACGTTAAAACAAGTGCAGATACTATAATAAAAGTAGAAAAAACTGACGGCAACTATATACAGCTTCATGGTACAGGTGCAGGGGGAAGAATAAAGTCTGACGGACAAATAAACTTT
>VTLG01010444.1_pt1 | contig 44123 bp, 56 predicted proteins | sample 4694571 | NCBI WGS metagenome assembly VTLG01 (sample SAMN12604809, study PRJNA352737) | marine metagenome | biome: ENVO:00000447; feature: ENVO:00000209|ENVO:00000569|ENVO:01000036; material: ENVO:00002151; isolation source: viral sequences binned using virsorter ...
ATTCCAACATTACCAACAAGATGAGATGTACCCTCTACATATACTTTACCATGTGCTGAACCATTTTTATATACACCTAATGTATATCCACTAGTTCCACCAGCATGATTAATTTGTAAAGTATCTGATGGGTTACTAGCACTTATACCAGCTTGACCATTATTATTTATAGTAAATCTTTCAGTACCATTAGTCCAAAGACTTATAGCATTAGACACATGATTGTATCTTAGTTCGCCTATATCATTATCTTCTGGATCTCCAAACTTGATACCTTGTCTTTTATTATTTGGAGATAACATATTTATATAAGTTGCATCATCTCCTTCTATTGTCAATACAGACTCAGAATGAGAGCTAACACTACCAGCAGTTGCCTTATGTATATGGAGATTAGTATCTGGACTATCAGTTCCAATACCAACATTGCCACCATCTAAAATAGTCATTAAGTAATTTGTTTCACCAGCAGCATTTGTAAATCTTATTCCATTGCCACCACTTCTCAATAACATATAGTCTGTACTATGCAATTTCATTAAGCTATGTACATTCCCAGAGGCATCTTTTGAACCAAAATATTTATTGTGTTCTACTAATGTGTTTTGAGAAAAAGTAGCATTTTGAGATGTATCAACAGTTAAAGCAACAGTATTATTAGTAAATAATCTAAATTGATGATTTGTTGTTACATTAAGTAATCCACCCACACTACTAGATTCAAGTAAAGTTGATGCATAATTAGTTCTTGTCAATCTTAAAGCTGCACCACCAGCATCTTCTACATCAATTTGATATGATGGGGTTACTCCAATACCAATATTTCCTTCAAATTCAGCTTTACCACTAGCGTGTATCCTAACTGCTGTTGCATTATTTGTTCCTAGATATATATCAGCATTTTCATAATTCCATACATAGGCATGAGAACCATTTATACCAAACTTCGAACCAGTATTAACTCCATGAGTGGCTGAACTATTATTAAATTGAATCCACGAAAGATTACTAGAACTATTAATATGGAGATTAGAATGTGGATTATCGGTTCCTAGACCGATAGACCCATCACTATTTTTTATATATAATCTTTTTGTTCCTTCTGCATTTTGTCCAGTGCCACCAGTACCCAATGCAATATCCCCAGCCGAAGTTAATGTTGCTGCTGAAGCTCCAGTTGAACCAAGTAAATAATATCTATAATCGTGAGAGGCTAAAACAAGTCTACCACCACCAACACCACCTCCAGTAATAGGATTCATAGCAACACCAATACCACCAGCATAATAAGAACGAATATAAAACCCAGCATTATTAACTGATTTAAAATTAGCCATGCTAGTATCAGTGTAAGCACCACCCCAATTCATTTCAGTTGTACCATCGACTTCTAATGTTGATGATGGACTCTCAGTTCCTATCCCGACATTAGAAGATGGTAATACTAAATCTGCATAAGAATAAAGTTTACCACTTTGATTAGCAGTAATAACAATATTAGGGTCACCAAGACTATCACTTTGAACATTATTTTTAATTTGTAATTGACCGAATTGGTCTAAATAAATATCAGCATCACGATTAGCCATGTTATCATAGCCAGATAATCTTATTCCAGCATCATCTGCTAATTGTCCTATATGAAATTGTTTTTCTGGGTCAACACTAAGACCAATATATCCAGTAGTTGCTATTCTTAATCTATCTCCATTACTACCAGCACCAAGATGTAATGCAGCAGAGCCTTCTGTGAAAATTCTCGCCTTACCAGCAATATGATACATTGCCAAATAAGTACTTTCACCATCATTCTGTACTCTTATTGCTGGAGTAGTTCCTCTGATGTGTAGATGACTATCTGGGGCAGTGCCGATACCTACCTTACCAGAACTATCTATAATAACTTTGTCTGATGAATTACCATTAGTTCTAAATCTTAAATCAGACGAACCAGCTATTGATGCAATAGCGGCAGTTGGTGTCCCAGCTACTTGAAAATTTATATCTGGACTTGCACCATTAGTAGAGTTTAGGACAAGTTCTACATCACCATATGTACCTTCACTATATAACCCTCCATATGTACCTCCACCATCTCCAGCCCTTACTTTTGTATTTGCATCACCTTCTATTTGAATCGTACCATCAATTTCTGCATTACCATTGACTTCAAGAGGAACTGAGGGACTAGCAACTCCAATACCTAATCTTTGTGGCATATAAACTTGAGTGCCACTAGCAGTTCTGCCTATTGTTGTTGTTCCCCCATTTGCTTGAAAATGCAAATCACCACTATTATATATTTGAATTCCATTGCCGTGGTCTATTCTGGAACCTTCATAATTTGATGTTTTATCACCAAATAGAATTCTTTTATTAGTTCCACTAACCCATAGTTTTGCACCAGTAAAATCTAATTCTGATGAAACCTTGATTGTTCCACCACTATTAGCACTTAATACTGGAGTAGAACCGCTATAACCAAGTACAAGAGATGCATTACCATTATCTGCACTTAAATAAAGATTTGTACTCCCTTTAGCATTTATACCGCTATTAGCAGTATCTATTTGAATATAATTTGCAGAGGCTAATTTATCAAATCTATGTATTCCAGAATGTGATTTATGCTCTAAACGAGCCTCATGGAAGTTTGCAATTTCTGCTACAGTTGAACCACCACTTTTAAAAACAATTTGTTGCCAATTACTAGCTGAACCATCTATAATAAAACTGGCACTACCCGAAGAGTTTTCTATTTCGAGCGTTCCAGCCGGGCTTGTAGTTCCAATTCCAACATTACCAGCAGTATAATGTGCAACAGTTCCAGTAGTCCCAAATGCACCACCAGAATCATCAGCCCATTCGACACTTGTTCCATTAGAAGATACTTTTAGCACCTTCCCCGATGATGGGGAAGATGCTATTTTATCCGCTCCTTGGCGAGTTTCTGCTAACTCATACCAAGCCATTTATGCTGCGGCTCCGGATTTTTTTGATTTAGGTTCTTCTGGAGATCCAGCTTCAGTACCAAACATATCCTTATAGGTAGTTTGTAACTTTTCTAAAACCGCACCAGCAAAACCAGCATCTTTAGCTTGAATTTGAGTATTTGCCACGGCTGCAAAAACAAATTCAAACTCTTGTTGTGTTAGATCATTCATTATGACTCCTTTGTTTTTATTAAAATTTTTATTATCTCCAAACTTTAAAAACTCCCACTGTTGAATCGAATGATATCTCACCAGCAGTTCCAGTAAGAGCATCTAATTCTGTTGTAGTTTTGGATTTAAGTTTTAATGTACCTTCGTCTGTAACTTCAAATTTCGTATCCCCATCCTCATCTTTAAATGTTGCTTTTCCATCTTTTTCAACCGTTAAAATTTCTTTATTAGCTCCAGATTTCATTACTGTCAACTTTACCTTATCATCATCACTCAAGTCTACTTTTGGGGGTGTAACAGACCCACCTTTTATCTTACCAGTCATTGTTTTAATTTCATAAAAACTTGCAGTAGTATCACTTGATATTGAACCATCTGTATTAACTGTTAACCCACCACTTCCACTACCAGTATTTTGATATCCACCATTAATTTTTAAACCACTATCAGAATGAATAACCCCATTCGTATATATATCGCCATCTGTTTCTAATGTAGTTCCAGTATCACCAAAACCACCGCCAACTCTTACTTCTCCAGTTAATGTAGAAGTACCACCTACTGCTAATAATCCATTGGTTTGAATGTTTCCAGCCGATGTAATTGTTGTGCCAGTATCACCATATCCACCGCCTATCGTAGCACTATCTGAGGTCATATTTCCAGTTAGTGTCATACTAGCACCAGATATAAGGTCTGTAACAGTTAGATCATCTCCAACTGTTAAATCACCAGTAAGTGTTGCATCAACACTATTTAAGGTTCCACTAATGCTGAGTGTACCGCCAACATCTAATGTTTTACCAGTAGGTATTTTAAGAGTAGTAGTAGAAAGCTGAATTGCAGAATCAATCCCCTCACCGTCTATAACAGTTTTAAGTGAGTTTTCTAATCCTTGGTTGTCTGATCCAGTTGAGTTTACTGTTAATAAATCTTTATAGGTGTCAGCTACAGTTTTTCCAGTGAGAGCCATAATCTATTATATATCTTTTTCCATTTTTCATCAATATTAATTGTCTTTTGTTCTCTTCTCTATTTCACCTTTCATTGCCTTTAAAGCATCTGAAAGGCCAACTCTTGCTTTCTCTGTTTTTTTCTTATTAAGTCTTCTTACACCAGAAGGTAATTTTGGTTGTTTATATTCTTTTGTTGCTAATTCTTTTACCGCCTTCACTAATTGTTTTGGTGTATTTAAAATCTTTGCTTGATTTTCTAATATATCATCAAATATTTTATTGTATTCATTTAAACTAATTGCACCATCAATATATAGATGTTTTATTGCATTCTCAGCAGAAGTGACTTCCCACATATTTAATAATCTTTTTTCGCTATTTTTAACTGCATTTCTGAATCTAGCTTGACGTACATCTAATGTAGGTTTATAACTCCAAATTTTTCTAACAAGTGGTGTTTTTTGAGGGTCTAAACCTTCATAAGCTTTCTTTATTATTTTATTAAATGTATTAGGATCATTACGATCATCTAACATTCCAATTGTATTATTAAAAGTTGTCCATACACCACCTAAAAATTGACCAAAAAAGTAATCTAATTCTGATGGACTAAAATCTAAAGGCCCACCGTCATTATATGATATGCGACCATATTTATCAACATCACCATTTGGAGTTAACCCCGGATTTCCCGGCAATGGAGCATTTGCTAATACATAAGCTATATCACGTAAGTATGCTGGGGTTTTACTAAATTGTAATTCAAAATCACTTATACTACTATCAAATTTGTATGGCTTTATTGTTCTTCCGATTGCATCTTTATTTCTAATTAAATCACTACTTATTTGACCGGGTAAAGTAGGCACACCAGATGCTGGAGAAAAATTACTAAACATAATATCAAAACCTCTTGTAAACCAATATCCATCGGCCATTTCTTCACCTTCTAATAATTTAGATTGTTCATGTTTATAATCTGATATCATTGATCCTAAACCAGCAAACATACCCCACCCATAAGCCATTCTTACTGGTATAAAGCCACGCTTATCACCGTCAGAGTTTGTAAATAAAAAGTTTGGTATTTGGAAATAATGATCTTTAGACCAGTCTGATAATTTTTCTTCTTCTTCTGGATCGTGATTTCTAGCCATTTCTGAAAGTAAAAATCCACCAAGCATATACCATGAAGCTATTTCAGTTGCTTTAGCTGGATTACTCTTTATTACCTCACCCATTCTATATATATTATTTACTCCAACCTTGGAAAACATATATAAAGCTTCCATTAATTGACCCATCTCACCACTCTTATTAAAATCTAATGTTACATCTCTTGCTGCTATTGCAGATGCTGACGGACTGTGACCATTTTTTCTCATAGCTAAATATGTTGCAAATCGCATTTGACCTTCAAAAACCTCATTTGCTGATTTCATATAATCACCAGCTAATTGAAAAATGTTTTTAGATTGGGCCTTATTACCCATAGCTTCCATTCTTTTTCCAATATCTTTATATTTTCCTACAAAACCCTCAAAATCAAAAAAGCTTATTTTCCCACCATATGCAATCATTTCCTCATAATACCTCATCTCTTCAGAATCTGGTCTTTCATTGGGTTTATTAAAATTATATTGAGCTATAGTTATATTAGCTTTTGGTAAAAATTTTATAGCACTTTTAGCAATTTCAGATCCTTTTTCTATTCCTAAATTTGTTATTCCAGTTTGTAAATCTGATTGAACATTGCCAATAAAAAATGTCGGACTATAGGTTGTAATAAATTGCTTTCTAAAATTGTTAACTGCATTTGCAAATTGTACAATAGGATTCTGGCCAAATACAGATGTATTTTGAAATGCTTTTACCATCTCGGGGCTATTTATAGTCACAATGTATTCAACCCCAGATTCTTTCATTAATATTTGATTATCCTCTAATTGACTAGCATATATATATTTAGGATTGCCATAACTATCATAATTTTTTCTATCTTCTCTATCTACTTCCTCAAATTCAAATAATGGAACCTTTTTACCATTTCTATTTACATATACATCAACGGCCCTTAATACATTCAATAATTTTAAATTAACTTGATTTGACTCTGCACGTGTCATTCCCATTAATAAATTTTGCATACCCATCTCAAAAATACTTTTACGGTTAACATCCATATCTGTACCTTTAATTCTTTTACTCTCTGGGCCAGACAAACTATGCCCTTTTACTCCAGAAACATTTTTAAATATTCCACCAACTTGTCCATCATCTTCTAATTCTATATTTAAGGGAACATAATTTCTAAATGATACATTATCTTTAGGATCTTTTCCTTCTGCTATAGGTGCATCACCACTGTAAATTCTTGCTTGATCTTCTGTTAATAACCCACCTTGCAGTCTAACTTGTATATTTCTTAAAATTATATTTTGTCTAAATTCCTTTGCATAATCATCAATGACTGATCCTTCAAATTCTTTTATAATTTCATCAGCCTTCTCATCAGTCATTAATTCGCCTTTATTATTATAACCAGCTCCCCATTCTACAAGCTTATTTCTCATTCTTACTAAAACATTTCTTTCTTTAGCGTGTTTAGCGTGCATATAACGATCCAGCATTTCTACGCTAATCCCATCTTTTTCCATACGTGCTATAAAATCATCGGCCCACTCAATAACTGCATTAAATTTTCCAATTGCAATATTGTATGATCTTCTAACTTGACTCCAAAAATCTTCATGGTTTCTTAATTTACCCATTTGTTTTTCTAGCTGATCCTTCAATCTTTTAAGGGGATCTAACCTATTATTGATATATCTAGTAACACTTCCCAACACACTAGTTTCTTTATACTCTATTCCATTTTCTAGACCTAATACATTATTATAAACACTATCTTTATCTTCTCTGGCTTTTTTAGGATCTAAAACCATATATACAATATCTGGTCTTCCATCTGTATTGGGATAATCTCTTTTATGAGTTTCATATTGCCAATCAGATGGGGCTTTCTCATCATCCCATTTATCTCTTTTGTATTCAACAAATCCAAAAGATTCATACCAAGTTGGTATATGGCTATCATAAGCATCTAATATTATCCGATCAGCACCCATGCGTTGGGCCTTACGAATAGCACTTCTCATTACCTCAGTACCGCTTATATCAGTATGCTCACCGCTATATACACTGACTATATCTACTTCAGTAGTCCCATCACCGTGCTCCTTATATAATAAAGCAGCACCAGAAAGGCCATCTTCAGACATAATTAAGGTTGGGGTTACAGTTGTATAGCCATTTTGTTCAGTATATGGCTTTTCATATTTCTCTAAGTCTTTTAAATCAACAAGATAGCCCCCCTCATGTTGGGCTTTATGTTGATCTAAATTTTGATGAAAACTTGGGGCTTGGGTATTATCTAATTCAGCAACTTGCGGAACTTGTTTCGTAGTGACACCGGGTCGCTTTTTGGGTGCTTCTTCAGCACTTTCTGTGTCATCATCTCCACTAGATCCGGTTCCATCTGGTTCTTTACTATCGGCCTCTTCAGTCGTGTCCCAGATACTTTTTCTGTCTCCATCCTCTTCCGGAACGTCTTCCTCGCCAGTTGTTTCACTGTCTCGAGATAGGGCTTCTTCAGCCCTTTGTTCTGCTTCAAGTTGCTTAGTTGTTCTAACACGTCTTTGTGTACGTTCATTAAATACCTCACCGGAATTTACTATGGTTTCAGCAATTGTCAAATAATCAGACATAGATACACTAGACCCAACCGTCCCAGCAGATTCAAATATAGATTTTTCCATATACCATATTAAAGCTTGTATGTCAGCAACGGTATAATTTTCACCAGTTTGCTTATTAAATTCTTTTTGAACCTCTTTTACGACCTCTCTATATATTTTAATACGCTTACGATTTCCATTATCCTTGAAGTCAACACGCTCAAGATTTAATCCAGCAGCCCAATCAGTTTTTGTTGGGCCTTTATCTTTTGCTCTTTGTAGAGCATAATTAACTTGAGCTAATGTTTTATTATCAAAAGGATCACCGAGATGTATACTAATTGACCGAAGAATCCATAAATCAACGGTAGGTATATCACTTACCCCAGCAAGATTTAATGTAAAAGCTCCCACTTTAGGCCCAAATATTTCAGCACCATATATCTCTTCATCTAATGTCATTTGATTACCTAATGCACCAGTAATCTCCCCTTTATTGTTCAAGGTGAAGTCTCCTATACCCATTATAAACAATTCTCTTCTTAGCTCTTTGCCAGTCATTCTTTTGCTTAAAAAATCCATAGCAGCAGTATAACCACCCTTATGTTTTGCAATAGTTTTAAATATTCCTATTTGTTTTGTAACTGACTCAGATGTTTTTGTATCAGTTGGATATCCTTTATCAATCATAAATTCATTGATAGCAAATCTTAAATTTTGATCTGGGGCTTGATTAGGACTGGTAATACCTACTAAAAACGTAAAAAACGATCGATCATCTTTGTTGTGTAGTTCTGGAAAATCTCCATCAGCTAATAAATTTATAGTTTGTTCAAATCTGTCTCCATACCAAGTTGAAGCGTGCTCAACCATTTCTTGATTACTTGGATTTGTCCACCATTCTATTAGATCTGGAAGAAGTGATTCTACTCCTCTTTCTTTTACCTTTCTCATATATTGAGGAGAAACTTTACCCTTCCTTCTATAGCGAATAGGTTTTAAACCCTTTGATTCTAAGATCTTATTTGTTCGAGCAATTATGGTATCAACAACTTTTATTGACCTTGGAGATCCAGTGGAAGTTGTTCCAGCATCAACAAAATCTCTTACAAATGGATCACTTCCCTTAACAACTGGCCCCTCATCTTGCATTTTTAATGGTGCTAAAGATCCTTGTGCTCGGTTTTGTAAGTGCCTAGAAACTCCACCAAAGGTAGCTATTGTGGCTACTTCTATTCCAAAATCTTCAGCGGATGGTATAACCAACTCACTAAATTCTGTTTCCCATTTTTTTGTATCTTGATTAAATAATTTAAAGCCCGGCTTTATTTCCATGCCCGGTTGATCAACACCTAATGCGCCTACTGTAATGCTACTAACTCGCTCTTCAAATATTTCCGGTATGATACCATTTATATTTGCGGCTTCCATAAATTGCAAAAGTGTTCCAGAATCCACATCTGGATTTTTCTTTTTAAGGGATTTAAATAGTGCGCCATTAAATATCTGGCCCAAAATACCTTTTTTATCTTTACTAGGTATAAAGAAGTCAAATACACCGCCTAATCTTTCAGTTAAACCTTCAATTACCTCATTGCCTACTGCACTAGTTACGGCATCAAGCGTTGCTTTAGGTTCCTTAAAATTGAGATACTTAACATAGGTTTTTCCATCAATATCCCCCATCTCAAGGCCAATAAGTTCTTGTCCTCTAATTCGATGCTCATTGACTTGTTCCCAAGTAGAGAAACCTCTACCTAGTGGATTAACCGCAAGGATGCTTTCTTCAGCAACCGCCTTACCGGTTTTTTTAGTAGCAGCAGATAATTTATTTTTAAATCCAGAAGATGTTGCCGTCTTCATAGCATTTTTTATTCTAGGAAATACTTTACCAAGAACTTTAAATGCTGCATTTTGCGACAATTTTCCAGCACCTCTGGTAAATATATAATCACCCATAGCTGAAAAACTTTCTAATAGCTTATACCCGACTGATTTATCAGCTTCTATAGAATCCAGAAATAATGCTACATCTCGTATATATTCCACATATTCTGGTTTTTGTAAGTCTTGTATACTGGCCCTATCTAAAGCTTCTATTTTGTCAGATAAAATGCCCAGTTTTGTTATACCATGAACTGCACCATAAAAAGGTATCTCTTCACGAAAAGACCTTGATGGATGATCTCTTTTAAAAAAATCTGTCCAGTCTAATTGTTGTACGTGTTTATTTTGTTGTGAAAAAAACAACCAAGCATCATCATAATCCATTGATCCTTCTTCTTCAAATTGATCAATTTTATCTGATACATTCTCAAATTCTGATTCAAGCTTATGACGATTTTCTGAAAGATTTCTCTTTCTTATATCCCTTCTTCTAGCACCTTCTATAGGATCAAGATTTGATAACTCACTATTTCTCTGATCTTTTTTTAGTTTTGCATATAATTTTGCAAGTACATTTAAACTTTCTGTAAGATCTACTTCTGTTTTTTCTTTAGAAAGACTTCGTATAATTCTTCTTTTAGCTCTCTCCCTATCATGCTGACTTCTAATAATTAATGGAGTGCTATAATTATCAGTATCTATTTTGATATCATTTTGATATCGTTTACTTAAATCAGATGCATGATCTTCTGGTAATAATAATAAGTCATGTATATCTAATATTTCATCTCTTGATATGCGCTCTAATAATTTATCTGCATAAGAATCAAAATTAACTTCTGGCTCAATAGGGATTTGAGCATCCTTATCTCTACCTAATTTGGCATCAAGTTTAGCTTTTAGGGTTTCGCCCATTATTTATCTAAATAATTTTTCATATTAAAACCAACTGGGTTCATATTTTGATTTTTACGAGCCAACCTTGGTTTAATTTGATTTTGCATATCTTGTTGTGTATTTACCATTGGATTTAATTTAAATTTATCTCTCCAGTTAACAACACCCGGTGAAGTAACTTGACCAATATTTCTACCTTCTACTTCTTTACGTGGAACAGTTATTTGTATATATTTACTTGTAAAATCAGCATCCCGATCTGTATACCAACTAACATCTGGTACTTTAAATATTCGCCCCTTATGTTGTTGTATAGATTGTCCAAGTTTTAAATTCTCTTCAGATTTAATATTCATTTTATATGGAGTAACCATATCAGACGTTGTACCAATTGCTTTTAACGGTTGTGTTGAAACATAATCATCGTACTTTACTGGCATATATGCACCTTGACTCTCATTCCAGACCACACCATCAAAATCTTCTTTATTATTTTGATACATATTTAAATATATATCTTCATGGGCTAATTGCTCTTTTAATAAATCAATCTTAAAGTTTAGATCTTTCAAACCGCTTTCTCTATTTTTCTTCTTACCTTTGGATTTTTTATATTTGTCTAATAGTTCCACTTCTTGGTTTGTTGCAGAATTGTATTTGTTTTTAACATCTTTTACATATTCTTTCATTTTTTGTCTTTCATACACAATGCTATTGTAAACATCTTCCTCAATAGGAATTTTTATTGCATCAAGATCAATTCTTTGTGTTTGTATTTCTGGGGTAGAAGTAGAAGTAACTAAACCCGGATTTAATGGACTGCCAGTAACTTCAGTATCACTATATAATAAATCTCTTGGGTTAGGTCTTTTAAGTTTATAATATTTAAACTCATCCCCAACTTTTTCTTTGATATAATTAAATTTGCTTATTTTTTCTAATCGATTATTTACTGTTGTCCATTCAGCTCGATATTTTTTCCTATCTTCAGATACTTTCTTTAATAATTCATTAGCACCAGTTACTTCATCTTCCATCTCTTCTAATTTATTTTTATAAGATTCTAATAAAGTTTTTCGATCCTCATCAGTAACCGATTTTTTCATCAATGCTACTAATAGCTTTAATTGCATTTTATTATTTAAAGCAATAGAAGCTCTATCTTTTTTAGTTAAAATATCACTCATTTTCTTTCACCTCAAACATTTTCATTGCGAAATCTGTTAATACACTAACATCAACTAAGTCTAATTCCAGCTCAGCTAATGCATTTATTTTTTCCATAGCTTGTGCGCTATTTCCTAATTTAATATCATCGAAAATACTTGACATTGCAACATTCACTATTTTACTTTGAGATGCTAAGTCAGTCATCTGTTGAGTAGATTTTTTTGCTGATATAGATTTTACACCTAGATCTATGGCCGCAGATACTGTATCAAAAGCAGCTTCGGTCATGCGATCTCTTCTATTCTCTTCAAATTGTCTTTTACGCTCACCAATTTGCATATTAATCATCTCACTTCGTTGTGCAGATTGTTGTCTAAACTGAGCATTCCTATCTGCTATTTTTAAAGCAAGATCAGCAATTTGAGATTCACTCATATTTTGAACCTTCTGTTGCCCAACTCGACTAATGGAACTATGTTCTAGGCCACTTGCAAATGATTGGTTCCTAACTGTTGATTGAGCATCCATACTTCCAGCCCTAATCTGGTTAGCAGCGGTCTGAAACTCTTGGCCACCCATCCCCAGCGTTGCTTGCCTTGCGGAAGTTTGCTGGGCTTTCCGCTCCTCTGGAGTCATTTTAAATCTTCTATTCTTTGCATTTAGCCAATTAAATACACCCTTGCCTACGTTCAAGGCTGCATTGGCTACTAACAAACTTTCTGCTACTGCCATATTAATCCTCTTCTTTTACTAGTTTTGCCGTAAACAATGAGCCGTCTTTATTTCTAAATACTATCTTCACATCTTCACCATCATCTAGCATTTGTATTTCTTGTTTTCGTATACTGCCAGAGCTTGGTAAAGATGCCACTGTTTTTATTCTATCTTGTTTTTGTGACTGTACCATCTCACTAATCCGCTCAAGATTATGTAATGTTCTATCTAATATATCTGGATCGTCATACTTAGCCATATGATACACTCAATTTTGAAATTTCTAAAATATCTGGATTTATTCCCCATGCATTAATTGTAATAGTAAAATTCTTTGCTCTTAATCCAACAATTTTTGTAACTGAATTCTGCTTTGCCTTTTCAGTGGGCCCAGTAGTTCTTTCAAATACAATGTTTTTTGTTTTTGAATTATCATCAATATCAATTCTAACCACTATACTGTTTAATGATATATAAGTCATTGATAGAGTCCTAATCATACTAGGTCTATCTTGTGTGCTTATTCTAAATTTTTTTGTTGTATAACTATAACGATTTATTATACCTTCATATACATCTGATTGTTTTACAAACAGAACACCTTGTTTCTCTACCGCTCCAGTATATTGAAGTCTTTTATCTGCAATTAAGTCTGAATAATGTAGTTTGGTAATTGTTGAAGCACTTCCCCCACCGCCAGTGGCAGTAACGTCTGATAAAAATTCATATTCTGACCAAGGATTAATTGTATCAGAAAGGAATATATTACATTCAGATGAATATTGCCTATCTAAACAGAATGGATCATTATCTAATTCACCAGATACTATATCTGGATTTGTGGCACTTATGCTACCATAGTCCACATCATATTCAGACCAATAATGAAACTCATCACTGGTATATTCACCATTATAATAACTAAAATGTAAAGAGACTCTACATTTTAACGGAAATTCATCATTGGATGCTTCATAACCAGTAACATAACTACCTAAATATCTTCCACATTTATCAAAGCCTTGAGTGTCTGGTGAAAAATTAACAACCTCTTCTGCTACTTGGTCACCATCTTTATTTTCAATATTAATTATAAATTTCCCATAATCATCCCCAAAAGTATTACTTGTATATCCCAATTCATCTGTACCACCAGTTCTAAAACCTTGAGCATCTATAAATATTTGCAATGATTTTTTATTATTACTAGCAACCGTATTAAATAATATTTTATTTATCCCGGGTCTTACACTCCATACACCCTTATCTGATACTGTATAGGTTTTATTACCATCTACACGCTCATCATCCGGCAAAGTAATACTAGACACTACATATTCATAAATATCGCTATTACCGCTTAATTCTGCCAGCCTACCATCATTGTATGTAGTTGTTGTGCCATCTAATAATGCTTTTACTTGCTGGTTTCTATAAAATTTTATTGTAACCGTGTCACCAATGGATGCGCCTTTTAATAAATCATATTTAGCAACAGTTGTATATGAACTACTTATTTCAACTTGATATTCATGCTTAAACTGTTGATCTCGACTTTGAGGACTATTACTTGTAAGAGATGAATCATATAACCACATTTGATTTGGCCTACTATCAAAATCGACTAATGGCTTATCTGCATAACTATATTCTAAACTATGTTGCATTACTGGATAATCAACCCATGTACCAGAACTATTTCTAACCGCCCAGCGGACAACATCCTTCACACCCTTCATACTTACAACATATTGGCTATTACCAGCATTATCAGTAACTTTTACTGCTTTATAATTACCATAGTTTACATAATTAACGGCAGTGGTATCTGCTAATGTAAGGTTTTCATCTTTCAGTAAAACAACTGTACCACTTACAGTTACTAATCCATTACCATCTGGAGTAAGATCAATTTGATTTGTATTTGTACTAGCTGCCATTATCTCGCAAGTGGGTTAGAAATTCTTTCTGAATTACTTACATATACTGGATTATTATCAAAATCTTTAGCTATTAAACTTAATGGTCTACCATAAGATCTCTTTGCCCAAGTAACATCCCCTTTTTCTAAATGAAGTTCATAAACATATGAACTTCCATCTATAATATCTGTAGACCCAAATAACCAATGTAAAATATTTTTATCTGCTTCGTAAATAGTCTTAGTTTTGTTTTTACTCCCATCTGGAAGAGATCTGTAAAAATCATTTATTGGTTCACTAACTGGAACAAGCTGATGGGTATGAGCTAAATAATAACAACTATGATCACTAGCAAAAAATATTTGATCTTTTATATTTGTAATACTATCAGATGCTATACACCCAATTTGATTACTTATTGTTGATAAAACCCATGACTGAGGATCTGGACTTCTCATATTTAAAGAATAAATACCAGTTGTAGTAAAAATAATTAAATCGCCACCAGAACTACTAAAGCCAGTTATTTCACCACCATCAACATCTTGAATTTGTATAAAATTAGCTGATGGAATTACATCGGGCATACCTACTTCAGAATACAAAACCATATTTTGATGGATTTCTTCATCGGTATCACCTAAATTAATTTTAACATTACCAACAAATCTTCGGCCCATAAAACTATATTGAACTTCATATCCATGATTAATTTTATCTTCTGGATAAGGGTGACCTTCTAAACTAATTGGATCAGTATCATAAATAAATATATTAGCTTTTTTAATCTCATTATTAGAGCTATGAGAAATATGATGTAAATACCAATATATAGGCTCATTTGTACGATATATATATATAGCTTCTGCACCACTATCTTTAAAATCATCCCATAAACTTTCCCCGGCTAATCTACAAGCATGGTAATACACTTCAGCACCACCGCTAGTTTTGTGCATTCCTAAATAACTCTCTACAATACAATCAAAATCTGTACTACTTGAAACTGTTTGATCTGTAATAATGCAATTTTTGTAATAACCATCCCCATCCTCTAAATTACCGGGAACAATTATCCACATTTCACCACCTACACCTTTTATACCGCTATTATATATTGTCCCAGCACCATTACCAATAGCATTAGAATTTTCAGTGATAGCATATTCTGTTACAGTATCTGGAATAAAATTTGTAGCAGTTACAGTATTAACTGTAATAACACCATAAGTATCATCAATAGATGCTATCTGTTGACTAAATTCCTCTGGTTCACCATTGCCATCATTATCCCAATATGTTTTTAAATAAACAGATGTGACATCTGTAATATTTGAGCTATGTCGAGCCATATCAATAGGTAAAAGTTTTTTATGATCTAATATTTGTATATCAGCTTCAGCTATTGATACACGATTCATATCATCCTCTGATCTATCAAACCTATATGTACCAACCCTTCTTAAATTGCTTTTTGATTTTATTTTTGTATAATTTGCACCAGCTATTGATCGATATAATGCAACCCCAGTTACTCTAGGATTTTGCATTACATCTCTTACTGTTGCAGTGCTACCACTCATTGTTGCAAGATGCATATTAAAAGCTACCCTAGCACCCATTCCTCGAGGTCTATATCTAGTTGATGGTTTTACTGTTTTAATTCTTGTGTAAGAACTATTGCTTAATGGGCCTATTTGATTTCCATCATAAATTAAGGCAATAGCATATTCATGTACATAATATGATGTATTAACAGTTGCTGAATCATAAACGTGGTTACCAACCAATGTGCTATCAGCTACATCAATACTACCAATATTTAAATAATTAGTTGAACGCTTATGATTTTTTACAGTTATTTGTGGCTGAAATGACAAACTGAGATCACCGCCAGCCCACATTTTCTTCCCTCTGGCATAATCCATTCTTGGGTAAGCAATATCAGCAAAAAATCCATCTTCACTATTTGTATATGTAACTGCATTGTTAGCGGCAACAACTCTTTTAGAAAACCAGTCCCAATCACTTTGATAATAACCCCAGAATTTTCTTTTGTTTATAAATTGTAAAATAACTGGTTCATGGCTTTTAGACGAGGTCATTCTTACATAATTACCACTACTTAAAAAATCTATTGCTGATCTGTAAGTAAAGGTAGATGGATTAACAGTATAAAAACTATTATCAGTAGATGTGCCAGCATGCGCACTTTCTGTTATAGATACTATTTTGGCATATGAGCTAGACAATAATTGTAAAGCATTCGTATCTTTATTAATAGCGATGATATAACGCTGATTGTTAAAACTAAAGTCAGTCCAATAAAATACACCAGCAAATAATTCATCAGTAAAATCAGCACCAACAACGTAGTTATCATTATATTTTAAAACCCCAGCTTTATTTAAAGAAAAATTTATTAAACTTTGACCAAGATCTGGCCTAATATCCTCACTATCAGCATTACTTACAACACCGCCAAATGTGTCAATTTCTATATATTTCATAATGCATCTATGACTGTAGTAGGGCCACCAAAATCTTGATTAGCAGTAATGCCAGCTAATCCAATTCTATTTTGATAATAACGATTATAATGCCTATCAGCATCTGCGCTTTGTCCTAACATATCATAGATGCGAGCTTGTGCAAACTCAATCATTAAATAATGGAATGGTTCTGGTATTACCGGGGATTCACCAACTGTTTTACCATAAGGAATACTATTTGAAGTTCCAGATAAAGCATATTCTGTACCTACAATCGTTGCCTTACCACCTAAACCTATGTTATCCCAATTTTGTATTAATTGATCAAATGTATATCCATGCCCATATGGAGAAGCTGCTGCATAAGCATCCTCTTCTGGATCTATTGTCACCAATGTGTCACCATTTCTAAATCCAGTATAACTACCTAGTGTTGTAATATTTGATAAAATTAATGTTCCAGTACCATCACCATTTGAATCATCCCTTAAAACTTTTCCACTTGCAGTAGCCGTACCTAAGTTACCAGCTACACGTCCTTCCACAACATCTCCAATCTGATAACCTTCACCAGATAAGCTTTTATATCGTAAAGCTTTATATGCAGTACTGGAAGTATGCTTTGTTGGTACTGCTACATATTCAAATCTTAAAAGTTTAGCGGAAGTAGGTTTAGGTACAACCACCATCTTTCTGCCTTCAATACGATAGTACTGGGGATGACCAGTATCAAAAGTAGTGCTAGATGTTTTATTACTTGCATGACCTACCTCTGTATATCTTTCTAATAAATCTCCAGCATAATCTGGTCTACTATCCATTTCAATAAAATCAGATGGTAATGCAAAATTATTACTGAATTCATCCAATAAAGTAACAAATGTTCGTTTATAGCATTTAGCAAAAATACCGAGATCTCGCTCGGCATCTTCCAGAAAGTCTTCTGCATCACTTAAATGAGAACCACCAAAAGGCTTACATACTCTAGTTTTTAATTCAGACCATTTCATATTTCACCTTTAAGTAAGTGGGGGCTGACTCGAGAGAAAGGAATCAAAACCGTATTGAAAGCTAAAAGAAAGCCCCCACTAGTTATCTTAGTATATTGTAGGCATATCCTCTACTTTTCCAAGCATTCTTGGAGAACTAAAGCATAATGCACCCATCCATAAGATCTTACCAACTCGCATATCTCTATCGACTGGCTTTTCAAAACCATCCCAAGTAAAGTTACGCTTTGAGTGATGTTTGTAACCCATATACTTCTCATTCAAGAAGAACATTTGACGATTACCATCATTCGCATTAGTAGAACTATCATAAAGCTCTAGAGCTTGGTCGACAACGACTGGGATTCCTCTATAAAGAAGATTCTGGAAGCCCGCGTCTGCTAGCGTTGTTGAACTTGCTCCAAACCTTTTCTGATCTGTTAGGGTTGCCTCATATGCATCAAACACTACTTGATTACAAATAATCATAGTTGGAGTGTCTGAACCAATAGAGAGTGTTTTATAGGCATCTCTAAAAATGGTCTGCACATAACAATCTGTTGCTGAGTTAGTTAAAGCTGAAAAAGTTAACTGTGTTCCAGCAGTACCAGCAGTATCAGATCCATCTATGTTTGCAAATGATCCAGCAGTTTTACTCATACCACCGTCCCAGTATTCATTACCAGAAGTATCACTATTAATACCACCAAGTGTACGATCTACTGCACATACGTGCTGAAGACCAACTGGGGCATTAGCATCTACCGTTGGTGAACCAGCAGCCGGATCGTTATCAGAATACATTGCTAAAGCAAATTGATCTCTGATTGTACGACCTACGTTATTTATTTTAGCTTGCAATAAGTCTAAAACGGCTTCTGGGCCAGAGTTAATGTTTTCTTCACGGCCAGAAATTGATACTGTACCATGATTTTGTGACCAGTCATATTCTGCACTGCTAACAATGTCAGAAGCACCATACTTCATCGCATCATCACCCTTATACCAATTGATATGAGGATCAGTGTCTTCACCTAACCCTTTAGCTGGGGCTTTGGCAAATTCTACTGGTTGAACAACTTTGTAACCACCACTTATTGGCTGAGATTTAGCTAATAAGCGATAAGTAACGACATTTGACTTAAAGATGTTGTCAACTAGCTGCGGTATGTAGTACTTCTTGGTGATATGACTAAGTTGTTCGTAATTAATAGCGGCACTTGTTTTAGCCATTATTTACTCCTTTATCTATTTTCACCGAAGATTCTATCTCCGAATTCATTCATTATAAAATTCCTTAAATCTGAAGGATCTTTCATCTGGGGAGTAGGAATTTCCTTATCCCCCGGTGATCTTCCATCAGTCTCTGGAATTTCTTTAAGTTTCTGCGCTTCTTCAAAGGCAGAATGAGCCTTACTTATAGCTGATGTTTCAGCAGCATCATAGAGAGCTATTTTATATGCATCCTCAATATTCTCAATTCCTCTATCTGTAGCTAATTTGAGTACCTCTTCCATCGATTCATCATTGATGGCTGGATACTTTTGTTTTAACTGCACGATATCAGATTCAAGATCTTTATCGGCTTGCATTTGATCAATGCGCTCTTGTAGCTCCTCGATCTTTTTAACAGAATTGTATTCTTCGTTAATATTCTGATCTTCGGTGTTCTGAACTGAGCTATCAGTTTGGTTGACCGTAGGTAGGGAAAACAGTGGATGATCATCCCCAAGGAAATCTTTAAGTGTGTCCATTAATTTCTCGTCTTGTTGTATCGACTTTATTTTGTCAAGTTGACTATCTATGTTTTTTCGATGTTCTGCGAGTTCTTGGTCACGCTCGGTATATGACTTTTGCCATTTATCCTTGTTAGTATGATCATCCAAGGCTGCCAGAATTTGTTCTTCTGTATATTCCTTGTCTCCGAACTTAAAGTTCTGAGTATCTACCTCTTTAGTCTGTTGTTCGTCTTTGGATTGCTCCGATCCTTTTGACTGGTCAACATCGTCCGTTAATGATGCACTTTGTTCAAGTGCCGGAGCCATTGATAATTCTTCGCCTTTAACTTCACTATAGCTATCGGCTGGTGTAAAACCTTGTTCAGTTAAAGCATTCATCTCCTCTGTACTGATTTTACTAACTACATTTTCTACTGACATTTTCTCTCTCCTTAGTTTCTATTATTTTCCATTTTTTATCAAGCCTTTGCAGAAATATTTTTTTCTTTTGGTTGCTCAATCTCTATTGGTTTTTTTTGTGGTAATACAATAACACCTTTAACAGAATTATCTGTATCTAAGGTTACAGTCTCTGCTTTTAATTGTGGTGCGATTCTATCCATCAATAATTTCCAAGCATTAGGTTGTCTATCGTCAGTATCATCCATTGCGGCCGTAAAAATCTTATCGATCACATTAGGAACGGCTGGATGCTTTCTAATCGCATCTCCCCAACCAGTCTTTGGTCTACCACCTTTATTAATTTGCGGTTTCTTCGACACCTAATTGTCCTTGCATTTCTTGTGCTAATTCTGGATTAGCTTGTAATTGTTCAAAAATTTGTTGTGGGTCATTCCCCATATCAGCCATACCTTGTTGTTGTTGGGCTTGAGCCGCCATAGCCTCTTTTTGTTCTGCTAATTTTCGCAAAAGTCTCTCTTTACCCGGTAATTCCATATGTTCTAAAATATATTCTTGATCTGTTAAAGCCCCCATTTGCGCTAATTGTAAGATCTTATTTTCCAAAAATTGTCTGTTTTCCGGCAACATAGAACCAGATTTAGCCCTTACGGCCATCTTTCGGTCTTTAAATGCAGCACCAATCACATCCCTCATCTCAGAAACTCCATCTGGATCTGTTACAGATACCCAATGAATCTTTGTTCCTAGATTTAAAAACATTTGTAACCACATCTGACCTAAAGTTTGAATTCCTTGATCTACAACCCGACTTTTAAATTCAATTTTAGTGCTTGCAGCTTGTTTCATAATTTGAGCTTGTACACCAGAAGTTACATTCGTATCTGACCTACCTTGAGAACTTGGATTAATCCCAGAAACAATCTCAAATGCATCCATCATTGTTTGATAAAAGTTAAATACATAGCCGGGTACACTTGCTGGGTTTTGCATATTAACTTGGCCCGGCCCCTTTTTACGAATAATTGATCCGGGTCTATTTGTAATTTGTTCGGTAACTTGACTAGTCTCATCTACTACCCACATTGGGTTTGCCGTAAGTGATATATTATCAAGTACTTGACTAGTAATCTGATCCATAGCAAGATTTAAACCTTTTAATCTTTTTGGCTCTGGTTTACCCCAAAATGAATGTGCGCTTCCATTGTTTTTTAGATGCACAAAGGGAAATGGATGAGGAAGACCATTATCACGATTAAAGAAAGGATATTTATAATCGCCATCGTATAGGAGTACGTTATTGGCTATAGTGGTCATCTTCAGTTTATTGGTGTTCTTGGGGTCACGCATATAACATTCAATAAGAAGCGCACGAGGTTCTAATTCTTTCATGGCTTGCTCTTCGTCATCAACGACAAAATGAGCACCAGTATCTGTTTTGAGTTTGGCCCTACGTGAACTTTTATCATTTGGGTCATACTCTTGATAAATTTTCATTGCTTCAAATGCCCCTAGATTACTTTCCGGGGCTACATACATACCATTTTCATAACGATCTCTGATCTTATGCAATGGCATTGGAGCTGCATAAATAACATAATCAGCATTTTCTAATTTTGTTGCACTAGGATTTACATAAAATGCATATGGATCTACTACATCACAATCGGGCATATCATCTTCATTACGAAAATGAACCTTTACAATTCCAGTCCCATACACTAAAAAGTCTAATAACCATTCCGGCATAACACTTGTCATGTCCCTTATTGTCCATAATTCATCCATTACACCTTGCATTGTCTCTGCAACTAAGCGGTCTTCTTCTTCTTTACCATAGGCAATTACATCTATTTTAGGTGGCCTTGTAGAAAGAATCGGGATCATTGTATCAATTGCACTAGCAATCATGTCAATAGTCATTTGATTCTTATATTCTGGTAGATTAAAAGACCCCCAGTGTTTTCCAGAGTATAATTCTTCAGCTTCTCGCCAATGCTTTACCATTGTCTGCTTATTCTTACGAGATATATTAAACTTGCGCTGAAGATCCTTTACCCTATCTTCATCTTCTTTTGGTGGGTGATAACGTGGTACGTTTTCAGCACCTACTGGGAATAATGTATCATCCATTAATATCCACCACCAGATTTACCTTTATTAGGTTGACTGCCTTTTAATTTTCGTTTCATTGCTTTAAGCTTTTTTCTTTTCTTTTTACCCTTATGCATTTTTTTTATTCCATAATTGATAATCTATTTCATGCCTAATTTTTAATCTTTCTATCTCTGCTAAAATGTCTTGCAAAGATCTATCAAGATCAGCTCTGAATAACTTTTTGTCATCATATTTGACATTACTAAGCGCAATTTCAATCTTTTTCCACTTTTCATCAATACTATCATAGTAACTTATTTGTAACCAATCATTAGGCTCTAATTGTGAGCTCATTTGTTTCAATTCTTTCTAATTTTTCTAATTCACGTATAACCCAATGTTTGGCTGGTACTGGTTTATCTGGTCGACCAATATGAAATAATAAATAACGAGTCGTATCTGCCAAATGATCTTCCATTTTTGTATCCACATCTTCTACTCGATGCTGATCATGGCTTAAACTAGGAATAGAGCGAATCCAGTTTTCGCAGTTTTCAAATATGTAAAGTTTTGGCCTTACAGTAATATCTTTTTTATGAATATCACCTTCCCAATGCATATAGGCTCTCATATTATTCCAGCCATTTATACGATCATTGTTTGCTTTTACAATCGGTATTCCCTTCATTAACATGATATCCGCAATAGAAAGCATACTAGGAAGCTTTTCATCTGGACGATTTGAGTTTTGAGGATTTCGTATCCACATAGCTGGATCACCAATTGTTAAATAAATATCTTCATCACCAGTAAGCTCGTGTATTTTATTAATATGATAATCTAAATTCTTTTCTTTTTCATAATGCTCACGATAAATAAATACATTTCCATCATAATCTACTGCCGCCCATATACAAGCAAAATAATTTGTATACCCATAATCAATACATCGATACCTTCTCCACGTTTCTGGTATTTTAAAAGGCTCTAGTACATGAACATCCCTATTAAAATCTTTAAAGTACTGACCAGCGAAAGTATCCCAACTACCATCTAACCATGCTGACCTTAATTCATCTGGTAAACTTTCTAACATATCTAAATAACCGGGATCAACTTCTAAAAGTGTTGGATTATCGTATACCCTACTAGGAATAAATATTCGGGTATTACCTTTAGGATCTGTAAATGTTTCTTTATACCCACAATCTACAAACCTAGATTTTACCCAATGATGTCCCGGGCCACCGGGATTTGTTGTACAAAAGATCTGTACTTTTAAATCTCTCTGGGTCGTTCGAGCTGAAGATATAAGTCTCAAATACTTTTCCTCAGTATCAATTAGTGTTAGCTCTTCTATTCCCATTTTATGATACTCGTGACCTAAGAAGGCAGACCATGAATTTTCATCAGAAAGATGACCAGTCCTTATTTTAGCACCACTAGGAAAACGAAATTCCGCTGGATTACCTACTACCTTAACATCAAGATATCTCCACATATGTCTTGCATTATCTATCCAGTCCCTTAAATCAGTATAGTTTCTTCTAATAACGAGCCCCCGATATAATGGATTTTCAATATAATGTGGTTCAACCATCCAAGCAGTCATAGCAGTAGATTTACCACCCCCTCTTGCACCACCATAAAGAATTTCCTTTTCAGATCTGGTAAGTGCTTCTGTTTGTGGCCCCGGATGGGGTTTGAAGACTACGTTTTGCATATGATACTATAGTAACACTTTTTCCGCTAGTAAGTAAGTCAAAAGTGGGGTTAAAAGTCTGTCAGTGTAAAATGAATAGCTCACACGGAGTGTGAGCACCAGCCCTCGGGGGGTGACCGACACCGATAAATTATAGCGCAGATGTGGGATCCTCGGTAAATGGTCACGATCTGGGCACGATACTGAGGAGAACGAGGGGAAACGCAGTCCATAGTAGACAATCTGTCTGGATCTGGATCAGATCTGGCAAAAGTGGAGCACTAACCGTGGTGGTCTGGACATACTTATCTACACGCTACCGGTCAATGATCGCCTACCTCTACCGAAGATCTACTATCGCTTGCTACGATCGTATATATAAATATGTTGCACTTGTTACATTTGTAGCAGTACTTTCCATCAGTTGTTTGAAAATTAGATCATCGGTTTTGAGGGCTTACGGCTCTCGGATTTCACACGATAGCGACACACGGTAATCAGCCCGGAAATCCAGACTCAACTACCCCAAGACCAGATGTAGCCAGATCAGTCGTTGACACGGCAAATAACTATACCAGATATGATCGGAACCCAGAATGTTAGCCCCGAGCAATACTCGAATTTGCAACCGGTTGACTAAGCAGATGACTATGTGATCTTAGATCGTCATCAAGACAGACCCAGATAACACCCAGATAATTCAGTAACTATAGTTCAAGTAAGGAATTCAGATTGATCGAATTTGATCCGCAAGGATCATCTTAATTATCTTTCTTTCTTTACCGCTATGCGGTGGAGCGGACATGGTTCCGGTGTACTTGATTTTAGTCCCGGTAACCGAATCCCACCGCAAAATTTTAATAACAAAAGAAAAGGATAATAACATGATATACTACACACTAATAGTCTTTGAGAATGGCAATTGGTATCCACAATTCGGATCATATGACAGAGATGAAGTCAAATATGAAAGACAAGTTTGGTTGGATGATGAATACTCAGCATTCAATGTGAAGATCATTAAAACTGTAACAGAAGATAAAGATGGTAGCCGTTACCAAGATGCTCTTGATAAGAGATTAGATGAGCTTAACAACAAAACCGCTTGGGTGGATGCTCTTAACAAAGTTCTTAACAACAAATAAAAAAAGTCCCAGATCATATTGGTCTGGGCAAGATTTAAATAACAATAAAAAGAAAGGATAATACAATGCAATTAAAGAATAAAACCAAAAAAGGTTATAAGCTTAAAAAGATGAACGATGCGACCTATCAATTAAGACGTAGAGTTATCAATATCATTTATGAGCTAAATAACTTCTTGAAAGCTAAAAAATGTGAGAGACTTCCAAGGATTGAAGTAAGGATCATTGAGGAGCATAAGTGTGATCATAGGGTTGGTGGATATGCGTACATCGGTAAACAGATCATTCACATTCCAGAACGCTCAGTTCATTTAAGTAATGCGACATTACTTCGGATCGTAATACATGAAGTGTTGCACGGTATCGGATTTGAGCATGATAATAACTGCCACATTATGCATCCCGGATGGTCGGAGTTAGTTAAAAATAATCTCCAGACTGAGAAGTTGTTTGCTACGTTCTTAACGTACATCAACAAATAAAAAAAGTCCCCAGATCTTATGGTCTGGGGCAAGATTTTTAATAACAAAAAGAAAGGATAATACAATGAAGTTCTTAGAACAACTACCTAATTATGAACTAATTAATATCATATTGGATGAAAGGATAGAGTCTGGCAATGTAACACCTTGTATGGCTCGTTGTCCTTATGCTCTCGGAAAGGATCAAGAGCAATGTTCCAGATATAAAGATGACGGTGATTATTGTTGGCATACTTTAATCCGAAACGGTAAGAGTTATTGTGAGATCAGCAGTTCTAGGTAATTAAGTCCCCCCTTTATAGGGGGGCAAGACTTTAATTAACAAAAAGAAAGGATAATAACATGGATAAATGTTGTCAAATATCAGCACTAGACATAACTGAGGATGTACTAATTGAATATGCCGGTTGCGGTTCATATGAAGTTACTTGCACTGAGTGTGATAAGGTGTGGGATATTCCAATTACTCTAGAGCTAGATACAGTCTATGCTAGCTTGGTTCAAGTCTCACCAGAGATAGAAAATCCAAGCGAGATAAAGACCGGTGATTTCTTGATAACAAAACAAGAAAGTCTAGACTATGTCGGTTTAGAAAAAGTGGAAGTTTACGAAGTTGATCACAAAGATAAAGGCGATGGAGCTTACCCACTAATAACCTATAAAGGTAGGGACGGTAGATTGGAAACAAGAACTTACAAGTTCTTTAGTGTTCACGTTCCAAAACCTAAATAAACCAAGTCCCCAGATCGTAAGGTCTGGGGCAAGACTTTAATTAACAAAAAGAAAGGATAATAATATGATAACATTAGAAAAATACAAACTGAATCTGAAAGTTACAGACGATGCAGTCTATAGCTATGGTACAAAAGTTGCAGAGATTAATCATGCAACGTGTACAATAACACCGCTCGGTTGGTGGTCTGTAACAACATCAAAACATATTAATTATGTTGGTTCTGAATATGGATATGAAGTACAAAAAGTAGACTAAAAAACAAGTCCCCGGATCTATTCCGGGGCAAGACTTTATTAACTAAAAGAAAGGATAATGCAATGGAACAAAAAACAGTAAAGCTAAATATCGAATACCCGATGTATGTCAGAGTCTGGGAGAGTGGTCATGTTAGATTACCCGGAGAAAAACCGGTCTTTGGCGAGATCACGAAACTTGGCTTTAGGAAATACCTAGATATCAAAGTTGATTCTGTTGATAAAAACGGTAACGGTAAAATTACCCTAACCAAGGCGGTAGATCCGGTTAGTATGACTAACAATACTTTGGTCACTCCTATGATCGATAAGACCTACAAGAACCAGATTAATCTGATCAGAGGTTGGATACACGCTGATAAAAAGCTACAAGCCAAAATAAAAAAGCAGATCTAAAATAATACAGTCTGCACCTAGCCCGGGGGTTAAACCGGGCAAGACTTTAATTAACAAAAAGAAAGGATAATAACATGATATATACAGTAGAAACACCGGGCATAGATGGTTTATGCGGAGTATTTACAAGCAAAGAATCACTACTAAATGCCCTCAAATTATGGTACAAAAACCATGAGAGTAATTTTGCTGATTATAAAGTAACTAAAAAACAATATAAAAAGATTTGTCGAAAGGTTTTAAACCTATGTGAATATGGTTTTACATCGACCTATCTTGATAATGAAGATGGAGAAAATGTTGGAGAAATTGTTATTGAACAATGGACTCCGAATAGTTCACGTTACTTAATCTAATAACCAAGTCCCCAGATTTAATTCTGGGGCAAGACTTTTAACAATAAAAAGAAAGGATAATAAAATGGAAAAAGCAATAATAGATCTAAAAGAGATAAAAGAAACTCTTGCCGTTGAAAAAGAAACTTACAACAATGGTGGAGAATCTGACGATATCGTTCTAGGTTGGATTGAGGCTTTAGAATATGTTTTGAGAATAACTAAAGTTCAATTAAACCCAATACTACAAATCGAGGAAATGGCTAGATCGTGGAGTGATGATGATCAATATGCTTTAGATGTGCAAAGAGCAATAGGCAATCTTGAGTATAGCATCGGTAAGCACAATGGTGTATCTGGAATTAGTGGTGGATACTGCATGATTGAAATTCTAGATAAAAGCACAGATGTATTTGACGATCACACAGAAGAGGAAATAGATAATTTTCATCTATCAATTACTTTTGGTGTAAAGAGCGATTGTGATAATTGGAATCAAACATATTACAGAAGAATGAATTGCAGTACGCTTGAAATAATAAATGATGACACATCTGAGTAAATGACCTAGCCCGGGGGTTAAACCGGGCAAGATTTCATTTAACAAAAAGAAAGGATAATAAAATGAAAGCATCAAGAAAACTAGCACAGACATTTGTCAGAAAAGGGACAAAGAGAAGGATCGTCATTACAAATGATGGACGTACGGTAGCTTATGTGCATATTGAATACACAAATGATGGTCAATTTCTGATCTATGATAAAAGTTCTATACCTACTACAAAAGGTAATCGTCAAGATGGTGGGTGGAGTAATCTGAGAAATAGTCAAATCCAGATCTACAAGCCAAAAGCTGACTAACCAAGTCCGGGGAGCAATCCCCGGCAAGACTTTAATTAACAAAAAGAAAGGATAATAAAATGAAGAAGTTAAATGGCTATATACTTACTGAAGATGATTTAAAATTTATCAGAAAAGATTGTCTTGAATATCTTGCTGATAATAATGGTTTAAATCAAGACCCAGATGATAGTAACAATTGGGTGGAGTGCATAATTGGTGGGGGTAGTATAGTTGTAGATTGTCATTTATGGACTAACACAATCATCAACCATGAATATAAAATTGTAATTGACATTTACGATACTTATGTAGATCCAGATGATGATCATAGAATAACTGATACTGCAAGTGATCATGTTTCTATCGATCTATTCGATTCTAACGATGCTTATGCAGAGTATAAAGGTTGGAACGATGAACCAGATGATAGTGATGCTGATGCTCAATGGCTTGAGAATGCTTATGGGCCCAATGACTAAAAAAGTCCCCGGATTTATTCCGGGGCAAGACTTTTAATAACAAAAAGAAAGGATAATAACATGAAAAAACACTATCACTTAAGACCGATAATTCCAACATATTCGATCTTTGCAGATAATCTAAAAGATGCTGAGAAAGTCTTTATGGAATTATGGGAGCGAAAGGAAATTAATTATTTCCCAGATGGTAACCCGATAGTAGAAGAAAAAGACGATGGCCAATGCAATTGGTGTCCAGAGGGGGTCAAATAATGAAAGGATTTGATCCAAAATTCCCGGAAGCCGGTAAAAAACAATCTCTTGACTTCTTAGATGAATTAATTCATCCTAGATATTATTGGCAAGATGATAGTTTAACTGCTGAATCTGTTGAACTGATAGGATATGACCTACTATGTGAAGATGAAGAACTGAACTTAACTAATAAATCAGCTAAGAAATATCTCAAAGCTTGGATGAATGAACGTGAAGCCATGCTCACAGATCATTCAAAAGAAGAACTTATGAGAGTTGGGTTAGCACCTAATATGTTCAGCAATCTTCAGCTTGATGTGATACTAAAGCCGATAATAGCACCAGAAAATTATTGGCAAGATGGTGAGTTTGAAACTAAAGGTGAAGCAAAAGCAAATCACAATGCTAATCTCGTAGATGCGGATATAAACGGTCTAGATCGAGTAAAAGCATTAACATTATGTGATTAACAAAAGTCCCCAGATCGTAAGGTCTGGGGCAAGACTTTTAATAACAAAAAGAAAGGATAATAACATGAACATAGATAATAAAATAGATAAAATATCTGAATGGATAGCCTATGAATGTGAAAATTCAATGGATGAGATTTCGGTTTTACTATACAATCTATACAAAAAAGATAAATCTGGTTTGTCTGGAGACATTGATGAGGACTATGGTGATGTCTTAGATCATCTAGCAGAAAGGAGTACGAAATGAATAGAATAGTACATTGGACAATCAAAGTAACTTGGAAAAATGAAATGAATAATAGGTGGGAGGAGTACCTAGAAGATATTCCTTATGGAGTAGCTAAGTGGGTAGACAATTACCTAGATCAATATGAAATAGAAGCAGAAAGGAGTACGAAATGAATGAAACAGTACTAATACCTTACGGTGATGATGTAATTACCCTAGAGCGTGAAGATGACAAATGGGTATTAAAAAACCCAGAGGTTACTAAAGTTGCCAATAACTACAATCGTAAAGACCTAATAAAGTACTTAGAAGAAAACTTTGATGAGTGGTCAAAAGATGAGGATTGGTGGGGTGGTACAGAAACGTGGGATGTAAATGTCTTTACAGATGGATATCCAGTATGGTCTGAATATGAAGATGATGGATTAAAATTCATAATTAATGTTTATGGATTAGAAGTCTACGATGGAACATTGCAAATTAATACGAGTGATGAATTGGAATATATGGAAGTGACTCTGTAAATAAAGTCCCCAGATCGTAAGGTCTGGGGCAAGACTTTTAATAACAAAAAGAAAGGATAACAAAATGGTAATAGAAAACAGAGAAAACATAGTGCCCTTTATGAGCCAAGTGATAGTAACTGATCAAGACATAGACGATATTCTATGTACGGCCGTTGAAGGTGGCATCAATTATTGGTGTGAATACTACAATGGCCATCCACCATTTGATGATGATGGTAATCAAATATCTATGGTACTTGATTATAATTATGAATATCTATCTCGTGGTGGATCTTTAACTCTTGTAGTAAAAAAAGATCATATTCCAGATCCAAGAGGTAAAGACAATGATCTAATATCGACAACAAGAGTGATCAGTAAGAGCACATTCAAAAAAGGTGTGGAATTGTATATCAATAAATATGCACCAGAGTTGATTAGACATAAAAGGAATGGCGATGGTAAAAATGTTTATAAACTTGAGCTTGGATCTTTAGATGCCGGTGATTGTGATAACATTGTTCAATTCGCTTGTTTTGGTGAGGTGCGCTATGGATAAATACAAAGCAGATATTCATCTAATGGAAGTAGATGGATGTAATCGGGCATTACTATGGCCCAAAACTAAAATAGCTAATGAATGGGTTACTACTCACATTGGCAATGACTACGAGGTTTTTGCACAAGGGATAATAATAGAACCACAATTAATTAAGGTTCTAATTAAAGGCTTGGCAGAATCAAACCTCTCTTACCTTATCCAGAGGTCATAGACCTATAAGTCCTCGGCACTAACCGTATTATCCTAGCCGGGGCAAAACTTCATTAACAAAAGAAAGGATCGTATATGAATATATACAAAAGAAGTGATAGCGGTTTTTATTGGCTTAGTTACTATGAAGGTAAAAAGCGCATTAGAATATCACTAAAAACCACACGTAAAGCGGAAGCACAAGAACGTGCAGAAGCAATACGTAAACATCAATGGTTGGTTGAACAAGGTCTTGTCATAGAAAAAAATGTTACTTATACATTATTTGATCTTGCAGAAGACTATAAGACCAATGTCGTTGATGAAAATGAAAAATCTGAAGGATCTAAAGAAACCGATAAACGGTGGGTCAACAGATTTGTAGATCATATTGGTGGGCATATAGCACTAGATAAAATAGCAGAAGCTGAGTGCAATGACTTTGTAAAATATTACAAAGAAAAAGTTGCTGAAACTACCTTGCATAAAGGTGGTCAAATACTCAGACAAATGTTTAATTATGCTAGTAGGCCACCATATGATGCCAAGTACAATCCATTTGAATGGGCACAAGGTGTAAAGCAGTTGTCCAAAAAAGGGAAAAAACAATTACCATGTCCTTGGGATTTGGTAATTAAGGCTATCGATGAAACAGACAACATCAAAGATAAAATGTTCTGGACATTGTTAGCCTATACCGGTATGAGTTCTATCGATGCCACTAGGGTTACTCTAGAGGATTTTGATCGTGGATATTATAAGAGATCTAAAACTAGTGTTCGCTTTATGATCTGGTTACATCCAGAAATTGCGAAATACGGTAAGAATATCTTTGGACTATATCCAAATAAAAATACTCGTGATGATAGTGCTAGAAGGTTTAAGGATCTTACCGGATATGTTTTAAAGTCTGTAAGAAAGACTTTTGCATCTACGTTACTTACTCAATTTGAGTCGGCCGAGGATGCAATAGCTTATACCGGGCATACTAACATAAAAACTCTGGTAGATCATTACGCTACAGTAGATCCAGAGCAAGGTAAACGTAAACTCGAACGTATGTTCGCTAATGCATAGAGGTAAAAATGGAAGAAGTAAAAGCAACCGAGTTCGAATGGGAGCAAATGACAAAAATGGTTCATATGATACGAGCCGAAATGTCTGAATCTCAATTTCAAAAACTAAAAGCCTTGGCAACGCTATCTGGTAAAACTTTTCAGAAGTTTGTTGGAGACACGTTGTGCAAGGAGATCAGAAACAGTAAAGAGATTGATTAGAGTGCGCCTATCCCCAAACAAGAAAGCCCCGGACGAAAGTCTGGGGCTTTTTTTTTGGTATGTGAAAGGGATAGGTATAGCGACATCAACCCTTATGCTATGATGTCTAGGTTACCTTAGATCATCCCTTACTTTCTCTCGAAAAGCTTTTTCTTCTTTTTCATATTTATCATCTAGCTTATCTGCTTGATATTTGTCGTGATCATCTCGCTGCGAATTGGTCATTTGATCATAATCTTTGACCTTATAATCATTACTATGGAACCCTGCGCCCACGAACTTTACGTTCGGAGCTCGGGTTATAACTTGTGTCTTAACACAACTACAATGACTACAAACTGGTTTAATATGATCCATACATAAAACATACTCTTGTATGTCATTACACTCTGGACATTTATAATCATAAATTGGCATTAATTTTCCCACCCTTTACAAGCATATCATATCTTTTTGTAAGTAAATCAAATAATACATTCCACTGCATTGGATCCATATTTTCAAGCCATCCTTTATATCCCATTGTAATCCTTAACACCCAGATCGTTTGTCCAATTCCCATAACATCTTGAGCTTTATTCCATCTAAGGATATTCTTTTTCCACCAATCTTCATTAGCATAATAATCATCGGTTAACGGCAATAAATGTTTTGAGCCATTTTTTTGCTTTGAATCTGTATTTACTTTTTTCATCATTTGCTATTTCTTTCATAATTGCTTCTACTTGATTCATTTTTACAAAATAATATTCCCTAGATTCAATCATTCTAAAATGTTGAGCGGTCATATAAACGATCTGATCTAACATCTCTTCTGTAGCTTCACTAAGCCAATCTCTAGGATCAAGATTTGTTATATCTTTACCATATTTTTTTTGACCTAACCTTAATCGTTTTTTTACCGCATATAAAATTTTACTATTTAATGATTTTGGTTTTTGCATTTATCACAATCCTCTCTTTTTTTTCCTAGAGTCGGAAAATTTTCATAATAATTAACTTGTTGTTTATCATACTGTACATATTCCCAAACTAATTTACATTTTGTACAGAAGCGTAAAATTTGATCAACTTTTTTCTTTGTCCATCTATAACCATTACGAGACTTTGTTTTTGGCCCATATTTATAATCATTATGAAAATAATTATCTACCCAACCTTTCTCAGAATTATCTTTTTTTTTACCAGTCACAATTAGCATCCGGATCACACTTAGGGTCTGGAGCTAATCTTGACAGATCTGTTGGCATATTATTGAGATGTTTTGTTAATTCATCTGCAAGTATTTTTGCATCCTTAGTATTTTCCTCGGTTATAAGTTCTGATTCTTTATCTCGGTAGACACGAACTAATCTCAATCCCTTTAATATTAATTCGATTACTCGCCTATTTGCTTTAAATGTTAATCTATCCATAGTATTTCCTTATCAATGTAATAAATGTATCTAATGAACAAACTACATGACTATCTCCCCGGTCTTCTCGCACCACAACAAAATCACTATTCCCACAATCAAGCCATTTAGGTATAGACCTTCTTCTTTTTGCTTGCCATTTAATTTTTATACCACCATCTGGTGATTCTATGTATCCATCTACATCTTCATCCATCCCTAGAGATCTACCATCACTACCCCTAGCTCTTTCAGATACAAATCCTTGATCAATAAAATAATTGACCAATTCCCTTTCATAGGTATTCCCTTTTATTTTACTCTTGCTTGCCATCGATAAAATCCTCATATATTTCTACCCAAATACCACATGGTTCACATTGATACATTCCAACAATACCATCCTTATCATCTATTCCTACATCCTCATAAGTATAATCACTTTGCCAGACTAATTTCTTTTTACACTTAGCACATTCCCACATCACTTACCATAACCCTTCTTTTTATTTGCCAAATGTTCTGGATATTCATCATAGGCATAAATCCATTTTCTAGATTGCCGTTGATTGTTTTTAGCGTTTTTAACGGCCAAAATAAAATTATCCTCACCACCATATGGAAGGAATGCAGTTATGCCCTTTTCGGTAGCACTATCGTAGTAATAGATACCAATTACATCTATCTTACCACCACTATGTTGTCTTAATTTGACATCTACACTAGATTTATTATGAGTAACAAAAATAGATTTGATTTGACAACGGCTAAAAACACCATCATGTATTTCAACTAATAGATCTACTTGATTTACATCTGCTACTGGTGCAAAAATATTATAACCTCTGGAAATTAATATTTTTTGAATCTCCAATTCTCCAATTCTACCTTTCTCAACTGTTGTTAATATCGTCTTGCTTTTCATAATCATAATACATCTTACTCTGATAATACATTTCATCACATTGTTCGCAATAGACATAGTTTTTTGGTTGTTCATTAAATATTTTTTGATGATCACAATGTGTACAATACCCAGTCCACTTCTTTTTTTCTTTTATTTTCTCAAGTTCTATGGCTTCATTTTTGGCACGTACTATATACCCCGGTATACCTTTTTTAAAAAAAACTTCTGGATTATAAACTTCGGCTTCGCCAGCCTCATGCAATGTGACAAGCAGTTCGCACGCTTGTTTGACTGATTCAAGGGTGTATGTCTGGATCGACATGGCTACGATACCCCCCCACTTGTTCAACCCACCTAAACCATAGAAAGGGTCAGCTAAGTTACCAAACACTGGTTCAACTATCTTTAAAATATCGTGATTATTAGAACTTGAAAACTGATCAAAGTCTAACTCTTCTTTACCTTCTTCTATTTCTTTATCTTTTTTATAAGATATATCTTTATTATATATATTATAAGATATATCTTTAACATTTTCGGGTACGTTTCGCAAGCGTTTCACAAGCGTTTCGCTAGTGTTGCGCCCATCATCTCGTGACCCTTGGTAAGTGTCGAACTTACAGACCTTTAGAGCGATCCCCTTCGTATCGCCCATGTACTCCACAGAGTTCATTCCATTTAATTTCACGAGGGCACGTTGTATTTGTGCTTTAGTATAATATTCTGTACGAAAGCCAGATTTCCATGAAAGACCTTTTCTAATATCATCTAATGTACCTTTCCATTGACCACGACCAACCCCAGTAATATCGACTCTTCTTTCTTCATTACTGTTTTGCCAACCGCAATTCATCAAGAGCCAAATAAATAGCTCACGTACTACTGGGGCCGATCTATAAACTTCTGATCTCATAAGCCTACGTTGTAGTTTTATGTAAGATCCGGCCATTCTGCTCCTAAAACTTCCAACCTTGCTCTTTCAATACTTAACTCTTCAGCCAACCGCTCTTCTTGGATGAGTAGTTCTTCGTTATGACAATGCAGACTACAATATCTTTCCTTCTCACCTATTGTATATACTGCATCTTCTGGGTCAAATTGATTTTTACAATGAAAACATTCTATTGTTTCAATTGCACCTAAAGTCATTAATGGTTTTTTCATTCTTCAAACCTTTCAAAGTATCTAAGTGGGATATAACACATAGGTTCTATATCTTCACTTTTATTGCGATCAGTCCTACCCCCCCATCCTAGTCTTATTTTGTCACTATCATTAAATCTCCAATAATAAAGGGCATCTGTAAATTGTATGTATAAAAAGACTGGAAGATTAAATGTTTCATGCATTTCTTTGATGCCTAGATATTTCCATGCAGAAACAAATGGCTCATCAAATTTGGTAGATTTAAAATATTTACATTTAATTTCACCAAAACATCTTAATTCACCTTGATTGTCAATAGCTGCAAAGTCTAGGTGATAATTCATTTTTAATTTTTTAAGAGTAAGTCCGTATTTTTTTTCTATCTTATCACAGACTAGTCTTTCAACCTCTAAAAAAGGTTTTTCTACATTTATATATTTATCGTTAATGGGGGCAATCATACACGATACATGACGTTTAACAAGAAGGATAATATGTTAATATGTGTATACAATCGCCCCCACTTTCACCTAAAACGGCAGATCATCCTCTTTAGATAGGGATGCTACCAATTTTAAGGCACTTTCAAGATGCACCTTCAACTCTTGAACTCCAGCATCATTATTGGTAGGTACTTGCGGAGTAACTATTGCACCCGGAGCTTGTTGGGGTGCTTGTGGTGCTGGTGGTTGTTGTACCAATGTTTGTTGCACTGGTGGTGAGTGAGGTGGAGCTTGTTGAGGTGCTCCTTGGACACCTTGAAACATTTCATTGGCCACTTGGCCATTAACAGTGAAATGTTGTTTGCCATCTGGAGTTTGCCTTTTTCCAATAGTTACGGCCATATTAGCCTTGATACCTAAATGCTCTAACATTTTGAGCAAGGTATCAGAACATTGGACATATTGGCCGTCAACACATAGCCATTTTCGATTACCAAACTTATCAGTATAAGGTTGGTCATAACTAAAAGTGACTGTTATTCCGGCTTGTGGCTCAACTGGGATGACTTTTTTTACCCATTGATCATTCATGCGGTTTCCTTTGTTTTGGTTAGTGAAAATTTCTTTCTTGGTTTAAAACCAAATTTAATTTCTGGTACACCATACTCATCAGCATACCAATTCAAATAATTCAAATATCTGGTAGGATCAGCATTAACCATCTTAAACCCAAATGTCGGCTTTTTACGATAATCCTTTTTTAAATAAAGTATACCCACCTTATTACACTTCCATTCTTTGGTCGCATAATATTCATTATATATATGAGCATAACCTAAAGATTGTATAATATGATGATCATGGGCCATACCAGTCTTGTTATCCACAAGTACTATATCATCACCAATCCGATATAATTGATCAGTACGTCCGGCAAACATATGTTCTTCACTATATAATGCAAATTCACTTGCTATGCAGATAGGATCATATTTATCATGGAATGCCATATAACTTTCTAAAAGTCTTTGAACATATTGTACCATAGATTTAATATTGCTTTGAAGTCTCCACTTAACATCAGTCTGATTCAAAATAGCCATCTCTATCCAATTAATATCTATGGTATGGCCTTTCACCATTTTATCAATACCATCATGGGCTACATTACCCAATACAATAGCTTCTCCTAATATGACTGATCTCCAATGACTATACTTAGCAATCCAATCATAGAAATGTTCACCTTTAGGATAAGCTCGAGATAACCCACTAGTCATACTGGCTTTAAAAATCTTGTCTTCATCTGGAACATTGTTACGATAGTACCAGCGCATCCCATTCATCATTATTGTTTTTATTTCTTCTTGTTCATATAATTTTGATACAATTGTGACCGGGAACTTTTTAGACATTACGTAACTCCTTTACATACTTATTCCAATCCTCTATACTGATGCGCCAAGAGCGACCCATTTGGAAAGCTCCTTGGATTTCACCCTTGGAAAATTTATTATAAATAGTGAGGTAACTAAGACCAGTGAGACTCTGGATCTTTTTAATGCTTAAATAAGCATTTGTAGGTTTTTTCAATTTGATTCCTCATGGTATGTGTATATCAAATTATAAAACTTGATACATTTGTGTCAACTAAATTGTATAAAGAACATAATATTTTATATAACATTTGTAACATTTGTTATATATAACATATATTGAAATCGACATATATTGAAATCATTAGGAATATGAATAATGAGTACGTGGTCTAAAAAAATAAGTAACTATAGATTAAAACTTGGACATAGTAGAAAAAAAATGGCCCTATTAATTGGTATAAGTGAAAGCTCTTTACGTAGTTATGAAACAGATAAAAGAGATCCTAATTATAGAGTATATGAAAAAATTAATAAATACTATGAATCAAAAAACATTTTTCCCCCTAATGATATTTTAATTACTCTGGTAAACGTGCCCAAAACGTGACCAAACTCTTTACTATTATTTATAAATAATTATAAATAGATATAAAACACCCTCGAGCCATTTATAGAGGATCTACACGGTTGTTCCCTCAAGACAGCGTGTCTACCAGTTCCACCACTTCGGCATTGTCCTCGAGAAATGGTCCAATTTTAAGGTATTTTTTAGAGCCACGCTAGAGTAAAACGTGACTAAAACGTGACTACGATAAAAAAAGGGCCAATATAAATATTGACCCCTTACTACTTACAAAAGAAAGGATAATTTCTTAAAAAAAGTAGCTACGCAAGTTACTTCCTAACTTCAAAATGTACAAGATCATCAAATGTTTGGGATTTATCAGCACGCTTTCCACGGCCACTAAATCTTTGATCCATATTCCAGTCGGCACCCCATCTTAATTGTACACCAAGATATCTGGCAGTAGCCATCATTAGTCCACCAAGGTACATAAATCCTTTAGTATCTTCAAAGTCCACTGGATATGGGGCTATATCTACTGCTTTACCAAGTTGATGATTGCTCTTTTTATATACACCATCTAGCTTAGATTTTTTATCAGCATAGAGCTCTTGTTGTCTATCCCTAGATCTTACACCTTCAAGTATTGTAATATCATAGCTTTTAACTACTTCATTTAATACTCTTACTAGATCTGAATTAACACCTTTTAATCTTGATTTTGATCTTTTACCAAAACGTGGCATTTAAAATTTCCAGATTAAGCGACCTAGGGCAACGATGACATCCATTGCTTCTTTTGCAATTTCTTGTTGCTCGGCCTTTGATATTTTATTGTCCTTTTTTGCATCATGGTATTTTTGTGCGACCTCTTTTACTTCTTTTATAAGTGGCCTATAACGAACTGCGGCCATTGTGCCTAGTGCACCCAATATAATGACCAGCATATACGCTGCATTACTTAATGATAACCATTCCATTATTTATTCTCCTACTTCATTATTAGATTTAAAACAATAGGTACTATGATTACTATCATAGCTCCCCACGTCATAATCACCGTAAGCTCCTTTTCATGCTCCGCTACAGTACCATTCAATTTGTCAAAATGTTTATCAATTTTTGCTAGGCGGTTAAATATTGTACGTTGCCTTTCATTTAATTGTGTTAACAATCTAATAACTTGTTCCCTATGATCAGTTCCCTCGCCCATTTAACCTACCTTTTATAAAACTTATATCATCACTAATCTCTCTCCAGAAGTCTTCTCTCTTAGAATCGCTAGAATTAATTCTATCTACGAGTTTGATAGATATTGACTGAGCATTACTTATTTCTGACTCCATTTTACTAATAGATTGTTTAATTGATTCAAGATCATTTGTTTGTTCTTTTTGAGATTTAATAAGATTTAAAATCATAAATCCGAACAAAATTAAACAGAAGCCTACCGCTCCTAATTGTAAATAAAGATCAGCTATTTCTTGCATCTTAATTCTCTATTTATCCAATAATTACTTTCCATAATATCTTCTTCTATAACTATATCTTCAATCCACCATTTTATTTGTTTTTTTTCTTTTTCCATTTTCTGGCCAGAGACAATGGATTTAAATCTAGTTGTTGCTGGAACCATGCTACTTCCTCTTCCAATTGCTGAACCTTGATCTGATCTTCTTGGATGTGTTTGTCCACTAGCTCTTGCAATTGTTCTTGAGCTTCCTTTTGGTTTCTTTCTAAGTCGTTTAACTTTGTCTCTAATCTGTAATAACTGTACGTGAGCATTGAGATTAGACATCCAATTTGTAATAGCCATTTTATGTTTAAATTTATCTGAAACGAATCATCGATAACCGTTCCATTAAAACTTCTGGCCCCACCTTTAAATTTTTTATCCATTTAATCATTAATTAAAAATGATCCGCTATAAGACACATCCTTAAAAGGTAAAAAAACACTTGAACTTAGTATCGCCTTACCTCTAGATCTATCCATATACGGCAAAATAGACACACTTTTTTTCCTAGAAATAAGAATTTTTGCTACAATAGTAGCTTTTACCTTATTTCCGGGATTCATTAAGTGAGGCCGTTATTTTTTACGCTTCAACCGCTTTTTTGATCTCAGCCAGTTCAGCAGTTAAAGCAGTTTTTTGATCACCAAGTGATTTAACTTGAGCATCAATACTTTCAATCTGTGATTCAATCTGACGATATGAAACATCTGATTTCACTTTAGCTGGTTGAACTTCTTTCTCAACCACTGCATCTTTCCAAGCATCAGCCACTGGCTCTGGTTGATCCGGAGAAGGAACTGCTTTTTTTGTGTATTTATCAGCCATTATATGACTCCTTTTTTATTATTGTTATTATTGTCACCATGACAAATTTAAAATTTAGTTTGTACTATATGAATATCAGCAACCCAATGAGTTCTATCGCCCATACCCTTTATTGCAATTTTTAATGTTTTATTAGTATCATCAGCACTTAAATCGCAAGTCATAGAACTATTCCATTCATTTTGAAAAGTTCTAGTTGGATTAGCCACACTATTACCACTACTATCAGTTGGCATTGATACTGTATCATCATCATTCATAATAACACCTTCAAAACTATAACCACCAGTTCTGACTCCATTTGCTACTTGCATTGCAACAACATTCACTTTAAAAAACCAGCTTGTATTAGATGGTATTACCAGTCTTGTAGAACTACCATCTAAAAACATTTCTTCCGCTGAATTATCAGTAGTTATTCTTGTAGCAATATGGTCTATAACTTTTACTGAATCATCTATGTCAGCACCTAAAGCAGTTTCAAGTTTTCCATGAGAATGTGTAACTGATTCACCTTCAATATGAAGTGTAGTATCTGGAGAGATTCCCCCAACACCAAGTTTATTATTTATCTTTATATCACCAGCATTATAAATAACCATTTTCGCTGAACCACCAGCAAGAAGTTCCCAATCTGAATTAGAAGTAGTTCCAAATGTATAACCATTTATTTTCCATGTGTGTCCACTTGTAACAAATTCTGCATTTCCACCGACACTAAGAGTTGATGAAGGACTTGTATCTTGAATACCAACATTGCCACCATACTCATTAAGAACTATAGGTTTCCAACCTATTCCTTGTTCCATCCCTTGAATTGCCCAATAAGTATTAGTATATGACTTAATAGTCATAGCCATTTCATTAGAAGAATCTGGTGTTTGTAAATAAGCGTAAGTATTACTCCCAGCAGACTTATTACTAGCACCTCTTAATCTAAGGTTACCAGAACCTTTATGACTTACATCTAATGCATACGCTGGAGTAGTTTGACCAATTCCAACCTTATCTTGTGAAAAAGTCATAGTTTCAGACCATGATGCTGAACCACTTCTCGCTAAGAAACTGAAAGTATTATCACCAGCATTTGTACCAAGTTTATAACCTTGATTACTAGCTTGTTTAAATTCTAATCCACCATGTGCATTATTACGAACATTTACATTGTAATCTTGTATCCTTATTGCACCAACTCCAGTTGCCTCATTACCAGCAGCGGCAACATTTACAACATCTAATTTTGAACCAGCTAGAGGGGAAGTAGTATTAATTCCAAGAGTCTTATTACTTGACTCAAAGTAAGCCAGTGAAGTACCAGCTACATCTTGTATGTCTACATCAATACCAGTATTGTTAGCTCTAATAATTGTATTCTCATTAATAGTCGTTGCTCTGAAATAAGGAGCAGATACATAACCATCACTTGAAAAATTTTGAAAAGAAGAATTAAGAGTTTTCCCTACTCTAAATTTCATAGCAGAGTCAGCAAATAGGTATATTCCATCATCAGAACTAGCCGTAATGTAAACTGTATCATCATGCCATTTTAACTTTGAATTTACTGGAGTTAATTTCATATCTCCAGCGACATCTAACTTATTATTAGAGCTGGTGGTTCCAATGCCTATTCCACTATCAGTAATAACATGTTTATCAACTCCTCCAAATGCTAATCGCATAGCAGTATCTGATTGCATATAAATTTCAGCATTATTGGAACCCGAACTTAATCCATTAGCACTCCATCTAATTCTACCACCATCTCTTCTAAGAATTAAATTATATCCTTCTGTAACTGCTAAGTGACCATTTCTAACTTCTAATTTCTCTGCTGGATCAGTACAATTTATTCCGACATTAACATTCTCATAATAAACTTTACCATTACCCATTGTCATTTGGGTAACACCTAGTCTGCTAAAAATCTTATCATATCCTTTTAATTCTATATAATTATTAACTGGATTTTGGTCTGCTCCAGCTATTCTATCAGTTGCAATTCCACCACTAGTTCTATCGTTTGTAACTATATAAGCAAAATCTGTACTAGCAACATCTGTATATATGTGAGTAAAAGCACCATCATTACCGCTATGTCTACCAATTTTTATACCACCATTAGTTCCTTTAACCCAAAGACCTAATGCAGCGTCAGACGTTAAATCGTTATTGTCTGGAGAAACTTGAAGTTTTGATGTAGGACTATCAGTACCAATTCCGACATTGCCATCATAATTAACAACCATCTTAGTATTACCAGCCCAATCTGCATCTACATTAGCAGTACTTGCATTTGCATCTAAAGCAAAGCCTAAATACCCTCTATTTGCAGTTGATTCAGTTCTGTTAAAATAAATACCAGCTTTACGATAAGTTGACTCAGTTTGATTGCTAAATGCTATACCACCCGATGCTCCAGTTCCCGAAGTGGTTTCTGTTATAGTAAGTAATGGATTTGATGATGCAGTAATTGATAGATTTCCTTGAGGGTCATCAGTTCCAATACCTAAATTAGCCCCCTTGAGTCTCATCTTTTCTACATCAGCAGTACCAAATATTAAATCTTGACCATGTTGACTAGTTTTTAATATAGTATCATTATCAGCACCAGTTATTTTAAATTCATTAAACCAAGTATATGAACCACTCACAAGCTTTCTCATTGAGATATTAGGACTAGCAGTCTGCAAAAATAGAGTTCCAGCGAATGTAGCATTTCCACCACCATCATCTATTACATTACCAGTACCACTTTTTAATCCAAAACCATTTGGGCCTACTACTACCCAATTTGAACTATTCATACCAAGAAGAGGAACTACATCTGAATTGTAAGTATTCCTACCAGTTAAAAATTTATTATTTGTATCCATATGGATACTTCCAGAATTAACTTCAAGACCAGTACTTGCAAGAGTCATTCGAGTAGTATTTTGCTGAGTCCACATAAACTTATTATCGTACTCAATTCGAGAAACCATATCAAGATTAACAGAACCAGTTGCTATTTGGTCTGTACCTCTTGCCATACCTATTTGACCAAGTATTGCTTGGTCTGTATCTCTAAATTTTATTAAACCATTTGAAGAGCTAGTTTCTTCTACTGCGAATTCTCCAACAACGTGGAGCTTTTCTGTAGGACTATCAGTTCCAATTCCTACCCCTCCAGAACTTCGATAAATATTAGAAGTTCCACCACCACTTTCAGACCAAAGAGAACTACCGCCACTTGCATCTTCCCAAGCTACTCCAGAGCCAGTAGAAGTTAATACTTGACCATCAGAACCTTGGGCACCATTAATCTTATAATTAACTGCATCTACAATTCCAGTAAATTCAGCTTTACCACTAGCGTGTATCCTAACTGCTGTCGCATTATTTGTTCCTAGATATATATCAGCATTTTCATAATTCCATACATAAGCATGAGAACCATTTATACCAAACTTCGAACCAGTATTAACTCCATGCGTAGCTGAACTATTGTTAAATTGAATCCACGAAAGATTACTAGAACTATTGATATGGAGATTAGAATGTGGATTATCGGTTCCTAGACCGACATTACCATCATGGGTAATTCTCATTCTATGTGCAGTTGGTTTACCAGTATAAAAGTTTATTGAACCTCTTTCATTATTAGCATAAGCCCTTGCCCTTAATAGTAATGAACCAGCATTATTAAATGGTGCAGAACCACTACTGCCAGTTGATAATATTTCTGCATAATCACCATCATTTCCAGTTGTTGCATTGGAATCATTCCAACCATCAGCTCCACCCTCAAAAAGTAAACCAGAAACATCTAATTTTGCTTGTGGACTCTCAGTTCCTATTCCGACTTTAGAAGATGGTAATACTAAATCTGCATAAGAATAAAGTTTACCACTTTGATTAGCAGTAATAACAATATTAGGGTCACCAAGACTATCACTTTGAACATT